>Ga0157370_10004756_pt1 | contig 15459 bp, 14 predicted proteins | sample C35metaG_FD_113463 | JGI IMG/M metagenome (GOLD analysis project Ga0157370, IMG submission 113463) | Corn rhizosphere microbial communities from Kellogg Biological Station, Michigan, USA - C3-5 metaG | ecosystem: Host-associated > Plants > Roots > Rhizosphere > Soil | place: USA: Michigan...
TAGGAGGCGTTTTGTGAACTGAAAATCTTGCGAGTTGCACTTGTTTTCCACAGATGAAAGGACTACGCTTTGACCTTCCGCTAGCCGCCCAAGTCGGCGGAAGCATAGTTGGCCTGAACATCTCCGCCGTCGATATTTTGGTTCTTGTTCAACGCCCCTACAAGGACACACCTGAGAATGGATGTCTACAGGTTGTTCGGTCATTGCGTATGAGAGCTTGCGGAGGGGCGGAACTCGAGCGGCGTTGTGTTCTCGCCGGCGCGACTCGTGAGTGGTGTTGGAACGCCGAAGCTTTTCATCCGCTAGGAACGTGGGCTTCTGTACACCACGACCTCAAGAAATGTAGCCTCAACGAGGCCGCTTCGAGTGTCCAGTCCAGTATTTGGTGCATCCGTCAGCGGCCACAATATCGATAGGAGAAATCAGATATGACACAGGGTGTCGAAGTCGCCATTGCCCCCAACAGCGATTCTGCTCTGAGTTCTCTCTCGCGGAGAACAGAAGATCTTCACAACAGCATTGCGCGCCGCGCCTTCGATTTGTTCGCTTCCAGCGGCTTCAGCAACGGCCATGATTTGGCAGATTGGTTTTCAGCCGAATCAGAATTCCTTCAGCCGGTTCCCGTGCAAATTTCGGAGAACGAAAAAGAACTAACATTATCTGCTGATCTGCCCGGATTCACCGAGAAAGACATTGAGGTGAGGGTTGATCCCGAGCGCGTACTCATTACAGGACAGCGCGAGGGATCATCGGAGGACAACAAGAATGGGCTCGTCTATTCAGAGCGCCATTCCAAGCAGGTTTTCCGCTCAATCGACCTCACATCTGAGATTGAGCCACAGAAGGCCACCGCATCTCTTTCGAACGGGGAGCTTGAAATTAAACTGCCCAAGAAGGAAACAAGCCAGAAGAATCCAATGAAGAACAAAGCAGCCTGATCGAAACCGGACCGGCACATCGCGCAGCGCGAACCACCCGATGATGCTGCTCAAGCACCGTTCACCCGGAGCCGTTGCCACCTCTACGGGCAGAGTGCTCGCGGGTTATAGCTATCCATTTCTAAAAGGAGAGGTTTATGACGAAGACGAATACACAACTGCAAGGGGATGTTCTGCAGGAACTGAAATATGAACCAAGCGTCGATGCATCCGACATCGGCGTGACGTCGAAGGATGGAATCGTTAGTCTCAACGGTAACGTTAAGAACTACGCTGAGAAATATGCGGCGGTGCGTGCGGCCGGGAGAGTCTCTGGCGTGAGAGCGGTTACCGATGAGATGAAAGTGGATTTGCAATCTATGCATGTCCGCAATGATCAAGACATCGCCAAAGCGGCATTAAACGCGATGGAGTGGGATGTCGTCGTGCCTGACAGACAGATCAAGGTGAAAGTCGAAGATGGTTGGATCACTCTCGAAGGCGAAGTGGATTACAGGTACCAGCAAATGGGAGCGGAAGATGCTGTACGCAACTTGATCGGGGTGAAGGGCGTGAACAATCTGATCAAGCTCAAGAGACCTTCGGTCAACCCCGGCGATGTTAAGACCACGATTGAAGACGCTTTGCGGCGAGCCGCCGAATTAGACGCGGAGCGCATTCGTGTCGACGTCAACGGAGACAAGGTGACTTTGCGTGGAGACGTACACTCCTGGGCTGAACGAAGTGAAGCCGAACGGGCGGCGTGGTCCGCTCCGGGTGTTGCCAAAGTTGAAGACGACCTGGTTGTCGCTTACTAGGGAGTGTCGAAGTCGGCCCTCAAGAACAACTTTATGACGTGGCGGTCCTCTTGGGCCGCCACAAACGCTGTGTTCGGTGGCCTAACGCAGGGATGCGGGCTGTCCCTCCGCTCGCTGCGCTAATCCGTGCTTGCATAACGACCGTTGCGGCATGCTCTCGATGGAACTGACTCTCGTGTGTTTCGAGGCAAACATGAGAGCAATGATTCGAACCTTCTCTGTCCCGGCGGATCGGCTTCGGAAAAATCGAGATCGAGGACACACAGGCAATTTCGCGGGCCCCGCGTGCTGAGGTGATTCCAAGCGAGTGAACTGGAGCCCGGATGGAGATGCACAACATCGGAGCAGTGTTATGTCCTATGTTGCGCAAAGCTGAATCAGAGGGAGGTCAGCCATGGCCGATACTGGAGAAGATCGAGAAATCAGGCAACGCGCGAACGCTCATGAGGCAGAGGTCGTCCGTGAGTCGAAGAAGCTATCTCTCAGAGCCAGACCGACTTCAATGAAGAAAAAGGTCACCCCAGGCTCGACACCACGGCCCAAGTCGAAGGCCGGGAGCTAATGTCGTACGGTGCCTGCCCTAAGCAATTGGGTCAACAACGAGCGGCATGATCTACGAATGTGCTGCAGTCCAGGGGATCGTCCGGAATTACGTGATTTATGCAAATCATCTTGAGACCCTGAGCCTGACTCATTTCGGCTGCGGACCGCGTGACGATGTCTGTCTTGCTCAGACCTGATTAGTCGGTCATGCAGGGCGAGCGGAGGAGCGAATGCTGTCAGCTGGGTAATGCCGGCATTCCGATGGCGATATCAAAGAACACCAATCTGCCTGAGGAAGCCGACCTGATCGTAGAACAGGTTCTCCTCTACTATCTCGCCGTTCTGCCAATGCGCGACAGTGCAAAACTCCAACTCGAACGTTTTGCCGGTGGCATCATGCACCCTGCCGTCCAGCCCTTTCCACGGGCCGATCATCTTGCCCTTCCAGCGAGCGATGGTGCACGTCCAGTCGCCTGAGCCGAACATCACACGGTATGGGTTGTTCTCGAGGTGATTCTCAATCGACTTAAAGAAGGCCTCGGACTCTGCCTGGTGGGCATCGCGGCCCAGCGTCGGGTCCGGCTGACCTGGCCAGTAGACTTTAGTATCTGCCGAGTGCCGCTTTCGAAACACCTCCCAGTTCTGCGCGTTCCATGAATCATCAAGCATTTTCATCCGTTGTAGATTTTCTTCAGCGCTCATTGATCACCTCATTGTCTTGGTTCTAGATTTTGGAAAAGCTGTCACAGCGTCGGTTCCAGATCAGGGCCGGGTCCGAGAGCCGCACCACGCCGTCGGATGGGGGTTCTTGCTCATTTACTGGCGATGTTCCTTGTCAATGCAGCGGATCGGCCGGACGGCTCCTTGCCCTTCGGCGCCGTCAGGATATTCAAGCTATAAGCGTCAGCTATTCCTGTCAAGGTTGTACTCGGTGCTGATGTCCTGAAGCTGTACAGAATCCTTCGCGCCCCGCCGAGCTTCCGGAGTCCCAAATGTTTCCCTTGAGCATGCAATATTGGATATCACCATTAATTCATAGAAAAGACTGCACGAAATATAATGCGAGCTACGCTCCCGGTGACCCAACGCTAGATGGCAAGTCGGGCGATCTTTCATCCCCGGGGAGATGACGGTTGGGCATTGATCACCGCCACACACGGGCCGTTTCCAGTCTATGGCGACCATTGCGCCTGCCTGCCTTTCGCAATCTTCTCATCGCAGATGTAGCTTCGGATATCGGCGCCTTCATGCAGGGGGTCGGGGCCGCATGGATGATGGTGTCTTTGCGTGCCGGGCCGTTTTACGTTGCCCTTACGCAAACCGCCAGTGCTTTACCATTTTGTCTCCTGGCCCTGCCCGCAGGTGCGATAGGGGACATAGTCGACCGCCGCAAACTGATTTTAGCCGCTGAAATATGGATGGCGGGTGTCGCTATTCTTCTCGCCGGGGTGACGATCGCGGGCAAGATGTCTCCCGTATTGCTCTTGATCCTGACCTTTGCCCTGTCCGCCGGTGATGCAGTCGAAAGTCCTGCGTGGCGGGCCGTCTTGCCGGATCTGGTTCAGCAAGAGGACCTCGCATCTGCCGCGGCCTTGAATGGCATTGAATTCAATTTTGCCCGCGCGATTGGGCCAGCCTTGGCCGGAGTCGTGATTGCCCTTGCGGGAGTTGGAACCGCTTTTCTCATCAATGCCATATCTTTCGTTGGAGTCATCGCGGTAATCGCTCGTTGGAAGCGGCATCCTCGGAAACGCTCTGCACCTCGTGAAACCTTGGGGGGAGCAACCGTAGCTGCGGTCCGGTACGTGCGCTATTCACCGCGGCTGCGCACGCTAATGATCCGCACAGGAATCGTGACGTTCTTTGCCAGTGGACTCCTGGCCTTGCTGCCATCGGTCGCACAACGGATGAGTAGGAACCCAATGGTCTATGGCCTGTTGCTGGGCTGCTTCGGTATTGGGGCGATTGCAGGGGCACTGGTTATGCAGCAGGCTCGCGCCAAGTGGTCGGCCGAAAGCGTAATCTCAGGAGGGGTATTCGTCTTTGGGATCTGTACTCTGATCACGTCGGTGGGGCACCTGGTGCCCATGGCGCTGAGCATGTTAATTGGAGGGGGTGCGTGGATTGTATTCGTGTCTCTACTGAACGTAATCGTTCTGAATCATACCCCGGAATGGGTGCGAGCGCGTGTTCTGGCCGTGTCAATGCTGACGTTTCAAGGCGCGATGGCGGGTGGTAGCGCGCTCTGGGGAGCGGTGGCAACCCGGGCCGGTCTTCATATCGCTCTAATGGCAGCGGGCGCCGGAATGATCCTGAGCACGTCTTTGAGCTTGTTCATGAAACTGCCCGAGGCAACCGTGGACGTGACCCCCTGGGTCCATTGGCGGGTGCCCATGATAACGCGTAGCAGCATGACCGATGATGATTCCGGCCCTGTCCTCGTCAGTGTGGAATACGACGTGCAACCGGAAAAGTCGGCACAGTTTATCAGCGCGATCCGTAAATATGAGCGTATTCGGCGCCGTGATGGCGCGTACAGGTGGAGTGTCTTTCAGGATCTTGAGACTCCGGATCGCTACCTGGAGACGTTTCTTGTGGTGTCGTGGGCCGAACATTTGCGCCAGCATCAACGCCTGACTTTAGCAGACCGGAAAACTGAAGAGCAGGTGCACGGTTGCGTCCGCACTGAACCGAAAGTGCGACATCTGATCTATGTTGACGATAACGCAAGTTCGAATGAGCGCCCCGCCACACGGTAATTGATGTCACCGAGACTTCAGTCTTTGGAGATGTGTGCGGGGCTCGGCTGTGGTGAAGGCGGGCGCTACGCAGAACAAGCCCTTTTGTGACGGTACACACGCTTCAACCAAATTCAAAGCGAGTTAGAAAACAATCTCAAAAGGCTTACGACGGAGGTGGTGATCAGGGCGGCGCGGCACGTTCAATTGCCACAAGCTCTCCCTCTATTATCGTAGCAATGGGGAAGATCGATGGCGACTCCTAAGGTGTCAAATGACGTAGCCTTGAAATCCGTCCTGGTTGCGACTGATTTCTCAGAGGCGTCGAGGAAGGCACAGCGGCACGCGATCAGCATCGCGCGGCATTTTCATGCGAAGTTCTACATGGCGCATATTATTTCATCGGTGGGACTCAACATGGCGGGTGCTGACGCTCTGGAATTGGCAAGCATTGTGACTCGTCGTGAGATGGCAGAACTGGAAGAAAGCTTAGTTGGAAACGGAGCACTCGCGGGCTTATCTCACGGGTTCATCCTGCGTCAAGGCGATGTTTGGGAAGAATTGGAAGTGATCATCCGCACGCACCAGATCCAACTGATCGTTATCGGTACTCACGGCCGCCACAACCTTGAAAAGCTATTCCTGGGCTCCGTAGCCGAGCGAATCTTTCGTGAAGCGGTTCAACTTGTCCTCACGGTAGGTCCACACTCCAAACCGGATGCTCCTATCGAAGGTACAGCTGAGAGACGATCTTTCTTATTTCCCACGGATTTCAGCGATGCGTCGCTCAAAGCATTGCCGCACGCAATTTCATTTTCCAATCATTTTGGAGCCAGACTTGTCTTCTTGCACGTTGCTCCGTTTAGCGGCGCCACGACCTTAGGCGGCATTCTTAAGGAGCAGGAAGATGCACGCCTTAAGCTTCTGACGAGGCTGCGCGACTTCCTTCCGTCAGGTGCATCTTTGTCACTAACTCCGGAATTCATAATCGAATTCGGGGATCACGGCGAACAAATCTTGAATACTGCCCATTCGCTCAAGGCAGACTTGATCATCCTGGGGTTGGATCATACAAGACATGGTCGGGGCGTCTCTCATTTGCCGACGACCACGACCTACGCAGTGGTTTGCAAAGCGCCCTGTTCGGTACTGACAGTTCGAAGCTGACGACCCTACGGCCGGGGCTGCAGACTTGGAGAGCGCCGAGATTACGCTCGTTCTTAGCCGGGCTCTTCATGACTGACTGCTTGTGCGAGATTGCGAGTAATTTTCTGATCTTGTCCAAATCTTTTTTGGCCAGGCACTACCGCTAGGGCGCCCTTTGCAGGGGCAAGATGACGGACACTAAAATCGGAGAGTTTCGGGCCAATCACCGTTGTGGACGTCGAGTATAATCGCTGGCTGGCAGCTAGTCCCGTCGCGAAAGAGATGCTGTCATGAACAAAACAAAAATAGTTGGACTCGGAATGGGAACGGCGCTACTCGTGTTAGGAGCGTGCAAAACGGCTTCTCACACTTCACCAACCGCGGAAACCATCGCACCCGGGAATATGGCGCGTCTTGGAACGCTCGATGATCGTTTCGAGTCTTACAACATCGAAATGGTGGAAGTGACCGGTGGCAGATTTTGGAAACCTTTTAAGGATATAGAGGCTTTGCTCAAGGAGCAGGCATCAGCTAAGAGTCCTGGAACAAATCAGCCTGCCGGGATGAGCCCGAATCTGTTTCTATACCGGCCGCCAATCGATCTCAGCAACCCGCGCTTACGGAAACTGGCGTCTGCTCTTGGACCTGCCTACGTACGCGTCAGTGGGACGTGGGCGAACACTACATACTTTCACGATTCAGACAAGCCCGCGCCGAAGACTCCGCCCAAAGGTTTCAATGGAGTCTTGACGCGACAGGAATGGAAGGGCGTTGTCGATTTTGCTCGCGCAGTCGATGCGAAGATCGTGACATCCTTTGCCACTAGTCCTGGAACCCGCAATGCCGCAGGCGTCTGGACCCCAGATCAGGTACGCCGGGTTCTCTCATATACCAAATCGATCGGCGGAAGTATCGCCGCGGCCGAATTCATGAACGAGCCCACCTATGCGGCAATGGGTGGCGCTCCGAAGGGCTACGACGCATCCGCCTATGGGCGTGACATCGCGGCTTTCCGTGCTTTTATCAAGGCCGCCGCACCTGAAGTCATATTCCTTGGACCCGGCTCGGTCGGGGAGGGCATCTCGTTGGCTCCCTCGTCCGTAAGCGTTCTAAGAACGCAAGACCTCCTGAAGGCCACTGGGCCCGCTTTCGATGCGTTCTCCTATCACTCATATGGAGCGGTTTCGCAACGATGCGCGGCGATGGGAGCTTCGGCGACTACAACAGCCGACGCGGCGCTTTCGGAGGAGTGGCTATCGCGCGTAGATCGTATCGAGTCGTTTTATGCAGGTCTGCGCGATCAATTTGAGCCCGGCAAGCCTCTGTGGATCACAGAAACAGCTGAGGCGGCTTGTGGCGGCGATTTGTGGGCATCCACATTCCTGGATAGCTTCCGGTACCTTGATCAGCTGGGTCGGCTTTCGAAGCTGGGCGTCCAGGTAAACATCCACAACACACTCGCTTCGAGCGACTATGGCCTGCTGGACCAGGCCACATTCACTCCGCGACCCAATTACTGGGCAGCATTGCTCTGGCGGAAGTTGATGGGGACAACGGTGCTCGATCCTGGTACTTCGTCCGCTCCGACTCTGCATCTTTACGCACACTGTCTTCGCGGGCAGCCCGGCGGTGTAGCGCTGTTGGCGATCAACACCGACCGGTCAGAGTCACACGCGATAACCATTCCGATAGCCGTAGAGAGATATACGCTGTCCGCACCCTCGTCCGGAAAGTTGGACGACGCTCACGTCCTGCTCAATGGCACCGAGTTGACACTGGGTGGCGACGATGCTCTTCCGTCTATTGCAGGCTCACAAGTTCCTTCTGGGTCCATCGCCTTTGCGCCGGCAACAATTTCGTTCCTGGCCATTCCGATGGCAAACAATGCGAACTGCCGTTAGAGCAAAACTCGCGAGTGGTGCTGACTGGCAGGGATCTGCCATCGCGGCCGGAGTAGATGGTGGCCAGCGAAACGTACGCGTACTGGAATGCCACCCATGCCAAAAACACATTTCAGGGCCTGCGACCCGCCATCTGTGGACATCAATGCCGCACGCGAGGAACTCGTCCCATAGAGCATCGCTCCGCGATGAAATCTTCGATTGCGTTGCAAAGTTGGCGACGAAACCCAAACGGGTTTCATAAAGAATGTGAGTAGAGGAACGGCCGCTGTCTGCTGCTTCTCCAGAAGTAGACGAGGATGATGACACTGGCGACCGCCGCGTAGGCGCACCACACCGAGGTAAAGGCATATCGCTTAATTGCGTCGACAATCAGGAGAATAGCCAGGTTTGCCGCTCCAAAAACAACCATCATCCTGATCTTCGAGAAAAAAAGCGAACCGCAGGTTGCAATCACGTACAAGACGGCAACAAATATGTTGTTTGTGGCGCGATTGATGTAGACGATGCTGTTGTCCCTGACATAAATATCAGTTGGGTATGCTGTCAATCCCCACAATACATAGAGCGTCGTTGCACCGCCGATCACGACGAAAGGCAACATGCGTCTGCGGCTTTCCTTGTTGGGTTCGAAGAGCATTACGCTGAGTGGCACCGGGAAAGGTAAAAGGCCCTGCGCATATAACATAAATGCCGCACCCATGTTGTGTGTCACGGTTGGCGAGAGAATCCCATCCAATCCGAGCCAAACGAATCCCTCGGTGAACTGGTGTATGGCAAACAGCGTGGGTAGCGAAGCGAAGAGAAATTCGCGCCGGTGCTTCACCTTCGTTAATGTGACCACGCCAACGGCACCAAGAACTCCGCTCCCGACAAAATTCGCTGTCGCTGAAAAACACATGCCTCGGCCTCTTCCTTGCGAAGATTACACCGCTCTTAGAAAGCAATACATTTCTCTTGCATGAGGGGCTCCGAATCGAATTGTTAGAATCGCGTATCTTCAACCGGCGTATAAGCGCAAGCACTTCTTCCAGGGACAAAACCTTGTGCTCTGTGCCTGATCGGGTAGACCACTGAGTGTCCAGAGACCTCATCGAGAATGCCGGTATTGTCGAGACGATTGAGCAGCCAGTGGCACCGCCAGAAGTCGGCCACCGTACCCGCAGCCCTCCTAAATCTGAATCTGATTCTCTCGCCTTTCAGCGAAGCTGGACACTACATGATCATGACCGTCAGTGACCGAGAGGTAATGGGCGCCTCGCTTATGCCCAGGAACTGCGGCCATGGTTGCAGTCAAACAAAGCTGACCGAAACGCTCGATCCGTGCCAAGTCCGGCCAGGGAACTATGTACTGCTCACGGAATTGAACGACAAGAGGACTCGTATTCCTATCCGCTCAAAATCCCGTGATTGGATTTCATCCGCGGCCGTCCATTCTGAATACGATAACTGGGTTAGGGAGTTGTTTACCATTGACCGTCAAACGTTTTGGGGTCTACTGGGATATTGGGAGTCTTCTTTGAAGAATACGCCGCTGCGAGCGCCATTCCCGCGAAACTGAAGTTCGTAGCCCATCCGGCCGATAGACGATAGTGAGGCCGTCCCTGCGTTGATTTGCAAATGCGAACGCCGTCAGTTCCAAACGCAGAGGCGGTGTTCGCTGCAAGTGGCGCTTCCAGTCTAGGCCCACCAGAAGGCACACCGGTTCTGGCGGATCGACCTAGGGGGGATGAGTCTTACCGGCAATCTTCGCAACACGGAGATTGCATTTGTCCACTTCATACACCAAACCTGCGCTCGGTTTTCCGGGTGCCATATCCATCCCGTCGATTGAGGCGCAATTCACTCAATCGATCTCAAATGACGTGCTGACGCTCGTCGAGGCTGCGGCTCTCCTGAAGTGCTGTCCAAAGACTCTGCGGAAGCAAGCTACCGCAGGGAAGGTCCCGGGTAAGAGAATCGGGTCTTTGTGGCGCTTCTACCGCCCTGTACTTGAGGAATGGCTGAGGGAAGCAGCCTGAAACAACTAGAGGGAGGCTCGAGTTAGCCGACGCCTCCCTTTATTCCGAAGTCCCGCCAGCTTATCGCTCGATCAGCGACCGGCGTGGCTCCAGAATTTTCCCTCACAGTCTCCCTCACAGCAAAATTCCACACCAGTCCTGGAGAGGGTTTTAGATTCCCTTACATTCCTTCGAAGTTATTCAAATGATTGAATAAAGAAGATTTAGGAAACTGCTGCTCTATCCACCTGAGCTACGGGGCCTCCTTTAGAATGAATAACTTACAGACAGTGCAAAACTTTTCCCCTCACAGTTCTTTACAGAAATCAATTACGAATTGGAGCCCGTACGTCAAGTAAGTTTGGAAAGTGAGTGGCTCAAGAACCAAAAAATCCCAATATCAACAGGGTAGCATCAGGAAGGTGCGCAAGGCGAAAGGCGATGAAGCTGCGAGAAAGATGTCTTCCTAATACTACAAAAAACTTGTAGTATTGTGCCATGGCTCAATCGCACCGAGAAGCGTCCCAGCGGCTCTTCGAACTCGCTCAGCAGAACCAGGGGTTCTTCACAGCGAAGCAGGCCAAAGCAGCCGGATTCGCCGAAAACACTCACCCATATCACGTGCAGGCGGGCAACTGGATTCGCGAACATCGAGGAATCTACCGTCTCGCGCAGTTCCCGCTGTCTGACCGTCCTGACCTGGCTCTTTGGTCGCTCTGGTCGCGGAATCGGAAGGAAGAGATCGAAGGGACCTTTAGCCATCAAACAGCGCTGAGACTTCACGAACTATCGGACCTGAATCCGGCAAAGCTCCACATGACCGTTCCGACGCACTTCCGGCGTAACAGCCGTCTGCCAGGGATTGTTGTGCTTCACTACGCGGACCTGCCGACGAGCGATGTGCAGACTGGGCCCGGCTACAACTTCACACGGCCACTGCGAACCATTCTTGATCTGATCGAGGTCGGCGCCGTCGAACGGGCCTTCGTTCGCCAGGCGCTTCGGCAAGCCGTTGATCGCGGACTAATCACGCGCCGACAACTTCGGGATACACCGATGAGTGAAAATGCACGCAAGATCACCGCGGATGCGCTAAGCGGGGTGGCTTGATGGCCTCGCCCAAAACTTACGCAACGGCCGGAGCCTTTCGGAGGGCCCTTGAGGAGCGCCTCAAGAGCATGTCCATGACGGAGCAGGTCGATGTTAATCGACTCCGGCGTCAGGTGTCTTTTGATCGGTTGTTGGCAAGGCTGTTCCGAGACGATGCTGCGCCATGGGTATTGAAGGGTGGTTATGCGCTGGAGCTTCGCTTCAAGTCTGCGCGATCCACGATTGATATTGATCTGACTGTACAGCGAGTCACAGGCGCTGCGGATGACCGAGATGCGGTCCAAGCCATACGCGAAATGCTGCAGGCGAGAGCAGATGCGTCACTCGACGACTGGTTCGAATTCTCAATCGGAGCGCCGACGATGGATTTGCTCGCAGCTCCGTATGGCGGCGCTCGCTATTCGATCGAGGCGCGCATGGACGGAAGGATATTTGCTCGCTTTCATCTCGATGCGGGTGTGGGCGATGTCATCCTCCAGCCGCTCGAAACAGTGGAATGCCATGACTGGCTTAGTTTCGCGGGAATCGAGAGTCCACGCGTATGTCTGATCTCCCGTGAGCAGCAATTTGCAGAGAAGATCCACGCCTACACGCTTCCCCGAAGCTCGCAAAACAGCCGAGTGAAAGATCTCGCCGATTTGACGCTCCTGATCGGCGACGGCCAGCTTGACCGGCAAAGAGTGATCAACGCTTTGCGACTCACTTTCGCACGCAGAAATACGCACGCATTGCCTGCGAGTCTTTCTGCGCCCCCGGAGGATTGGCAAACGCCATTCCGGGTTCTCGCCGAAGAATGCGGAATCGACTCCAACATTGCCGCTGTTTTCGACATCGTGCGTAGGTTCTACGAAGATGCCATCAAAGGTGGCATGGAGCAGTAGGCCGAGTGCCCAGGCACCGTAGGCGGTTACGATATTGCTAGCTTAGGATCGATGAAGTGCTGGAATCTTGCGAGAGTTAGAAAAGGCCGGTCACCTTGAATGATGCATCCCAATACGAAGGTATGATGAGCAAACCCAAGCCCAAAGCAGCTTGGAGTGATGTCAAAGCCAAACTCGCCTCCCTCGATCACAATGCCGTGTTGGGACTAGTGCATGACCTTTACGCCGCAAGCAAGGATAACCAGGTATTCCTTCATGCTAGGTTCGGGCTAGGCGAAGACGTGTTGGCGCCATACAAAAAGACAATCGGCCGCTTTCTGTGGCCCGACGTCCTCCGCCACCAGAACGTGTCTGTCTCCAAAGCCAAGCAGGCCATCTCCGATTACAAAAAGGCCGTAGGCGAGCTGACTGGTGTCTCCGAACTGACGGTCTACTACTGTGAGCAAGCCGCCGGGTTCTGTCAGGATATCGGCTACCAAGACGAGGGATACTTCAACGCGCTTGTGCGAGTGTTTGAGCAAGCCATCAAAGTGGTTGTGGAACTCGACGTGGCGAGCCGTGACCGTTACATGATGCGATTGGACCGTGTGCGGCAGATCAGCCATGATTTTGGTTACGGCGTCGGCGACGACATGGACTACCTCGTCGCTGAGCACACCAAGGACGTCCACAAAGCAGCGCGCTAAGCATGTCCAGCAGGAATCCAGAATCGGGGTCGTTCGAGCGGCGTGATGCCGAGAATCAACGGCTCCGCGAAGAGAATCTGCGCCTGCGGCGTCTTCTAGCCGCTCACGGCATCGCTGTTCCTCCGTCCGCCTCCGCGGACTATCGTTTGGCTCAGCCTCAAGAACCGTCTGCCGCGGAAACGAAGGAAGAGCGTGCTCGCAAACGGATTGCGCTATTCCGTGGCCTATTTCGCGGAAGGCAAGATGTCTATGCTCGTCGATGGGAGAATCCAGACGGCCGTCATGGATATTCCCCGGCCGCGCTGAAAGATTGGAAGGCGATCAACTCGAGCAAGCCTGAGGATAGGAGAAGGGTCGACAAAGACACCAGGAAGTTTCTTCCTTTGACCGACACAGTCATCGAAGATCATCTTCTGGGGAAAGACACCGTTGGTATTTATCCACTTCTTCAGGACGAAACATGTTGGTTTCTAGCGGTGGACTTTGACAAGAAAACGTGGACCGATGATTCTCGGGCATTTCTTAACACATGCCGAGAATTGAATGTGCCTGCGGCTCTCGAACGTTCACGCTCTGGAAACGGCGCGCATGCGTGGATCTTCTTTGAGAGCGCTCTGCCTGCGACTACGGCGCGGAAACTCGGGTGTGCGATTCTTACTCGCACGATGGAACTCCGGCATCAACTTGGTTTGGATTCCTACGACCGCTTGTTCCCCAATCAGGACACGATGCCCAAGGGTGGCTTCGGAAACCTGATCGCTCTGCCCCTGCAATTTACGCCGCGACGCTCAGGCAACAGCGTCTTCGTGGATGCAGAGCTACGCCCCTATCCCGATCAGTGGGAATTCTTGTCGTCAATTCGGCGACTATCTGGTGCTGCCACTGAGGAGATCGTTGTCGATGCTCAAAGCCACGGTGATTTGATCGGAGTTCGAATCAGTGTCGCAGATGAGGAAGATGGAGAAGATCCGTGGACATTGCCTCCATCACGAAAGCGCCTAGAGCGCCCAATTGAAGGGCCACTACCCGAGACTGTGCAGATCGTCCGCGCGAATCTCGTTTATGTCGAGAAGCAGGGTCTCCCTTCAGCCATGCTGAACCGTCTGCTTCGATTGGCAGCGTTTCAGAATCCAGAGTTCTATAAAGCCCAGGCCATGCGGCTTCCGACATTTGCCAAACCCCGCGTAATTGCTTGCGGCCAAGACTTTCCCAAATATGTTGCGGTACCACGTGGATGTTTGAAAGACGTACTGGCTCTTTTGCGCTCACATCGCATTCAGCCAGAGATTCGTGACGAACGATTCACAGGGACGCAGATCGTCGCGGAATTCGGTGCGCAACTTCGGCCAGCACAACAAGATGCCGCGAAGGAGATTGCCAGCTACGACGAAGGGATTCTTTGCGCTCCCACGGCTTTCGGGAAAACCGCCGTCGCTGTTTGGTTAATTGCCGCGCGCAAAGTGAATACCTTGATCCTGGTCCATCGTCAGCAACTGCTGGACCAGTGGCAGGAGCGGCTAGCGATGTTCTTGGGTATGCCCGCAAGTTCGATCGGACACATTGGTGGTGGGACGTTGAACCGAACCGGCCGTATCGATGTTGCGGTCATCCAGAGTCTGTATCAAAAGGATGGCGTAAAAGACTTCGTTGCTGAGTACGGCCAGGTCATCGTAGATGAATGCCACCACATCTCGGCTTTTACCTTTGAGCAGGTGATGAGGCAGATCAAAGCTAAATTTGTTGTCGGTCTCACCGCTACCCCCACCAGGAAAGATGGGCACCATCCGATAATTTACATGCAGTGTGGCCCTGTCAGGTTTGGCATGAGCGCCAAGGCGATGGCGCAGTCAAACCCGTTCAAACACAGGGTCATTCCTCGTCACACAGATTTCCAAATGCCGCTCAGTGCGGGCAACGCGACGATTCAGGATGTATATGCGGCGCTGTCGAACGACGCAATGCGGAATGAATTGATCGCCCACGACGTCGTATGCGCTGTGGAATCCGGCCGAACGCCGCTCCTGCTAACAGGCAGGACGGAACATCTGCAATATTTCGCCGTCAACCTGAACGTTGCCGTGAAGCACCTTTTTGTTTTGAAAGGCGGTATGAGCAAGAAGCAGCGCCGTCAGATTGCGGACGCGATAGCGGCTGTGCCGGACGATGAACCACGGGTGATTCTCGCAACGGGAAGCTACATCGGAGAAGGATTCGACGATGCCCGTCTGGATACGCTCTTTCTGGCCATGCCGATCTCCTGGAAAGGAACGTTGCAGCAGTACGCTGGTCGCCTGCATCGACTCCACGACAATAAGCGCGTAGTTCAGGTTTACGACTACGTGGACAATTGCGTTCCGATGCTGACCAGAATGTACGAGCGCAGACTGAGGGGCTACGACGCGATCGGCTACTCCATCGAACGGCCCAACCTCTCTGCGCCACTTCTTTAACGAACCCGCTCAGCAGGGAGAGTCCACCTATGATCCCCAAGCTAAGAACACCGAAAGATTTTCACTCACAGTTTCACTCACAGCAACGTTCTCGCCCCTTGCTGGCGTGGGTTTTGGATTCCCACGGATTCCCGACATGTCGTTCAAATGATTGAAGAACAGAAGATTAGGAAACTGCTGCTCTATCCATCTGAGCTACGGGGCCACGATATCTATCAAGGGTAGCATTTTGAAGATTGAGTGGGCGAATGGCTTGGTCGGGGATGCAA
>Ga0157370_10004757_pt1 | contig 15455 bp, 16 predicted proteins | sample C35metaG_FD_113463 | JGI IMG/M metagenome (GOLD analysis project Ga0157370, IMG submission 113463) | Corn rhizosphere microbial communities from Kellogg Biological Station, Michigan, USA - C3-5 metaG | ecosystem: Host-associated > Plants > Roots > Rhizosphere > Soil | place: USA: Michigan...
CGCCTTGCCGCAGACAAAAGTTTACGGAGAGATGGCCGAGCGGTTTAAGGCAGCAGTCTTGAAAACTGCCGTAGTGGTAACACTACCGTGGGTTCGAATCCCACTCTCTCCGCCAGAAACGCATTTAAGCCCCTGTTTTAAGGGGCTTTTTTGTTTTTCGCTTCGAAATACCTGCAAAGTTACCCATGACTGTCACGGCTCTACGCGGACCCGTACAGGCAGCTCTCCGTTCAACCGGCCCACGCCGGTAATCACCCCACCGTTCACTGCCACGGTGCCGTCGACGCTGACGGGTACGGCATCGTTTTTGGCGTTGATTATTCGAACGTCCTGCACGTCGTAGCCTGCAGGTATCGCCTTTTGAATTCGCTCGCCTTCAACGAATACGGACCCGATTAACGCCGCCAAGAGCAAAACCACTGAAATTCGGTAAAGAGCTTCCATGTGTGTCCCCCTAGATTGAGCGGTACGCGTGTGCGCACCGCCAATATATCCGGGTTGCCGTTACGGGTCGGTCACCAATCGCGAGACTCGCGGCCGCATGCTGGGCGGCTCTTTTCCTACTGGTCGCCGCCGTACACCTTGGTCAAATCGGGCGCGCGTTCGGGCAGGGTTTCTCCGGACGGCCACCACGACGATTGATTCCGTTTGGCCATCCGTTGGCGCACCCGATCGTTATACCCGGGTACCAGCTTTTCCATCATCTGCTGATAGACCAGATGGTTAAACGCGGCCTTGGCGTACCAAACCCGACTGAACGGCATCGCGTAGTTGCGGGCGAACCGCAGCAATTTTGCGCTGTACGTTCCTTCCTTGGTGCTGCCCTCGCCGATGGCCTCGTTTTGCGTGCTGCTGAACATGTCCCACGCATCGGCCAAAGCGGTGGCACCGGGGCCGAGAACCTTTGCGAAGGCGTTGTTCTCGTGTTCGGTCTTGTCGCTGAACAAAAAATCCCCGTACATGCCAAGGCCACCCGATGCAATCAGCACCTTGCCGATGCCTTTTGGGGTCAACAAATCCTCCGGATCATTGCCGGCGGCGATATTCTTTATCGTCAACGCCAGCGCGCCCAGTGATGCGCTGTACGCCATGAAGCGCGCGCGATAGGCCCAGGCGCTCTGCCAATCGTTCATGCCGCCCGGAACGTCGAGCATGTGTGTGCGGAAAATGCCCAGCGGGGTCTGTTTCAGGAATAACAACCACCGCGCCATCTGGCCCATGAGCGTGCCGGCGTTGTCGGGTGTGATGTGCAGGCGCACGCTGTCCGCGATCGTGTTACCGGAACCGCCGCGCGCGCCGATCTGCGTTTCAGACAACGTGAGCGCCAACAGCTGCTGCGCGGCTTCGCTGCGCATGGTGCGAACCTCGCGAGCAATATCCTCGGCGGTGTGCTTTTTGCTCACGGCGGCCAAGCGTTGTTCCGCGATCGGCCGCAGTTTCTCGGCGGGGATCGCGTAGATGCTGTCCGGGGTCAGCATGGTGTGATTGCCGTTCGGGCCGGTTTCCAACTCGGCCTGTCGCCAGGTGTTGTAGTGATCCGCCGTGATGCCGCGGCTGGCCAAGTATTCGGCATCCTTCGGTGACAGGTTGGCAAAATCGGTCTTGCTGACGTGGCCGCCCAGCAGGTCCATCAGGCTGGCCGAAAAGCCATGCATCTGCGCACGATCCCACATGCGCAACAGGCTGGCGACGTGCACGCCATGGTTCAAAAAGCGGGTGAATTGGTTGCTCAACTCACCGGCACCGAAACGGTGCGTGCCGTGCTGCATCGTTTCGGCCGTGATACCCAGGCGGCGAATGAACTCCAGGTTCTCCTTGGTCGGTTTGAATCCTTCGGCCATGTTGCCCAACAGCTTGCGCTTGACGATACCCAGTTCGCGCCCATAGGCCATCGCCATGCCTGCGTCAGGGATTGCCGCCAGGGTCGAGCTGCCCAGCAGAGTAGAGCCCACGACGCCGCGGACGGTATCGGAGATTTTCGCCCACAGGGGCAATGCGCCGGGGTGACCCGGGGCGCGCAGCGCTTCATATTCCTTCTGCGTCTGCCGTTTCAGGTTCCCCAGTTGCTTGAGCTGCTTTTCTGACAGGCCGGCCTGCGCGTCCGCAGCGAAAGCGCGGTCGATCAACTGCGATACGAACCGGTCCGCGTCCCGCCCATAGGTGCGCGCGGTGGCGATGTCGCGTGCTAGGCCGCTAAGGTGGTGATCGATCATCGACATCACGTTCACCGCGCTGCCGTATTTCTCCATCAGTCGGATATAGCCGTCCGCGTTGCGGAAGTGGAGTTGCCGCGGCGCGTTGCGTGTTGCGCCCACGCCGCCGCCATAACCGCCGCCGGTGCCTTCGCCGCGCTTGTTGGCACCGTCCGTGCCCAGGGTTTCGGCCGATGCTTCAATGGTCTTGTGGATTTCCTCCATCGTCATTGGCGTACCGTCGCGGCGCACGTAACTGTTAGGGTCGATTTCGGCCAGTGCGTCCTTGATGAATTGCGCCCGGTTGGCGCCGATTTTTTCCCACGCCCACGGCTGCGGGAGATTCCAGTTTTCCAGGTGGTGGATCGGTACGCCGGCATCGTTGGCGGTCACGCGCGCCTGCTCCAGCACATCGCGCACGGTCTGTCCCAACTGGTCGTGTTCGGCGTTGCCCGTGCGCTCGCCGAAGATGGCGCGCGTGATGCTGTGCTGTTCCATCGGATTCTGAATCAGGCCAAAGAACCGGCCCTTCTGCACGCCGCCATCAAGCTGGCGCGTGAAGTCGCGATGCACACCGCGGATTTTCTGATCCAGCGACACGTCACCGCCGCGGTAATTGCCCTGCATGGTCAGCCGCTGCCGCAAGGCCGCAAGCTGCCCAAGCGCGCCGGGCTTGAATGAGTCGACTTTGCGCAGCTCGCGTGCCTTGGTCTGCATGTCGCGAATCGTGCGCGCCTGACCGGCGGCGATATCCTCCCCGTAGCGTGTGCGCGCCAAGCTGGCGGCTTCCGCGTAGCGCTGTTCCTTCGACATGCCGCGCCATGCGTCCGGATCCTTGCGGAATAGGGTTTGCATCGACGACAGCATGCGCTCGTCGATACCGTCAATTTCGGCTTTGGACAGCGCGCGGCCGGCGGCTTTGGTGAGGGCTTCAAGGCATTGGGGAAGCATAAGTCAGGCTCCGTTGCGCACGGCGCAGGCCGCTGCGATGTCGTGCAGCTTGGCGAAGCTGTCCGCCTCGCTGCGTTGCTGCTGCAGTTCGTTAGCCATCTGGCGGAATGACACTTCCCGGCCGTCCTCGGTGAGGTATGGTGCGTCGCCGTAGTTGTGCACCAGGTGCGACAGCAGATCACCGTGGAAGTCATCCAGCAGCACCGGGCGTGATTCACCCGGCGCGGTCGCGACAGGCGCCGCCGGCTCGGGGGATGTTTCGGCGGGCAACTCGCGTACCGGGATAGATGCCGCCGCCGCGTCATAGCCCCGCAGTTCCGCACTTGCTGCTTCAACCTCGGGCGCGAGCGCATGCGCGGGATCGGGCAGCACGCCATCAACCAGCTTTTGCGCTGTCTCCGGGTCGATGGCCGGCAAATCGCCTTCCGACAGCGCATGCAGCGCTTGCGCCATCGTGTCCGCGTGTGCGTTCGCCACGTCGGGCGCGATCGGCACGCCCGGCGCTGAACGATTGAAATGTTCCTCCGCCGATACTGCAGCGGCCGCGTCGACGGCCGCCGGGTCTGGCCGTGTTCCGCCGTGCATGACGTGGCCAAGGGCGCCAAACGCGTGGCCAAGGATTGCATCGGCGGCCATCGCTTCACCGTCGAACACCCGATATTGCCGAGCCATACCGGCGTAACCGTTCGCGTTCAGTACCGTACTGGCGGCAAATCGCTGCGCCCCGCCCAAGGCGACGTTTACCGCGCCGCCGCCCAAAACACTTTGCGCCAACGTCTTGCCCAACTTCATTGGAACAAACGCACCGGCTGCCGAGAACACACCGGTGATGCCGGCCTGTTCCAATGCCGTGTCGTCGTCCAGACCGGCCTGTTTGCCTTCCAGGTAGCTGGAATATCCGAGCGTGCTGCCCAGCAGGCCGGCGGCACCATAGGGGCCCGCCACCGCGCCCACCGTGGCGATGGTCAGCCCTTCGGCAGTCTGATCCAGGATGCGGCCAAGCGTGCCGGTCTTGCGTGGATCCTGACCGGTCGCCGCCCAGTCGCTGACAATGCGCGCGGCCGCGGATGCCTCTTTGATTGAACCCTGCGGCTGGAACGATCCCCATTGCGTGGGCGCGCCGAACGTGCCCGCTGGTTGCTGTAGCGAGGTGCCATACACACCGGTTGTGCCGCCATCGGCTAGGCGCGCTTGGTCGGCGCCCAAGGGGTCGAGTGCGCCGCCCAATAGGGACATGAAATCCCCGATTTTCTCGCCGGCAGACGTGATGCCCTTGGGGATCGCCGTCAGCGAACCCTCCAGCGCGCCGGGGGCGGGCACCTGCGTCGTGCCAGGCATCGCGGCAATGCGGTAGTCGTCTTCTTCGGGGTTGGCGGTCAGGTAGCCCATTACATCCACCCTCCCGGGCTCCACGATTGCGCCGTACCGCCGCCCGAAGGGACATAGCTGCCGCCCGTGAGGCTATTGCCGCTGGTCCATGCCCCACTGAATCCGCCCGAATTGCCACCCTGCACGAACATGGCGCCGTTGCCGGTGCCGGCGGTGTTGGAGCCGTAGCCGCCCGTGTTGACGCCACCGCCAAAGGTGCCGTTTATGCCATTGGCTACCGCCTGCACGAAACCCGCTGCCTGCGCATTCTTCGCGCCGTTGCGCAGCAGCGCGGCTTGATCCCGGTACGACTGCACCTGGATGCCGTAGTTGTATTTCTGGGTCAGCGAGTCCAGCGTACCGGCACGAATCGAGCTGGCCAGCACATCCAGCGGGCTGCCCTGGCTCATGTCGATGCCGGAGCTGCCGTAGCCCGCGCGGATCGACCCCAGCGTGCCTTGGATGCTGCGGTTCAACGCCTGATTAGACGCTTCACCCTGCTGCTGGGTGATGTCGGCATTGATGTCCGCCACCTTGGCGTTGCGCTTCAACGCGTTCTGCGTGGCGCGGCTTTCCTCCAGCGTCGAACCGAAGCTGATCGCGCCTGACGCGATGTTCATGCCACCCATTCCGCTCATCAGTGCACCCTCCCGTCAGGGGTCGGACAATCTTTTTTCACGTACATGGCCGCATCTGCGCCGGACGGGTAATAGCCGCTCAAGCACGGCGATTCCAGTTCGAAGCCCAGTAGGCGCGCCAGCCGGTGGCCTTCGTCGAAATCGGTTTCGACGTCCAATTCAAGCCGCCATCCTTCGAACGTATCGAGCACCTTCCGGCCGGCGCGCACTACGCCCGTCATGCGCGTGCCGATGCCCTCGGCCATCAGGGACCACGCAGCACCGCGGCCAGGCCAAAGCGGAAACCAGCCGCCGCACATCAGTACCTCGTCGCCGTCCAGCACCGTGATCGACGGTTGAGCAGCGAGAAAAGCCAATGTGTCGGGCGTCACGGTTCCCGCCCATCCGCGCTGACGCGGCTGCAGCCGGATGCGGTCGGTGTGCTCCGGCTGAAATGGAATTACGCGGATATTCGATTTCATGCGCGCCCCGCTGGCGTGGTGGCCGAACCGGCCCTGGTGAGTTGCCTATAAAAAATTCTGAGCGTTCGACCGTGAGTTGGCCCCGGGTGGAACTCGGCGCGCCGAATCCGGGCCCACCCCGTACGCCACCCCCGGCCCGCCATGCAGATGGGACCCATTGCCGGTGGCGAATCAGTGCCGCCAGGCATTGAAAATGGGCAGGGGCCAAAGCGTGCACCATCAACCGAACTGTCGGAATTTGCGGAGCGGATAAGCGGCGGGAATTGACTGCGTATCAATTGCTCCATCTGCTGCATCGCTAGTAACGGCGCAGAACTCGCCCTCAATCGATGGCGGTAGGTCGCGCATGAGCCGCGCCGCCCGGGCTTTTGCTTCGACAAGAGCACCGGCCAAGTCCACCGTCTGGGTCAACTTCACTTCCTGTTTGTCAGTGATCAGCCCCGCCATGCGTATGGCCAGCTCCATGCCTTTCATGTATGGCTGCATCTGCCCCAAGGCTTCGGCTTTGGCAATGCCCCTTTCTAGTTTGCCCATGGCCTTGCCGACGTCGTAGAGGGTCGCCTTCCGGATGTCTGCGCGTACCGTTTCCAGCTCCGCTTTCACCAAAGGGTGCCGCTGCAACTTGTGCGCGGTGTGCTTCGCCGACTGCGCGGAATATCCGGCGGCGATGGCCGCATCCTTCGGCCCCATGCCGGTGGCGAATGCGGCGATGAAAGCCCGCTGTTTCAGATTGAGTTCGCGTGCAGCCAAGATCAGCCGCCTAGATGCGCTTTCTTCAAGCGGTCAAGGTGACGGCCGGCAAGCCCTTGGATGATCCACAGGTTGTTCCCCGCGCCGCTACGCTCCAGCAGATCGCGCAAGCCGGGTTGCTGCTGCGCCAGCATGGTCAGCTCACGGCGCGCGGCTTCCAAGATGTAATCCGTCTTGTCGCCGTATTGGCTGCGCAGGCTTTCCAGGCAAACCGCGGCGGCCTCCTGCTTTGCCGCCTCACTCGGCGGGCTCGCCAATCCCCGGTTGATGATGTGCGCCGCGCCGTCGATGGCTTTGGTGTCGAAGCCTTGGCCCTCCAGCGAAGCCTTCATGCTGGTGACGGCGGAAAGGTCGCTCTGCGCAGCCGGTGCGGGCAGTGCGTCCGGATCCGCGTCTGGATCAGCCAGCGCCGCGGCGGCCTGTTCGGCCGTCCAGACGCCGCGCGCCACCAGGGCTTCGGCCATCGTGTTGGCCGTGCGGTCGGTGACATGGCCGCCCAGGTCCGGCGTGTTCGATTCCGCGGGCGCTGCCGGTTCGGCCAGCGTGGCCGACGTTGCCAGCGGCGCCGGCCGCGCCGCTGCGGGTGCAGTGGCGTCCGTCATGCAGCTGCCTGCGTGGTGGTGAATGTTTCCGCAGCTTCGGCGCGAGCATGGTTCACGGCCTGCGCCGAGTCGCGGTAATGGTCGGCGAGCGGCTGCGGGTTCAAGCCCATGAGCGGCGGCCCGCCCGCAAGCCCGGCGCGGGACAGTTCGATGCGTACCAGGTCGGCCAAGCTATTGCCCAGCATGCTGTCACGCAGGTGGGAAGCGATGCCGGGCGGGATCGCTGCGGCCAGTTCCCGGGTGTCGGCGGCCATGGCGTGATAGTCCGCCGCGAACGCTGCCAGGGACGCCATCAGCTGTTCGGCCTTTTTGGCCCGGCGCTTCGCGATTGTCGCCGCGGTCGACCATTGAGCGTTCCGGGTGGCGCGTGCGGCGGCTTCCTCGTCGTTCGCCTGCCGGCGCTTGGCTGCATCGAGCATGCGCAAGGTGCGGTCCCGCGCCTGTGTCGCCTTCGCCAGGGATTCGTGGGCCTCGTCTGCAGCGGCCCAGCCGCGGCCGCCGTCGACGGCTTCCAGCGCCAAGGTGTTGTATGTGGTCTGCCACTGCGCGACAGCCTGTTCATGCTCGGCCAGCTGCGCGGTGAAGGTTTCGACCGGGGGATGGGTGGCGGCGCTGACCGCAGGCTTGAAAAGGGCGTCGAGCATCGAAGTTCACCACGAGTGGGGGCCATGGCAATTTTACCCCGTTAATCATGGGTTTAAACATGGGTACGTGCACTGGCTAGGCCGGACAGCTCCGGCCGAATAAGGCATTTTGCGGACAGTTTGGCGGATAGGCACGCAACCAAAGTCTGAACGGGAGCCAACAACGCGCGGAAACGCCGTGCGTCGCGCGCGCACGCGAGCCGGTAGGCAGCGGTCGGCCTGTATCTGGCAGTTCCGATGGTTGGCGTGTTGCCATTTTCGCAATTGAAAATTGCTATTAAAACAATTAAAATCAAATACTTGCATTGTATTTTTGCTGCGCGTAACTTCGGCGCCGCGGCCTATGCCGGCCGCGCATTCAGGGGGAATCACATGACCGCACCCGCAACAACCTTTGCTTTCGTGGCCGATAGCGTGGAATACACGATAAATTTCCCGAACCAGGGGGAATTCGACGACTTCCTTGAGAGCTGGCGGGATCACGTCGCGGCGCTGGGTCTTCGCGCAGCAGCTCGCCAACTGGCGGCCCAGATCGCGCCCCGTGCGGAGTGGGGGAACTGACTGTGGAATATCTGACCGTGGACGAAGTGGCGGCCAGGCTTCGCCTAGCACGCAAGACCCTGTGGAACTGGCACAACCTGCGGAAGGGTCCGCCGGTGACGAAGGTGGGATCAAAGCTGCTTTATCGGGCCGACAAGCTGGAAGCGTGGGAGAAATCCAAAACCACGGGGGTGCCGATTGGGCGGTGATGGCCGGAACGAAAGCCGAGCGCCGCACCATGTGGAAAAGGAGCCGCCCCCTTAAGGGTGGCGGCCTTTCCTTTCCGCATCCTTGGGTATGGGGAAAACCCTTTCCGCCGCATTTTCCGCATTTTCCGCAACGGCTTGCGGCCCTTGTGCCCCAACGGCTTGGTAGAAAACAGCAACGCCGATCTTTTCCCACATCCTTTCCGCACTACGGCCAAAAGATGAGAAACGAGCCTTTCCGCGGAAAGACCCCTTTTTCCGCATTCGGGGTCAGTTTGCGGCATTGATACGGTAGCCGCTGCGCCCTTTTTCCTTGTGGACGGTAACCAGCTTTTCCGCGGTCAGCCAATCCACGGCGTTGCTGAAATTACGGGTCCGGCTGTTCCGCGCCGTCCGCAATTCGCCACTGTCCAATGCGTCGCCGATTGGCACCAGTTCGAAATAGGCCGCGCGCCAGTCGTCAACATTGCACGGACCGTCCTCGTCAAACGGTGTCCTCCGATCAAGCGCCGTCCGCAGTGCCGCCATTGCGTTGGTCCGGTGTGCCGTCCAATTGCGTGCCTTGCCGGTCGCGCCAGCCGTGGCCCGCGTCAAACCTTCCACAACGCAGGACGTGTCCCGCTCAAAGGGATCGGCTTCGGTGTCGTGTTCCCGGGTGGCACCCAGGTCCACCATCTTGAGCCGGAACGCGAACCGATTGCCGTCCTCCCCGTCCTTGACCTTCGTTGCTTCCAAAAATCGCGCCTCCCCATCGTTGCCACGCGAGACTTTCATTTCGGCATCGGCCGCGCCCAACAGCGAAGAGTGCCCGCGCGCACCCATGCCGGCATCTTTGCCCGAGTGATGCACGAACAGGCACAAGCAATCGAGCGCTGCCGAGATATCGCCAGCGCAGCGGATCGCGCGCCCCATATCCTCGCTGGCGTTCTCGTTGCCGCCGGGCATCGCCCGGTTCAACGTGTCGATCACCACGGCCGCAACTGGGCCGATATCCGCGGCTTGAATATCGGCGATGAGTTGGCGGACGTCGGCGCGTTCGTCGTGCAGCAGGTTCAGCCCTTGCCGTTCGATCACTTGCAACCCGGCCACGTCAGACGCCGACAGGTTGTGCTCGCGCAGGTAGGCCGAGACGCGCGGCCCCATCTGCCCCTCCAACCCGACATACACAACCGCGCCGCGCTTCACGCGTTGGCCAGCCCATGGAATACCGCGTGCGATCGCTGCAGCCAGGTCCAACACAATGAAGCTCTTGCCACTGCCCGGCGCGCCGTAGACGACGCCCAGACCACGCGCCGGCAGCAGTCCGCGCACCAGCCACGACGGCCGCGGGCGGCCGAGCAGATCGCCGACGGACAACAGGTTGTAACGGGCGGGTTCGTCCGTGGCCGGTGGCGCGGCATCGAATACGGCTTCCGGCGCGGCGGCTCCGCGCGGCTCGTGCATGTACCGCTCGGCATGCGCCACTTTCTCGGCCAGCCGTTCGGGCGACCAGCCGCAGCCGTCGTCCCAGTGCTCGGACAGCATCAAGTCCAGCGCTTCCTCGCGCGTGACGCCCAGCTCCAGCAGCTTGGCCGCGACGCGGTACGCGCACTGGTCGCCGCCGGCACCCTTCACCGATCGCTCGGCGTCGAAGGCCAGATACCGGATGGCCCGCTGGCGCGCGCGCTCGGGGTCGATGCCCTGCAGCGGCGTGCGGTCAGCGGCACGTTCGCGCGGCGCGCCACAGGCGAACAGTGACGCCAGTGCACCCATAGAGGCAATGGGCGCAGTGGGATCCGGCCAATGGTAGGCGCAGTTACCGATTTGCGTGGGTGCGACGACGATATATGCGTCTGATTTCATGTCGACGCCGGAACCTGGACCCAGCACGTCGACGCCGGCCTTTAACTGTTGTGGCGACCAGTACAAGGCGTGCCAGCCGCCGCCGGCAGTCGTCTGTGTCCGAGTCCGAAAATCATCCAGGCGTAAGCCCTTGGCTTCGCATGCGGCCGTGAGCGCGGCCTTGCCGTCCTTGCCGTGCGAAGCCATATCTACGTCAACGGCAACCAGCCATTCGGCGGCATTGGTGCTGGGATTGATCCGCTGCGCACCGGTGCGCAGCGCCAAGCCGCCACGCTCATAGCGGCCGCCGGGTCCGAACCACGCACGCAGTTGCGCAGGATCTCTGCTCGCTTCGGTCTTCCATTTAACCGCGGGCTTTTTGCCGTCCGACTTGCTGCCGTCGCCTTTGAACGGAACGAGCGGGAACACGTCAAACCCTTCGGCAGCATGTCTAAGTGCTTCGCCCAGGATCGTGGGCGCGCTCATCGCACACCCCCGCGAGCACGCCAAGCGATGACCAACAACTTGCCGATCGAGTACGCCGCTGCGTCGAACGCACCAGGCGCGAACGGATCCGCAAACGTCGAGCGGACAACGCTCGCCACCAAGTGGCCGGATGCATCCAACACGCGGCGGGCCATACCCTGCGCCCGCACATCTGCACGCACGGCCTGTTCAGACGCGGCCCCGGTTTCGGTCGCGACGACGTGCACCGCCGCCCGCAAGCCGGCTTCTGTCACTGCCGCCTGCATGGTGGTTGCCGCTTCGTCGAACTGCCGCCGGTACTTGTCGATCTTCCTTTCGGCGGCATCGGTCATTCGGAACCCTCGCGCACCCGAAAAACAGCCAAGGTCCCCTCCAGACATGCATCCGGCCCAATGGGTGCCCACGTTTTCGGATCGCTCGCCGCTGCGCGTAGATCGTCGCAAGCGCGGTTTGTTTCGCGCACCATTTCAACGAGCAGAAGGCGAGCGTCACGGCGGTCCGTTGCGGTTAGCAAGGTTTGCTTGACTGTCAGGTCATACGCCAAGCCGTCCGCGTCGCCAGCCGCCTGTTCTATGCGACCAACAGCTGAAAGCGCATCGCCTACCGGGATTCGCAGGCAATCGCTGCCGGGCTCATCTGCGCCCAACACCACGGAAATTTCGTACAAACGCGTCGGCGTGGGCCGGAGCACAAGATAGAAACAGCGAACGCCGGGCCGATGCTCTGGCGCGTCCCCCGGGGCACACAAATCGTGCCGCGATAGTAGGGCCAGGCCAACATCAGGCGGCAGGCCATCGCGTATGCACAGGTTAATAAAATCAGCCGCAACGCGGGCATCTGCCCCGGACAACACGCAGCTCCCATCCGCTGGCAGCAGCAACGGCTTGCGCGCGTTCATGCGGCCACCTTTGCTTCACGCTCGGCAAGACGTTCGCGCAGCCATTTGTCCACCTCGGCCTCGTCCCACACCGACAGCATTCCGACTTTCGCCGGAGGTGGAAACCCGCGGTGTTTGATCGCTTCGTACAAAGCGGATTTACCGCAACCGACTTTTTCCAAGACTCGGCGCTTTCGTAGCATTTGCATATCGGGGTCCTAATCGAGTGAGGACGCCGCGCGCAATGAAAGTATGGAACTGGTTCCCATGGCGCCGCGGCACGTCGAATCCGGTTTAGGCGGTTTAGGCGGTTTAGGCGTCAGATGGGAGGGGCCGCGACTGCCGTCGGGCGGGCTCCGTTTACGTCGCTGTACGACGGAACGCATTGCGCGTTCAAATAGGCAGGCGGATCATTTTCCAAGTGTGACGCGGTGCGCCCAACTGGCTTACTCGCCTGTCAATAGTCTATCCAGAATGGACGAGACTGTACAGAAACGCACGAAAGAATACTAATACGGCCAACGGGTTAGCGAAAAAATCAATCGCTCCGCGTGGCGACCGGCTAGGCTCGGCGCGGGTTACGAAGCAACTGCCGCGGGCTCCTTGCTCGCTGGGTCGCAATAGTCCGCCCAATCGGCCATAAGGCGTTTGCGCCGTTCCAGTAGGTCGCCGCGTTGGTACGCAGCTTCGGCGGCATCCTTGAGGCGATGAGCCATTGCAGCTTCAATGATTTCGCGCGGATGCGCCGTGGTTTCTGCCGCCCAGTCGCGAAACGTAGACCGGAAACCATGGGGTACCGCGGGCCGCTTCTGTACTGGGTCGAGATAACCCGAGCCCCCTGCGCCGACATCGACGGCGTGCATATCCTTCAGCAGCTTCATGCTGGCAGCGGTTGTCAGCGGTCGCCCCTTGACACCGGGGAATACGTTCCCCGCAGGCGTTGCAGGTTTGCCCTTTACCATCGGGATCAGTGAGCGCAGCAGCCTCACGGCAGCATCGGCTAGCGGAATGCGATGCTCCTTGCCGGCCTTCATTCGCTCGCCGGGAATGATCCACTGCGCAGCGGCTAGATCAAACTCGGTCCACTGTGCGCCCGCCGCTTCGCCCGGACGCGTGGCGGTCAGAATCTGCAGCTCAAGCGCACGCGCGGCCAGGCCCTGTCGCTTGTGCAGTTTAGCCATGAACGTGGCGACATCCGTATATGGCAGGGCGGGCCTATGCTCCACCTTTTGAACTTTGCTCCGCTTCGGTAGCAACTGGGACAAGTGATTGCGCCACGCGGCGGGATTTTCGCCGGAGCGGTAACCGCGCACAGTTGCCCAGGCCAGCACGGATTCAATGCGCCCGCGGACGCGGCTGGCAGTTTCCGTTTTTGTCGTCCAAATCAGATCCAGGCACTGCATCACAAGGGCCGTGTCAATCGCAGCCACGTCCAGGGGCCACAACGTCGCGCAATAGGTGCGCAGCGTGCTGTCCCATTGCTCGGCATGCTTGGCGTTACGCCAGCCGGCGCGGTGGGCAGCAATGTATTTTTCGCAGCAGGCGCCGAACGTCACGACACTCGCGGCGGCTAACCGCTTCGTTTGATGCTCGGCTTTGCGGTGTTCGATCGGGTCGATTTTCTGCAGTAGCAATTTGCGCTGATCCGTCGCCGCCGTGCGCGCATCTGCCAACGACACCGTGTGCACGGGACCCAGCCCCATTTCGCGCGCTCGGCCGTGTAGCTGAAAGCGGAAAACCCAGTTCTTGGACAGTGACTGCGAAACCTGCAGGTACAGTCCGCCACCGTCGCCAAAATAGCCCGGCTCCTTCGCCTTGCGCACCTTCAGTGCGGACAGTTTTTCAAGTTGGCGCGCCATGTCGAACCCATTTTTCTACCCATGATTTTATGCCGGATTAGGCGGGACAGCAATGGATAGATGCGGGCGGTATCTGGCCAAAAAACGGCCATGCTAAGCCATCTTGCGGCCGAATTTGGATGGGTGCGGACAACATTCGCGCAGCCACTCTCTCCGCCAGAAATGCAAAACGCCCCCGAGTGGGGCGTTTTGCATTTCTAGTGGTGACGACGGGGATGAGAACCCACCGGTTCGACAATTTTGTCTGGAACAAAATTGGACAGCCGCAGGCTGGCCCCGTAGCGCGCAGCGCGGAGGGGTGAGGCTCAGGATGAGCCGAACAATCCCACCCGTCACGTTGCTGCGGCCAAGTAAGCGGCTCTGGCCTGCTTTGCTATGCAATCCAGTCAATCGCTCAAGCACGATAAAGTGCTACCCGGCCTCGTCTGAAATCAAATTTTCCTTCTTCGCAGCAGTGTAGACAGTGACTTCGTCACCTTCGACGATGATTGAGTCAGCGTCATTTGAGAAATCAATGTACCGATCTCGTGCTCCATTAAAATCACCATAAGTCGTGCGAAAGCGAAGACCTTCAGCAATTGAATACGAGTATGAACGAAGGCCTTCATTGTATAAACCATCAGATCCCTTAGGATAATTAACAAATAGTTGCTTGTTATATGGCGGCTTCAATAGACTTACAAATGCCTTTTCAGCGTCAGCTACAATCCTTTTGCTTTCGTATGTAAAATCCAAATCCTTATCTTCAATCTCGGAATCGACGCCAAATGAGGTCACAAATAAAGGGTCGACTTCAAACGGAAAAATGAAAATTTCATCCGAGACTAGTGCTCCCGGAAACCTCTGTGGTTCTTCCGACATAATCTTCTGCCGCGCATAATGACCGTGCTGAATAAGACGACTAAAAGTATCCCCTTTTGTGGCGATGCCGACGTACAAAAGGTCATAGGTCGACATTTCTAAAAAATTATCAAATCCGACTAAAGTGTCGTAGTTCTTTCTTCCAACGAGCATCAGAATGCTCTCGGGGGTGTAATTTTTAATTATCCTTTCATTCCCGTTAGAGTCAATTATCAAAAGCGTAATGTAATTCTCGTCTTTTGAATATTTAAGAGGCACAGTGTCTCTCTCATCATCATCCAATTCAGTAATACGAGATAAATCTATAGCCCCCTTAGAAGTAGGTCCGCCGGCAATAGATATTGTTACATGAATAAGCATATTCTTGAGATCTGCTTTCACATCTGAAAATGATGCCTTGGCTCTTCCGCCAATCATATAAAAATCACTCTTAGCTATTTGTTCTGCAAATTGCTCATTGTCACTGCCAAGAGATGCGATGCGGCTTGAAATTGGCGCATAGATCAAGTTAAGCGTCGACATCTTCGCCTTAAATTTGCCTGACATAACTCCCCCTATTTGCGATGATGGAAGGATGCATAATCCCGTTCGCAGTGTAGGTCATCCCAAGCCATTGCTGGGATCAATGGTTCTGGCGACAACAGTAGCCAATGACAGCTAATCAGCTGTGCTCATGTCCTGCGCCGACTTCCAGCGTGCGCCAGGGTCAATGCGCAACGGATACGGCTCGGCAATCGAACGCTTCTCTGCCGGCAGCAGTAGGTCGTGACGTTTGAGGTGGGCGCGCTGCGTCTCAACTCGGGCCGGTTATCAGGATCGCCGAGCCAAGCCGGAATACCGTAGTGATGCACCGGCACATAGTTCAGCACTTCATGCAGCGGCTGTCCTTCGCCGCGCAGTCGGCAGCTATCCGGGTCAGCGCCACTTACCTGGCCCCATTCCTCAGATCCGCGCTATCGGCCATGCCCCCTAGGCACAGGAATGTTGGCACCCCCATCGACACCACCATCCCCGCCGACCGAAATCCTCCCGGCGGGGATATCCAGCGACCCGGCGCCGACCAATTTTCACTCGGAGGGGGCATTCGGATACTCGACGTGGATGTCTGGATACTCCGGCGGGGATATCCGCCACTCGATGCCGACTGAAATGCTGTCGACGGGGATGTCCCGATACACGGCGTCGATCGAAATCCAGTC
>Ga0157370_10004758_pt1 | contig 15452 bp, 16 predicted proteins | sample C35metaG_FD_113463 | JGI IMG/M metagenome (GOLD analysis project Ga0157370, IMG submission 113463) | Corn rhizosphere microbial communities from Kellogg Biological Station, Michigan, USA - C3-5 metaG | ecosystem: Host-associated > Plants > Roots > Rhizosphere > Soil | place: USA: Michigan...
CCGCGCAGCGGGTAGTTGACCGAAGCCGCAAGCGTGGCGGCGGCGGTGGCTTCGCTCGCGCTGTTCTCGAAGCGGATGCCCTGCTCGGCGAGGATGTCCTGCGCGTCGGCCAGCACATCCATCAGGTGCGAGATGGGGGCCCCTTGGTACCCGGCCACATAGGAAACCCCGGATTCGAGCAAGGCCTTGGTGACCGCCAGAATGCCTTCGCCACGAAATACATCTCCGCCGGAAAGCCGCAGCTTCTTGACTTCTTCGACGAACGAACGCTCAGCCATGTCGGTCCTTCTTCTTTCTCGTGGGAGGATGCGCTTCAGGTGCCACATCACGCTTTCTATAATGTTGACAAATGAATGTATCCACAATCATGAATTACCCTAGACATGCAAGCTGCGTGCCCACGGCTGGTTTGACGTGCCTGGCTGAGAGGTGCCTTCATGGCTGAACAAGACCAACCGACCGAATCGCATCGCTTCGTCGACGACTACCTGCCGGCGCTGCTCGCGCAGGCGAGCCAGCTGATCTCCTCGGAGTTCCACGAGGTGGCGCGCCAGCAAGGGTTCTCGGTATCGGAGTGGCGTGTGATGGCCTCGCTCGCGGGCAGCGAGCCGATCAGCATCGGCCAGCTCGCGCAGGTGACCGTGACCAAGCAGCCGACGGTCACGCGCCTGCTCGACCGCATGGAATCGCGCGGACAGGTCGAGCGCCTGCCCCACGAAAGTGATCGCCGCATCACGCTGGTGCGCATCACGCGCAAGGGGCTGAAGGCCGTCGAGCACCTGATGGAACTCGCACGCGAGCACGAGCGGCGCGTGCTCGAACCCTTCGGCCTCCGGCGGGCCGAGGAGCTCAAGCAGACACTGCGGCGGATGATCGAACTGCACGTGCATGTGCCGCTCGAGGAATCGGAGCCGGAAGAAGACTGAAGCGGACTACGGTATGAGCACCGCGCGGCCACGATGGCCGCGCTGCGAGATCCAATCGAGCGCAATGGCGGCGTCGGCCAGTGCGAAGCTTTGCACCTCGAGGTGCAATCGGCCATCCGCCAATCGGGCGAGCAGTTCAGGCGCGGCGGCACGGCCAGCGGCCTCCTGCCTGAACATGTTGAGCGGCAACAGCGCAACGTCACGCTGCAGGAAGTGCGCGATGTCCAGTTGCAGCGTGGAGCCGGCGGTATAGCCGATCAGCACGGCGCGACCGCCGGGCCGCACGGCAGGCAGAGACGCTGCGAGGACGTTGCCGCCGACCGTGTCGATGAGCAGGTCGGCGCTGGAAACAGCGGGCGCGATGCTCGGATTGACCTGCGCCACCGTGCACCCTGCATCGCGCGCAAGCTGTATTGCAAGAGAGCCCACCGCACCGCTCGCACCCGTCACCAGGACTTGCTCCCCGGCCTGCAGCTTCGCGACTTCGTGCAGCGCCACCCATGCCGATGTGGTGGGCGAGAAGAACGCGGCGCCGAGTGTCATCGGCAACGCGTCGGGCAAGAGCCCGAGTGCTTCGTCAGGCGCATCGATCAGCTCGCACCAAGTGCCGTCGAACAGTGTGCCCAGGCCGCTGCCGCGCAGCCACACGCGTTGCCCGACCTCGTAGCGTTCGCTTGCGACGACGATGCCCGCAGCCTCGACACCGGGCGTATAGGGCAACGGTAGATGCCGCAGGAAACTGCCTCGCCACACGGTGCGATCGATATGGCCGACCGTGGCAGCCTGCATGCGAACGATGGTGCGGCCGGGGCGAGCAACGGGGTCCGCCACCTCTTCCAATACGGGCACTGCATCGAAGCCGTGGATGCGGATGGCTTTCATGGCAGCGTCGAAAGAAAGTCGAGTACGGTCTGCGCGAAGGCTTCCGGCATCTGGTCTGGCAAGGGCACCATGCCGCCTTCGATGTCAACGATGCGCGCTTGCGGCAGATGGTGTTGCAGTTCGATGGCATGCGGTGCGGCGAACGGATCGTCGGTGGCGCGGATGATGAGCACGGGTTGCGTCACGCGGCCGATGCGGTCTTCCATGCGATATGACGCGACGGCGCGATGGCCCTCTTCCACGCGATGGCCGACCTTCAGCGCATCGCGCACGAGGGCTTCGAGCAAGTCGGGGCGCCCCGCCGGATAGAAGCCCTGGCGCTTTTGCCACAACGCGGCGAGATGGCTTCCGTCTTCGCTCGGCGCAACCTCGTCGATGGGCGGTCGCTGCTCCCGTGCGATGCGAAAGGACTCGTCGGTGTATGGCGTGGATGACAGCACCAGGCCGTGCACTCGATCCGGAAATGCAGCCGCCAGTTCGACTGCGACCACACCGCCCGTGTGATGCCCCACGACATTGGCCTGCCGGATGCCCAGCGCATCGAGCAGCTCGCACGCCACGCGCGCCCATTGCTCGATGCTCGCTGGCACGCCGCCATCCGAGGAATCGCCAAAGCCCGCGGTGTCCATCGCGATGGCACGGTACCGCGCACCGATCAGCGGAAGCACCTCGCGGTACTCGGCCCAACTGCGCGGCGACTGGTGCAGCAGCAGCACGGGAGGCGCATTCGCATCGCCACACGCTGCGTAGTGCACCTGCCCCACCGACAGGTCGGCAAAGGCGCGGCGGATCGTCATGAGAGCGTCCCGTCGACAGGTGCGCGCCAGAGGCCCGCGTGCTTCAGCTCGCCCAGCGTGCGGGAGAGCACGTCGCGCCGATAGGCAGCGACGTCACGGCCCTCGTAGTCGTAGAAGCCGCTGCCGCTCTTGAGTCCAAGCCGCCCTTCCTCAACCATGCGATCGACGATGGCCGGTGCGGTGTAGCGGCCCTTGTCGATCGAGGAGGACATCTCGCGGCTTGCGTGATACAGGATGTCGCAGCCGCCGAAGTCGATGAACTCGACCACGCCGAGCGCGGCGAAGCGCAGGCCGAGGCCGTAGCGCGTGGCCTTGTCGATTTCCTCGGCGGTGGCGGCGCCCTCCTCGATCATGCGGGCCGCCTCGTTCATCACCAGCGCCTGCAGGCGCGGCACGATATAGCCGGGCGAAGCACCGCAGACCACGGGCAGCTTGCCGATCTCTTCCGTCAGCGCCTTGGTGCGAGCAAGCACGGCGGTGTCGGTGGCCGGGTGGCAGCTCAGTTCCACCACGGGGATCACATAGGCCGGGTTGAGCCAATGCATGTTGAGAAAACGTCCCGGCAAACGCACCAACGCCGCGAGCTGCGTCACGAGGATGCTGCTGGTGGTCGAGGTGAGGATCGCGTCGTCGCGGCAATGGCGGTTGAGGTGCTCGAAGGCTTCGCGCTTCGCTTCCAGGGTTTCGGGCACGCCTTCGAACACCAGCTCGGCGGCGGCCAATGCCTGTGGAGCGCCAGCCGCGCTCACGAAGTCCACGCGCGCGGCGATGGGCTGGATCTGCGCCACATCGATCACGCCGAGTTGCGCGAGGCCTGCAAGGCTGGCCTCGATCTCCGTCTTCGCTTCTTCGCGGAGGCGCTGCCAAGCCTCGTCGCTGCGCGGGCGCAGGTCGATCAGCGAGATACGGTGGCCGGCATACGCGAACGCGATCGCAATACCGCGCCCCATGCGACCGGCGCCCACGGCTGCGAAGCGGGGTCGCGCGGACTCATTCGCCATCGTGCAGCCTCTGTTTGAGCTGCGCCGCGCTCAGGTCCGCAAGGCCCAGGCTTTCGAAAGTGCGTGGGCCGTGGCGCAGGTCGCGGCCGAGAAAGCCGCCAACGATAGCCAGCAAGCCGTGCGCGATGGGCGCATCCACGCCTGCATGGCGCGCAGCCGAGGCGAGGAAAGCGAGGCCGAGTTCGGTGTCTTCGGTGATGTAGCGGTGCGTATGCAGGTCGATGTTCTCGCGCCAGTCGCCAGACTTGACGAGCTGCTTGTGCGCGTCGCCGTACATCCACTGGTCGTTGTTGTAGTGGTCGGCCAGTGGGTAGTGCGGCGCGCCTTGGCCGAAGGCCTCGCGCACGGCCATGCGCTCGCGGTCGAGCCGGTCAGTCACGTCGCGCACCGCGTGCTGGGTGCCTTCGTTGTGGATGTCCCAGCGCTCGAAGTGCTGCAGCGGCGCGGCGTTCATCACCATGAGCGGCGGGTGGATGATCGGACCGGCGTTCATGAGCGCACCCGAGAGCGCATCGCCGCAGCCATGCACGGCCGGGTAGGCCTTGCGGATCACGGTGATCGCCTCGGCCTCGTTGCGCGCCGGGTACACGCCGGTCGGCAGGCGAATTGCACGGATCGTGACGTTCACTTCGCGCTCCCCGTGCTTGCGTGCGAGGTACGGCAAGGTGCCCGTCTCGGCCCAGGCCACGTCGGCGCGGTTACCGACTTCTTGCACCGTCCGTGCCATCACGTAGCTGCCGAAAGTGCCGGGCGGCAGGAAGACGACTTGGCCGTCGACCAGATGCGGGGCCATGGCGAGCGCGATGTCGTGCTGGGCGATGGCTGGGGTGGGAATAACGATCAACTCGACGCCCTTGAGCGCCACGGCGATGTCGGCGGTCGCGAGCGCAAGCGGCACCTCGCGCGCGCCGTCGACATCCTTCAACGTGATCGCACCGGCTTGCACAACCGGCGCGAGTGCGGCGGCATCGCGACGCCACAGGCGCACCTCATGACCGGCCTCAGACAGGTCCGCGGCAGCTGCGTAGGCACCGTGACCACCGCCAAGAATCGCAATTTTCATGTTCGGGATTTGAAAAGCAAATGTCGATGAACCGGCGGCCGCGGTGCGGACCGGGAAGAAATGCGTCATTACATTACTTTTCATCGATTCAGATGTCAATCAAACTTAGATGCAATAGACCTCTCGGAAACCCGCAATGAAAAAGCCCGCGCTTCTTGCGAAGCGCGGGCTTTCTTTTGGGGAGAGACGGCCGCTGGGCCGCCCTGGAATGGATCAGCGTGAGGGCTTGAACGCACGCTTTTGGGCGTCGCGGGGCACAAACACCTTGCCCGGGCCGCCATGGCCCGCGCCATTGCCGCGTGGTGCAAAACCTTCGCGGGGTGCAAAGCCTTCACGGGGCGCGAAGCCGCCGTCGCCGCGTCCACCACCGTGGTGACCCTGGCCGTGGCCGCCGCGCGGGGCGCTGTCGCCCCAACCCGGCTTGCGGCCGTAGCCTGCGTTGCCGCCATCATCACGGCCGCCACCGAAGCCGGCGTTGTTACCGCCCTGAAAACCGCGCGGGCCTTGGTGACCTTGGCTCGGAGCCGGACCGCGTGCGTTGCGGTCATTGAAGCCGCTGGCGCCAGCATAGCCGCCACCGTTGTTGCCGCGATAGCCGCCACCGCCATTGCCATTGCCGAACTTGCGGTCGCGCGACTGGTTGTCGCCGCGGCCGCCGCGGTACTCGCCCATCGGGGGACGCGATTGCGGCATGCGCTGCTGCGGCTCGAGGCCGGCAACCACTTCAGCCTTGAACTGCTGGCGGCTGTATTGCTCGATGTCCATGATCTTGCGGCGATCGCGGAACTCGGCAAACGTGATGGCGAGGCCATCGCGGCCGGCACGGCCGGTGCGGCCAATGCGGTGGGTGTAGTCCTCGGCCTTCATCGGCAGGCCGAAGTTGAAGACGTGAGTGATGGTCGGCACATCGATGCCGCGGGCGGCAACGTCGGTGGCCACCAGGATCTGCACCTGGCCCTGGCGCAGCGCCATCAGGCGACGGTTGCGCAGGCCCTGACTCAGGGCGCCGTGCAGCGCTACGGCGCTGAAGCCTTCTTGTTGCAGGTCATTGGCAAGGCCGTCGCACTCGACTTGCGTGCTGGCGAAGACGATTGCCTGGTTGATGCTGGTGTCGCGCAGCCAGTGGTCCAGCAGCTTGCGCTTGTGCTGGCTGTTGTCGGCCCAGTACAGCGATTGCTTGATGTTGGCGTGCTTTTCCTGCGGGCTGTCGATGGTCACGCGCTGCGGCTCGCGCATCACGCGCTGGGCCAGTTGTTGGATGCGCGGCGCGAAGGTGGCGCTGAACATCATCGTTTGCTGGCGCTCGATGGTGAGCTGGTTGACTTCGGCCAAGTCGTCGGAGAACCCGAGGTCGAGCATGCGGTCGGCTTCGTCGACCACCAGGAACTTGACCTGGTCGAGCTTGAGTTGCTGCGAGCGCTGCAGGTCGAGCAGACGGCCGGGCGTGGCAACCACGAGGTCGGCGTTCTGCAGCTTGGCGATCTGCAGCTGGTAAGGCATGCCGCCCACCACGTTGGCGATGCGAAGGCCGCGGCAATGGCGGACCAGTTCGATGGCGTCGTGCGCGACTTGCTGAGCCAGTTCACGCGTCGGGCACAGGATCAGGGCGCCGGGGGTGGCGGCCTTGAAATGGCGGGCATTGGTCGGGTCCTTGCGCTTGGGCTTCTTCGGGGCGGCTTCACCGCGTGCAGCGGCTTCGGCGGCCAGGCGCTGGAATTCAGCCTTGGCTTCCGCCTCGGCTTCGGCCTGACGCTTCAGGAGGGTGTGCAGCACGGGCAGCAGGAAGGCTGCCGCCTTGCCCGAACCGGTCTGGCTCGAGACCATCAGGTCGACAAAACGGGCCTTGCCGTCCTGGCCGGCTTCGCCGCCCATGGCGAGCGGGATCACCTTGTCTTGCACGGTGGTCGGCTGGGTGAAGCCCAGGTCGGCCACGGCGGCGATCAGCTCGGGGGCGAGGCCCAGGCGGATGAAGCCGTTGGGCAGGCTAGGTTCCTGTTCGACCGCAGCGGCCTCGGGGGCGGCTGCATCGAGCGCCTCGAGGATCGGCGCTTCGGACACGGTGTCCATAGCGGCGGTGAATTCGTTGTTGGTAGCGGATTGCACAGGCGCGAACTCGCCCTGCGCTTCAAAAGCGTCGGTCATGTAGATATCAATCTCAAACGCGAGCGCTGCCGTAGGCGGCGCCCCGTTGGTGGTTAAAAACATCAACCATCCAACGACATTCAGCTTCCGGCTAACGCCTGAGGCTGCGGCCCTTTTGATCAGCGAATACGATCGGGCGCGGTGTGCAAGATAGGGAGATGCAAGAGACGCTGATCTGTGTCCTGTGACAAATGCAAATCAGCGAAGCCTGCGATTATGGCACGGCTTCGGGTTTTTACCTAATCCACTGTCAATCGGTCAGGCGAAGGAAGGTTTCCCGGTAATGGGCGAGCTCCTCGATGGACTCGTGCACATCGGCCAGTGCGGTGTGGGCCTGCTGTTTCTTGAAGGCGCTGTAGGCCGAGGGCTTCCAGCGCTTGGCCAGTTCCTTGAGGGTGCTGACGTCGAGGTTGCGATAGTGAAAGTACGCCTCCAGCTTGGGCATGAACTTGACCAGGAATCGCCGGTCTTGCCCAATGGTGTTGCCGCACATCGGCGAGCCGCTGCGGGGAATGTATTTGGCAATGAATTCCAGCAGTTGCTGTTCGGCCGCAGCCTCGTCCAGCGTGGAAGCCTTGACCTTGTCGATCAGGCCGCTGCGACCGTGGGTGCCCTTGTTCCAGGCGTCCATGGCGTCGAGCACGGCGTCGCTCTGGTGAATGACGAGCACGGGGCCGTCGATGCGAGGCGTGAGGTCGGGGCCGGTGACGACCACGGCGATCTCGAGCAAACGCTCTTTCTCTGGGTCGAGGCCGCTCATCTCGCAGTCCAGCCAGACCAGGTTCTGGTCGCTTTTCTTCAGGGTGGGCAGGGCTGCGGGGGGCGTCTGGTCAAGGGATTCGGGCATCGGAGGATTGTCGCCCAAGGCCTGCGCCCCGATTTACCGGGGACTAAACTCGCCGCTCCATGTCCTATTCGCTCATCTTCACCATCGCCTTCGCGGCCGCGCTTGTTGCAGGCCTCGTCGTGAAGTTCTGGCTCGCTTCCAGGCAAGTGCGCCATGTCGCACAGCACCGCAGCGCCGTGCCGGAAGCTTTCGCGCAGACCATCACGCTTGCAGCCCACCAGAAGGCAGCCGACTACACGATCGCCAAGGCTCGCTTCGGCCTGGTCGAGATGGCCTGGAGCGCGGCACTGCTGCTCGGCTGGACATTGCTCGGCGGGCTCGACTTGCTGAACAAGCTGCTGCTGGTGGGACTCGGCGGCGGCATGGTGCAGCAATTAATACTGCTGGCCGCCTTCGCGGCCATCGGCGGCCTGCTCGAATTGCCGTTCACGCTCTGGCAGACCTTCAGGCTCGAAGAGCGCTTTGGCTTCAACAAGATGACCTTCAAGCTCTGGCTGGCTGACACCGTCAAGTCGACACTGCTCGGCGCGCTGATCGGCCTGCCGATCGCGGCGTTGATCCTCTGGCTCATGGGCGCGGCCGGCACGCTCTGGTGGCTCTGGGCCTGGGCCGCGTGGATGGGGTTCAACCTGCTCCTGATGCTGATCTACCCGACCTTCATCGCCCCGCTGTTCAACAAGTTCAAGCCGCTGGACGACCCCACGCTGAAGGCGCGCGTCACGGCGCTGATGAAGCGCTGCGGCTTCGCTGCCAAGGGCCTGTTCGTGATGGATGGCAGCACCCGCAGCGCCCATGCGAATGCGTACTTCACCGGCTTCGGCGCAAGCAAGCGCGTGGTGTTCTACGACACGCTGCTGCGCCAGTTGAATGCCGGCGAAGTGGAGGCCGTGCTCGCGCACGAACTCGGCCACTTCAAGCACCGTCACATCGTGAAGCGACTCATCGCGATGTTCGCGCTCAGCCTCGCTGGCTTCGCCCTGCTGGGCTGGGTCTCGACCCAGGTCTGGTTCTATACCGGGCTGGGCGTGCAGCCGAATATGTTGCCGACCGCGCCCAACAGCGCTCTGGCCCTGCTGCTGTTCATGCTCGCGGTCCCGGTGTTCGGCTTCTTCGTGGCGCCGTTGCCGGCGCGCCTCTCGCGCAAGCACGAGTTCGAGGCCGATGCCTACGCCGTCGCGCAGACCAGCGGCGCCGACCTCTCCGCCGCCCTGCTCAAGCTCTACCAGGACAATGCATCGACGCTCACGCCCGATCCGGTGTTCGTCAAGTTCTATTACTCCCATCCACCCGCGTCCGAACGCCTTGCGCGCATGACCGCGGCCTGAGTGACCATCGATCCATTTTTTCTGCGAAGCCCCTCATGAGCAGCATGTTCCAACCCAAGGACTGGAAGAACCTTCCTCCCCGCAAGGCACTGACCGCCACCGAGATCGTGGCCGGCCTCGCCAAGCTCGACGGCTGGAAGCTCACCGGCGACGGCGCCGATGTCGCCATCGAAAAGACCTTCACCTTCGCCAACTACTTCGAGACCATCGCCTTCGTGAACGCGCTGGCGCTCGTGGCGCACACACAGGACCACCATCCCGACCTGTCGGTGCACTACAACCGCTGCGTGGTGCGCTTCAACACGCACGACGTGAAGGGCCTGTCGGTCACCGATTTCGAGTGCGCGCGGCAGGCCGACGCGCTGGTTGCGAGTCCCGCCGCGTGAGGAACCACGCCTGTGGCTAAGCCAGGCCGCGCCGCCTTCACCCCCGCTGCGCACAACTCAGGGAAGGCGCATCACGACGGCCTTGTCGTTGCCAGCCACGGGCGTCACTGCCTCGTCGAAACGCCCACAGGCGAGCGGCTGATCTGCCACCCGCGCGGCAAGAAAAGCCAGGCCGTGGTCGGCGACCGTGTGCGCTGGCAGGCCACCGAGGACGAAGGCACCATCGAAGAGGTGCTGCCGCGGCGCAACCTCTTCTACCGGCAGGACGAAATCCGCACCAAGTCGTTTGCGGCCAATCTCGACCACGTGCTGATCCTGATCGCGGCCGAACCGGAGTTTTCCGAGCATCAACTGGCGCGTGCGCTGATCGCAGCGGAGGCCGAGCGCATCACGCCGATCATCGCGCTCAACAAAAGCGACCTGGTCGAGCCCTTCGAGCGCGCCTGGGCCAAGCTTGCGCCTTATCGCCGCATGCACCACGGCGTGCTGCCGTTATCGCTCAAGGCCTCGGGCGAGGCGGACTATGCATCGTTGATGAAGCTGCTGTCCGGCAAGTCCACCCTCGTGCTCGGCCCTTCCGGCTCGGGCAAGAGCACGCTGACCAACCTGCTGGTGCCGGGCGCGACCGTGCTGACTCAAGAGATCTCGCAGGCGCTGAATTCAGGCAAGCACACGACCACCAGCACCACCTGGTACTGGATCGACGAAGCCCGCACCACCGGCCTGATCGACTCGCCAGGGTTCCAGGAATTCGGCCTCAACCACATCGAGCCGATGCAGCTCGCCGGGTTGATGTCCGACATCGCCGAGCACACGGGGGACTGCAAGTTCTACAACTGCACCCACCTGCACGAACCTGGCTGCGGTGTGATCTCGAACGTCGAGACCCCAACGCACGCGGGCCCGATCAGCGCATCGCGCTACAGGATTTACGGCGAGCTCTTCGCCGAGTTGAGCCAGACGCGCTACTGAGCGTCCAGGATGGCTTGCAGTGCCTGCACCAGCGCGCTGCACTGCTCACGCGTGCCGATGCTGATGCGCAGGTACTGCGCGATGCGCGGCTGCCTGAAATGCCGCACCAGCACCGCGCGCTCGCGCAGCAACGCTGCCAGCTCGGCCGCATCGCGCCCTGGATGGCGCGCGAACACGAAGTTGGTCTGTGAAGGCAGCACCTCGAAACCCAGGTCTTCGAGCTGCAGGTGCAGCCCTTCGCGGGTGTCGACGATCTTGTCGCGCGTGGTGTTGAACCACGCCTCGTCCTCCAGCGCCGCCACGGCGCCTGCTGTGGCGAGCCGGTCGAGCGGGTAGGAGTTGAAGCTGTCCTTCACACGCACCAGGCCGTCGATCAGGTGTGGCTGACCGCACGCGAAACCGACGCGCAGTCCGGCGAGAGAACGCGACTTGGAGAGAGTCTGCACCACGAGCAGGTTCGGATATTTGCCGATGAGCGACAACGCGCTCTCGCCGCCGAAATCGACATACGCTTCGTCCACGAGCACCACGCGGTCGGGACACGCCGCGAGCAGCCGTTCGATCTGCGACAGCGGAAGCCCGATGCCCGTGGGCGCGTTCGGATTTGCGATCACGATGCCTGCGCATCCGCTGCGTGCACGGGCCGCAATGGCTTCGATGTCGATGCGCAGGCCCTCATCGACCGGCTGCAGCTCGCACGCAATCCCGTAGAGCTGTGCGTAGACCTTGTAGAAGCTGTAGCTCACGTCGGGCATCAGCAAGGGCTCGGCCTGCTGAAAGAAAGCGAAGAAGGCGTGCGCGAGCACCTCGTCCGAGCCGTTGCCGGCAAACACCTGGTCGACCGTCAAGCCGTGCCGCCGCGCCACCGCTTCGCGCAGCGCGAGCGAGGTGGGGTCGGGGTAGCGCTCCAACCCGTTCGCCGCAGCTTGCTGGATTGCATCGACGGCAAGCGGCGATGGCGGATACGGGTTCTCGTTGGTGTTGAGCTTGACGAGGTTGGCGATGCGCGGCTGCTCGCCCGGCACATAAGGCTCGAGTGCGCCGATGCGCGGGCTCCAGAACGCCGGCGTGGCGGAAGTCATGCCGCGCCGCTCAGCCAAGCAGACGGGCGAGCGTCAACAACGCCAGCAGCACCATCCACATCACGACCGAGCGCCAGACGAGGCCGACCACGCTGCGCAGGTGCCCGGGCTCCGGCTCGCGCCCCGGCGTGCTGCCGCTGTCGGGCCTGCGGCCATCGATCACGGATTCACCGGCCTGCGCGCGCGGCAGCGGGTCGGTGACCGGAATGGGGCTCAGCGAGCCCCCACCCAACCGCACATTGACCGCGCCGGAGGTGGCCGCGAGGATCACGCCGTCGTTCTCGTTCGGAAAGCGCCGGGCGTCGTTGCGCCAGCAATCGATGGCTTCCTCGAAACTGCCGACCACCGCGAAGCCCAGCGCCGTGATGCGCGCGGGCAGCCAGTCGATACCGTGCCAGGCGCTCTCGGCGGCCTGCTGCACGGAGACGCTCGACGGCTGCACCGCAGCGCCGTTCTTGTGGGCCCAGTAGCGAGCGACGAATTCGCTCATCCGGTAGAACACCGCGCCGGCCGGTCCGAGACCAAACGCGGCGAGCACCGAGAACCACGCCAGCACGCCGAACACATGGCGATGCGCGGCGATCACCGAATGCTCGATCACATGGCGCACGATCTCGCTGCGCTTGAGTTCCGCGGCATCGACGCCCTGCCAATGCGCGAGCAGCGAGCGCGCGAGCGGCTCGTCGCCCTCGTCGAGTGCATCGCGAATGTCCGTGAAGTGATGGCTGAACTGACGGAAGCCCAACGTGACGTAGAGCACCGCGATGCTCCAGAGCACCGCAAACGGCAGACCCAGCGTGAGCACCAGCAGCCAATGCACGCCGAGGGCCACGAGCGTGGGCACGAAGACAGCGAGCCCCCAGGCGATCCAACCGTGATGGGGTTTGCCCGCATCGAAGTTGCGGCTGGTCCAGCGGGTCCACGCGAGAACGGTACCGTACACGGGGTTGTGAGGGCCCAGCGGCCTCACTTGCTCGATCAGCAACGCGCACAGGATGGCAAAGAAGCTCATCCGTCGATGATAGCGAGAGAGCCCGCAGATTCAGCCGGGATTCAGGCGCTCAGGAAACGGTAAAGATTGCGCAGCATGCCGGCGGTGGCGCCCCAGACGAAGCGTTCGTCGGCGCCATCCTGGTAGGGCATCGAATACCACTGCCGTTTCGTGCCGTCGGGTGCCGGCACGGTATGGTGGCGGTGGTTGGCCGGGTCCATCAGCCACGCGAGCGGCACTTCGAAGGCATCGGCGACTTCGTAGGGGTTGATGGCGAGTTCGAAGCCGGGCTGCACCAACGCAACCACCGGCGTCACGATGAAGGACGTAATCGTCGTGTAGGTCGGCAGGTTGCCCAGCACCTCGATGTATTGCGCCGAGAGGCCGACCTCTTCCCAGGCCTCGCGCAACGCGGCGGCTGCGACGTTCGCGTCTTCAGGATCAACGCGGCCGCCAGGGAAAGCGACCTGACCCGAATGGGTCGAGAGGTGCGCGGTGCGCTCGGTCAGCAGCACGGTCGCCCCTTGCGGGCGCTGCACGATCGGCACGAGCACGGCAGCCTGCGCAGGTACGCGCTCGGTCATTCGCGGCTCGCGGCGCAGCTCGGGCGTCCAGACCGGCGGCGTTTCGAAACGCGCGCGCAGGGCCTGCGCCCTCAGTTGCGCGACCGGCACTGCCGGCAGCCCATCGTTCCTCACCGTGAAAGGCGCCTTGCGTGGATCGAACGGCGGCAGCGTGGACGGTGCCACGGCGTTGACGGGTTCGAGGGAGGCGTCCTGCGGAGATGTGGATGAGGTGGTCAAGAGATGAAAGGTACCGAAGCCGGGAGGAGAAGTAGAGCGGAAAAACGAAAAGTTGTCTTCGAGTGGAGCAACAACGCAAAAAGCCGCCAGAACGGCGGCTTTTTGCAATGCAGGAAAACGGCTTACTTCGCGGCCGATGCTGCTTGCGACTTGCCCGGCAGCTTTTCCTTGATACGCGCCGAACGGCCGCTGCGATCGCGCAGGTAGTACAGCTTGGCGCGACGCACATCGCCACGACGCTTGACTTCGATGCCGGCGATCAGCGGGCTGTAGGTCTGGAACGTACGTTCCACGCCTTCGCCGCTGGAAATCTTGCGCACGGTGAAGCCGCTGTTGAGGCCGCGATTGCGCTTGGCGATCACGACGCCTTCGTAGGCCTGCACGCGCTTGCGGGTGCCTTCGACGACGCTCACGCTGACGATGACTGTGTCACCAGGCATGAAATCGGGGATCTTCTTGCCGAGGCGGGCGATTTCTTCCTGCTCGAGGGTTTCGATGAGGTTCATGATTTCCTGATATTCGATCGTGTCGGGCTACACAAAAGGCGCCGTTGGTATCTGCCACCGCAAGGGGACAAAAGGCCAGGCGCGGCCGGACAGAGGATCGGGGAGCCCGAGATTATAGCTTTTTTTTCAGCACTGTCTCGTCGGTCTTGTCCAGGCGGCCGGCGGCACGGGCGGCGTCGATGAGATCGGGGCGCCGGGCGGCCGTCATGGCCAGCCGCTGGTCGCGCCGCCAGCGTTCGATCTGCGCATGGTGGCCCGAAAGCAACGGCGCCGGAACGCCCTGCCCGTTCCACTGCTCGGGCCGGGTGTAGTGCGGGCAATCGAGCAGGCCGTCGAGGGCGGGGTTGAAGCTGTCCTGCACATGGCTGGCCTCGTCGCCGAGCACGCCGGGCTGCAGGCGGGCCACGGCGTCGAGCAGCGCCATGGCAGCGATCTCACCGCCGGAGAGGACAAAGTCACCAAGGCTGATCTGATGAGTGATGCGTGCATCAATGAAACGCTGGTCGATGCCTTCGTAGCGACCGCAGACCAGCACCGCGCCCTCGCTGGCTGACCACTTTTCAACCGCCTCGTGGCGCAGCGCCTCGCCGATGGGCGAAAACAGCACGACCGGCGCATCCGCCCCGCGCGCAGCCAGCGCCGCATCGAGACAGGCCGCCAGCGGCTCGGCCATCATCACCATGCCAGGGCCGCCCCCGAAGGGCCGGTCGTCCACGCGCTTGTAGTTGCCCTGGGCAAAATCCCGCGGATTCCAGAGCACGACTTCGACCTGCTTCGACTCGTAGGCGCGACGCGTCACACCGCAGGCCAAGAAAGGCGCGAACAGTTCAGGAAAAAGCGTGAGGACGTCGAAGCGCATGCGCGCGAGCCCCAGATCAGAAATCAGGTTGCCAGTCGACCGTGATGAGACGGGCGGGCAGGTCGACCTTGTCGACGAAGACCGAGACGAAAGGCACCATCCGCTCGACGGCCTTTCCGTCTTCTTCGGCAGCCAGCACCAGCGTGGTCTGCGGGCCGGTGGCGAGCAGTTCGCGCACGGTGCCGAGCGTCACGCCTTCGCGGTTGACGACCAACAAGCCGATCAGGTCGACCCAGTAGTACTCGTCGTCGCCGGCCGTCGGGAAGCTCGAGCGCGGCACGAACACACGCGCGCCGCGCAAGGCCTCGGCCGCATTGCGGTCGGGCACATCCTCGGACGAGGCGACGATGCAGTCGGAATGTTCTTTGGCTTCGCGGATCGCGAGCCGGAAAGCAGCGTTCGCCGAGGCTCCGGGAGCCTGCAGGAACCAGCGCTTGGAAGAAAAAAGCGCCTCGGGCTGGGCGCTGTGGGGCAGGACCTTGAACCAGCCCTTGATGCCCCATGCATCGGCGATGCGTCCTACCTCGATCGCATCCGCCGGCAATTCGGCGGCTTCGAGTGCGGGCAACATCGCCGTGCGGGACGGCTTAGGCTGCCGCCTTGGGGGCTGCGGCTGCAGCTTGCTTGATCAGGCGCAGGACCGTGGGCGAGGCTTGGGCGCCAACGCTCTTCCAGTAGGTCAGGCGATCCTGGGCAATGCGGATGCTTTCTTCGTTTTCCTTGGCGGTCGGGTTGTAGAAACCCAGGCGCTCGATGAAACGGCCATCGCGGCGAACGCGCTTGTCCGACACGACGATGTTGAAGAACGGACGGCCTTTGGAGCCGCCGCGGGAGAGTCGAATGACGACCATGATTTATCCTTGGGTGGTC
>Ga0157370_10004760_pt1 | contig 15446 bp, 7 predicted proteins | sample C35metaG_FD_113463 | JGI IMG/M metagenome (GOLD analysis project Ga0157370, IMG submission 113463) | Corn rhizosphere microbial communities from Kellogg Biological Station, Michigan, USA - C3-5 metaG | ecosystem: Host-associated > Plants > Roots > Rhizosphere > Soil | place: USA: Michigan...
CATGTGAATCCCATACTTTGTCAAATAATGTCTTACTCATTTTTTATTTTTTTTAATTGTAATTTCTATAACCACAGCAATTTCCTGTTCATTATAATAGCAAAACAAAAGTAAAAAAAGATACAAAGGCGTCAATTTCAATAATTCATTATATACGATACCCAAACTAAAATACAAATTGCCAAACAGCTTTTATGACTTCAATTTTGAAAGAAAAATGATTTAGAAACAGCTTTTGCTTTTCTTTTTCAGCTTTAATTTTCTCTAATTGTTTTTTGTTTTAATAGTTTGCAAATTTATCTCAAAATCACTATAAAATATAAGGTTTAATTTGAAAAAATGTAACAAATTGAATAAAAATAGTAATAATTGTTATTTTTGATTTCTTTGCGGAAAGGGTGCTTTTTAGGTTTTTGAAAGCTTTTAAAGGAGTTTTTGGCACGTTATTTAGATTCAATAAAGGATCTAAATACTACGACATCCAAGAAGTATATTTTTATGAAATTTTATCTATTTTGAGATAAAAATAGGGGTAGTGAAGAGAATAATTTTGAAAACTAATTCAGGGAATTTTTAAACTCCAATGGAGTTAGATTCGTTTTCTTTTTAAATAGTTTACTGAACGACTGCGGATATTCAAAACCCAATTGATACGCAATTTCTGCCACCGAAAGATTGGTAGAAATCAGGAAGTCTTTTGATTTTTCTATCAGTTTGGAGTGAATGTGCTGCTGTGCATTTTGCCCGGTTAAATTGCGAAGCATATCGCTTAAATAATGAGTGGAAACATTGATTTGTGAAGCAAGAAAATCGACTGTTGGTAATCCTTTTTTTAAGGTTTCGGCATTATTTATATAACTGTCAAGAGTATCTTCTACTTTAAGTAATAAATCGTTGCTGATTGTTTTTCTGGTAATGAATTGGCGTTTGTAAAAACGATTGCTGTAATTCAGTAAAACATCAATATAAGAAACAATTACGTCCTGGCTCATTTCGTCAATGGCTGTATGAAGTTCATTGTCGATGCTGGTTAACAATCCTACGATAGTTGTTTTTTCGCTGTCAGAAAGATGCAGTGCCTCATTCGTATCATACGAAAAGAAACCATATTTCTTGATGGTTTTCCCCAAAGGATAATTTCGAATAAAGTCCGGATGAAAAAGCAGGGTAAAGCCAAAATATTCAACTCCTTCCTGATTATCAGTAAAAATCAATTGATTGGGAGAAGTAAACATTAATCCGCCTTCATTAAAATCGTAATAACCCTGACCGTAACCCATTTTTCCGTTAGTAGAATATTTATAAGATATTTTATAAAAATCGAGCAGGAAATGGTTATTAGTCAAATCAGCATTTATAATGAGTTGGGTATTATCAACCAAGGTAATCATAGGATGAAGCGGCTTTGGCAGCTGAAACAAACTATGAAATTGAGATATTGAGGAAATTTTTGACGGATTGTTGTTTTTCTTTTCCATGATATAAAGTTATAAAAATTTGAAAATTAATTGGGCTTTTCGAAAAGTATTGAACATCCTCTTTGATTTTGAAAGTCAGCTTCGAAGAAGCGAAATATTTATAGAAATCATATTTGTTGTTGAGAGCAAAGCTCCAGCGGAGCGACATATGTATTGCAATAAATATGTCGCTCCGCTGGAGCTATTTTGCATCTTCATAATTTAATTTCTATAAATATTTAGCCCCGCTGGGGCTTAATAAAAACAAAAAAAAACAATGTTTAATACTTTTTCGATAGCTTTATCAGGAATTATTAGGCTCCCAAAAATTGTTTGCCAAAAGCAGCGCGAAAAACTTCGTCTCCTTGTTCCAGTCTTTGTTGGTAAAGCGCTTTAGCATCTTCTCCGGCCACATATCTTAGTTTGGTTTTTCCGTCAGTTGCAGCCTCATACACAACATCGGCAATTTGTTCCGGAGTCGATGCCATTTCAAACATTGCATCTACATTTTCAAACATTTTGTCTGCCATTGCCTGATATTCAGGTTTAACTCCGGTATCAAGAGACCCGTGAAGAAATTCTGTTTTAATACCGCCCGGAGAAACCGTTTTAATGTTGATTCCAAATGCATTTAATTCATAAGCCATACTTTCGCTCCAGCCTTCTAATCCCCATTTTGTTGCGTGATAAACAGATCCTAAAGGAAAAGAAATTAAACCGCCAATAGAAGTTGTTGAGATAAATAAACCGCTTTTTCTTTCTCTGAAATACGGAATAAAAGCATTGGTAACACGAATAACGCCCAATAAATTGGTGTTAAGCTGTTTCGTGATCTGATCGTCATTAAAGCTTTCAAGAGGGCCAATTAAGCCATAGCCGGCGTTGTTAAAAACAACATCAATATCGCTTAGTTCAAGCGCTTGTTTTACTGTGTTTTGTATTTGGTCGTAGTTGGTAACATCTAATGGTAAAAGCGTTACATTTTCTAAATTAGAAAGTTCAGTTTCTTTTTCTGGAGTTCTCATTGTAGCGATTACATTCCATCCTTTTTCTTGGAATAATTTTGCTGTTGCTTTTCCTAAACCTGATGATGCTCCTGTGATAAAAATTGTTTTCATGATTATTGTTTTTTTAATTGTTATAATTTGATGAAGCAAAGTTCAGGATACATTACAGTTTAAAAGTGTTCATTTCGGCGTAATGAGTATCCAAAATGAATAATCGAAGTTTTTTAAGAAAAAAAGAATCAAATTCTGTTGTTTTTATGTTTAGAAAACGAAGATGTTAATTGTACTTTTGTTGATAACTTCGTTTTTCATTCGCTTAAAAAAAAGCGTAAATTTGAACTTCTTCCATTTTCTATAAAATAATTTTTTATAATCCATATAATCAGATGGTTATATTGGAAAAGTTTTGGAATTTGGAGCTTTAATTTTTTGTATTCTCACTCTATGTATTTAATATTCGATACCGAAACAACCGGATTACCAAAACGCTGTGATGCCCCAATAACCGATTCTGACAACTGGCCTCGCTGTATACAGATCGCGTGGCAGCTTCACGACGAAATGGGACAGCTTATAGAACATCAGGATTATTTGGTAAAACCAGAAGGATTTAATATTCCGTATGATGCCGAGCGTATTCACGGAATCTCAACTGAATTGGCTGAAGCAGATGGAATCACTTTGGCCGAAGTTTTAGAGAAATTCAATATTGCTTTAAGCAAAACCAAATTTATCGTTGGACAGAATTTAGGTTTCGACGTTAATATTATGGGAGCCGAATTCCATAGAATGGGAGTGGAGTCTCAAATGAGTTCGATGCCGGTTCTGGATACTTGTACCGAAGTTACGGCTTCGTTATTGCAGCTTCCGGGAGGTCGTGGAGGAAAATTCAAACTTCCAACGTTGACCGAATTACACAGCTATCTTTTCGATAAACCTTTTGCGGAAGCGCACAACGCAACTGCCGACGTTGAGGCAACTACGCGTTGTTTCCTGGAATTGGTTAGAAGAGAAGTTTTTACAAAAGAAGAATTAGACGTTCCGAAGGAATATTTCAAAGAGTTTCAAGAAAGAAATCCACAGGAATTTCCTTTAATAGGTTTAAAACACATCAATTTAAAAGCAGCTTCTGATAAAATCAGAGAACAGCTTAAAGCTTTACAATCAGATGATAAGCAGGTTACGGTTTCAGAAGAGGATAAAGCCGATTTCAAAGCTGCTAAATTTGCACATTTACACAATCATACACAGTTTTCGGTTTTGCAATCGACTATTGGAATTGGAAATATTGTGGCTGCTGCAGCCAAAAACGGAATGCCGGCCGTTGCCATGACGGATACCGGAAACATGATGGGAGCTTTTCACTTTGTGAGTGCCGTTATGAACCACAACAAAGCGGCTTCTGGAAAAAACAAAGCGCTCGTAGAAGCTGGTGAAGAACCAACCGAAACCGAGGTAAAACCAATTGTAGGCTGCGAATTTAATATTTGTGAAAACCATTTAGATAAAAGCAAAAAAGACAACGGCTATCAGGTTGTTTTAATGGCTAAAAATAAAGCCGGATATCACAACTTGGCCAAAATGGCTTCGATTGCCTATACTGACGGTTTTTATTATGTTCCGAGAATTGATAAAAATATTGTTGAAAAATACAAAGAAGATATCATGGTTTTGTCTGGGAATTTATACGGAGAGATTCCGAGTAAAATCCTGAACATTGGTGAAAACCAAGCCGAAGAAGCTTTGATTTGGTGGAAAGAACAGTTTGGCGAAGATTTCTATCTGGAAGTAATGCGCCACAATCAGGAAGATGAAAATCGCGTAAACAAAACTCTGATTGAGTTTGCTCAAAAACACAAAGTCAAATTAATTGCGACAAATAATACCTATTATTTAAATAAAGAAGATGCCAATGCGCACGATATTTTACTTTGTGTAAAAGACGGTGAAAAGCAGGCAACCCCTATTGGACGAGGCCGTGGTTATCGTTACGGACTTCCAAATCAGGAATACTATTTCAAGTCAGAAGAAGAGATGAAAAAACTCTTTGCTGATTTGCCCGAAGCGATTATCAACATTCAGGAAATTATAGATAAGGTCGAAATATATTCACTATATCGTGATGTATTACTTCCAAAATTTGATATTCCGGAAGAGTTTGTTGTGGCCGAAGATGAAGCTGACGGAGGTGTTCGTGGTGAAAATAAATACCTGCGACACCTTACAATGGAAGGAGCCAAAAGGCGATATGGCGAAATTACAGAATCGATCCAGGAACGTTTGGATTTTGAATTATTGACGATTTCGAATTCAGGATATCCGGGTTATTTCCTGATTGTACAGGATTTCATTGCCGAGGCTAGAAAAATGGACGTTTCGGTTGGACCGGGTCGTGGATCTGCAGCAGGTTCTGCCGTTGCTTATTGCCTCGGAATTACCAATATTGACCCTATTAAATACGACTTGCTTTTTGAGCGTTTTCTAAATCCTGACCGTGTATCGATGCCCGATATTGATATCGACTTTGACGATGAGGGTCGTGGTCGTGTAATGGATTACGTAATTAATAAATACGGTCAAAAACAGGTGGCGCAGATTATCACTTATGGTAAAATGGCAACCAAATCAGCGATTCGTGATACGGCTCGTGTACTGGATTTACCTTTATTCGAAGCCGATAGAATTGCAAAACTGATTCCGGGAATGATGCCGTCAAAATGGAATTTGGCGCGTTTTATTTCTGAGAGTGAAGAGGAAGTTAAAAAAGCACTTCGTTCTGACGAATTTGACAATGTAAAAGAATTAATCGCCATTGCCAATGAAGATGATTTGGCAGGAGAAACCATTCAGCAGGCAAAAATCCTTGAAGGATCTATGCGTAATACGGGAATTCACGCCTGCGGGGTAATTATTACGCCGTCGGATATTACGAATTATGTTCCGGTTACAACAGCAAAAGATTCGGATTTATATGTAACACAGTTTGATAACTCGGTGGCAGAAAGTGCCGGATTGCTTAAAATGGACTTCTTGGGTCAAAAGACCCTTACGCTGATAAAAGATACCGTTAAACTGGTAAAATACAGAACAAATATTGATCTGGATCCCGATACATTTCCAATTGATGACGAAGAAACGTATGCGCTTTTCCAGAGAGGTGAAACCGTTGGAATCTTCCAATACGAGTCGCCCGGGATGCAGAAATACATGAAAGACCTAAAGCCAACGGTTTTTGGAGATTTAATTGCCATGAACGCCTTGTATCGTCCGGGACCTTTAGAGTATATCCCGTCTTTCGTTCGAAGAAAAAACGGAGACGAAGAAATCAAATACGATTTAGATGCCTGTGCCGAATATTTATCTGAAACCTACGGAATTACCGTTTACCAAGAGCAGGTAATGCTTCTGTCGCAGTCGCTGGCCGATTTTACAAAAGGTGAGGCCGATGTATTGCGTAAAGCGATGGGTAAGAAACAAAAGGATGTACTAGATAAAATGAAGCCTAAATTTGTGGAACAAGCTGCAAAAAAAGGGCATGATGCCAAAATTTTAGAGAAAATCTGGAAAGACTGGGAAGCCTTTGCGAGTTACGCCTTCAACAAATCGCACTCGACTTGTTATGCCTGGATTGCTTATCAAACGGCTTATTTAAAAGCACATTATCCTGCCGAATATATGGCAGCGGTACTTTCGAATAACATGAACGATATTAAACAGGTTTCGTTCTTTATGGAAGAATGTAAACGTATGGGATTGCAGGTTTTGGGGCCAGACGTAAACGAATCCTACTATAAATTTACCGTAAACGATGATTACGCAGTTCGTTTCGGAATGGGTGCAATTAAAGGTGTAGGCTCTGGAGCTGTTGAAACTATTGTAGAAAACAGAAAAGATGGAAGATATAAGTCGATTTTTGATTTGGCGAAGCGAATTGACCTTCGTGCTGCCAACAAAAAAGCAATCGAAAACTTAGCGCTTGCCGGAGGTTTTGATTCTTTTGAAGGAACGACCAGAGCGCAATATTTCCACGATGATGGTGACGGAATTACATTTTATGAAAAGGCGATGCGTTACGGATCAAAATTTCAGGAAAATGAAAATTCATCTCAGGTAAGTTTATTTGGAGAAACCAGCGAAGTACAAATTGCTGAACCGGTTGTGCCTCCATGTGAAGACTGGAGTACAATGGAAAAACTGGCCAAAGAGAAGGAGGTTGTTGGAATTTATATTTCCGGACATCCTTTAGATGATTTTAGATTTGAAATGAAATACTTCTGTAATGCCAGATTAGAGTCTTTAAAGAGCATGAACGAGTATGTAGGTAAAAATCTAAACTTTGCCGGAATCATTAATAACGTACAGCATCGTGTGGCTAAAAACGGAAAAGGCTGGGCTGTATTTAACTTAGAAGGATACGATGAAAGTTTTGAATTTAAGATTTTTGGTGAAGAATATTTAAAATTCCGCCATTTCCTGATTCAGAACAATTTCGCCTACTTAAAAATATTGATCAAAGACGGATGGGTAAACCATGATACGGGTAAAAAATCAGATCCGAGAATGCAGTTTGTTGAGGTTCGTCAGCTGCAGGATATTTTGGAAGCATTTGCTAAAAAACTGATTCTTCTGCTTGATATAAAAGATTTACAAGCCGAATTTATTCACCGATTAAGCCATTTATTTAATGAAAATAAAGGTGATAATTCTGTGAGTTTTGAGATTATGGAAATTGAAAATGTAAAACGTTTGGTTGAGGTCGAAACCACAAGCGAATTCGAAGACAATACAGATGCTGTTTTTGAAGATGAGAGCGATGACAACGAAGCCGCAACCGGAGAAGCCAAGCTTCAGGAAGTGAAAGAAGTCGAAGAAGTAAAGGTGGTAACCAAGCTGACAATGCCAAGCAGAAGACTAAAAGTAAGAATTTCCGCCGAATTATTGCAGGAATTGGAAAAAATGCAGATAAATTTTAAACTGAATTAGATTTTAACAGTTAAAATTTGAAAGAATGCATTTTTTTAGTGTTAAAATTATGCATGCATAATAGTTTTTTAGTAATATTGTCAAAAATTACAACGATTTCGTTCCAAGTCTAACAATGCAAACTATAAGAATATGTTAAAAAAATCTAAGTTTGTAAAAAACAATTAAAATCAGAATTATGAAAAAGAACCTATTTTTATTAGGACTATTAGTTTGCTCGATGGCCACTATGGCGCAAACAGAAAAAGCAGACAAACCAGAAAGCTGGTATTTTAAATTAGGAGGATCTTATTTTAATCAAACTGCTTCTACTGAGTTCCCAACAGTTGGCGGACATGATGCAATGGATAGAACTTATGTAGGAGGAAAATTAGTATCTGAAAAAAGTGTTACAGGTTCTTTTGGACAAGGTTATAGAACTGGTATTACTGCTGGTTACCGTTTTTCAGTACGTTTAGGAGTTGAGTTAGGAGTAAATTACTATACTAGTAATGATAAAAAAATGGCGCAGACAAGATCAGATGTGCCTATTACACCAGCAGGTGTTTACAGCTTTAAATCAGTAGGACAAATTAGTGCTTTTGATGTAGCTCCTGCACTTGTAATGTTTTTAGGTGAAGCTCATGGTTTTGAACCGTACACTAAAGTTGGAGTTTTAGTTCCAATTCACGGAGATTTAGAAATCACTTCTGATGCTTATGCTCCAATCGCTTTTAATCCAACTACAGGAGCTCCTATAGCTTTTGGAGATGTTCATAGTGTTGATAAAGTAAAGCCTAATCCTACTTTAGGATTTACAGCTGCTTTAGGTACGTCTTATAAATTAGGAAAACATATTTCAGCTTTTGCTGAGTTAGAGTACAGAAACTTTACTGTACACGGTAAAACAAAAGAAACAACTGAATTTACAGTAAACGGAAAAGATGCTTTAGCTACTAGAACTACAGCTCAAATTCATACTAATTACCGTGATGGTTTAGATGTAAACTCAAACAATGCATTAACAAACCCTAATGGAGTTAATAAAGATAAACCAATGGACGAATTAAGTTCTTACGTTGGAATTTCAGGCTTAGGTTTAACACTTGGTCTTAAATACAGTCTATAATTTTTTATAGTATTTTTTAGTTTTTTAAAAAAGAGGACATTCGTTATGAATATCCTCTTTTTTTGTGGTGTCATTGCGAGGTACGAAGCAATCACACTAGAATTATTTCGATTCTCTAAACTCTTTTAAAACTTCATCAATAACCCAGGTTGTTCTTGCGCCCGAAATTCCTTTTGATGGCGAAGCACCTTCTTTGCCTAAAAGTTCGGCCATTACGGTTTCTATAAAAGGTTGTTGAATATGAAGCGGATTTTCGATTGTAATGCTTTCCTTTTCTCCGTTTGTATATTGAATATGGATTGGGTCATTTCCAAAAGTCGAAAAGGAGATTTTACCTTTATCGCCCACAATTTCGGCATTGTCGTAACGTTCAAAACTGCCAAAGTTCCATAATCCGGTTCCGTGAATTCCATTTTCAAATAAAAACGACATCGAAACCGAATCTTCTGCCGGATAGGCTTTAAGCTGCGAAGTAGCATGACCGCGAACAGACTTTATCGGACCTAAAACAAAATCCAGAAAATCTAAAGTATGGCAGGCTAAGTCAACAAAAATACCACCTCCCGAGATATGCGGCAAAACCGTCCATGGAAGATTGATTTCGTCATCGTAGCGTTCTTCAAAAGGATGATATAAAACACAATTTACGTGTCTGATAGTACCTAATTTACCTTTGTCGATTAATTCTTTTATTTTTAAAAAACGAGGCAGTGCTCTTCTGTAATATGCAACAAACAAAGGGACATTATGCTCTTTGCAAGCACTGATCATTTCGTTGCACTCTTCAAAAGTCAGTGCCATAGGTTTTTCTACATACACCGGTTTTCCAGCTTTGGCACATAAAAGGGTGTATTCTTTGTGAGAAGACGGCGGAGTGGCAATATAAACCGCATCAACCTCCGGATCGTTTATTAAATCTGCTGCATTCGAATACCATTTCGGTACGTTATGGCGTTTGGCGTAATCTTCGGCAAGAGCGGCGTCTCTTCGCATAACGGCAACTAAAGCCGAATTTGGGGCTTTCTGAAAAGCAGGTCCGCTTTTTACTTCGGTTACGTTACCGCAGCCTATAATTCCCCATTTTATAATTTTCATGGTTTAAGTTTTTAGTTTCTCAAATTTAAGGAAAAAAGTTAGCCACGAATTGACGAATTAGCACGAATTATTTTTTTAATTTTTGCCACAGATCAAAGGATTTTCACAGATTAAAAAGTTAAAGCACAGCAAATAAAAATCATTTTAATCTGTGGCAAAATAAAGGAGAAAATTATTTTTTCACGCAGATTCTGCAGATTAATTTTACCGCAAAGCACGCAAAGCTTTTATATCAGCTGGTTTTGTAAAATACAAAGTTCGCAAAGCTTTGTATTGAACCAGCTTTGCGAACTTTGTGTTTCTGTCAAATATTCTAAGCATAAAAACTTTGCGTGCTTTGCGGTAAAATTCTCAAACTCAAACAAAAATAAAGCCGCAAATTCACAAAAAATAATTCGTGAATTCGCGGCTAAAAAAAAATCAGTTTAAAGGATTACTTTTTTGGTAAAGCTTTAAAACCCATATTGTAAAGTGTGAAAGCCTGAATGTCTACATTCTCCTGGATTGTAGCCGCAACAGATTTTCCTGCACCGTGACCTGCTTTTACATCAATACGAATCAAAACAGGGTTTTCTCCCGCTTGTTTGTCTTGAAGTTCAGCAGCAAATTTAAAACTGTGAGCCGGCACAACACGATCATCATGATCTCCGGTTGTTACCATAGTTGCCGGATATTTAGTTCCTTTTTTAACGTTTTGAACAGGAGAATATCCTTTTAAATATTCAAACATTTCTTTACTGTCCTGAGCAGTTCCGTAATCGTATGCCCAACCTGCACCAGCTGTAAAAGTATGGTAACGAAGCATATCCATAACACCAACTGCAGGTAATGCTACTTTCATTAAATCAGGACGTTGTGTCATTGTTGCACCTACTAATAAACCTCCGTTAGATCCTCCGCGAATTGCCAGATAATCAGATGAAGTATATTTTTGAGCAATTAGATATTCAGCGGCAGCGATAAAATCATCAAATACATTTTGTTTTTGCAATTTCGTTCCTGCATCATGCCATTTTTTACCATACTCGCCGCCACCTCTTAAATTGGCAACAGCATAAACGCCTCCGTTTTCCATCCAAACTGCATTTGCAATGCTGAAACTTGGCGTTAAACTTACATTGAATCCACCGTAACCGTAAAGAATCGTTGGGTTTTTCCCGTCTAGTTTAGTACCTTTTTTATAAGTAATAATCATTGGAATTTTTGTACCGTCTTTAGAAGTATAGAAAACTTGTTTAGACTCGTAATCTTCGCTTTTGAAATCTACTTTTGGTTTTTGATACACTTCTGATTTACCTGATTTTGGTTCAAAAGAAAAAATAGTTCCCGGAGTAGTATAATTTGTAAAGCTGTAATATAAAATTTTCTCGTCCTTTTTAGATCCAAATCCACCCGCAGTTCCTACCGCAGGAAGTTTGATTTCGCGAACTAATTTTCCGTTATAATCATATTGTAATACTAACGAAACGGCATCTTTTGTATAATTGGCAAAGAAATATCCTGCTCCTGTAGACGGAGATAAAACATTTTCGGTCTCTTTAATAAAATCTTTCCAGTTTTCTGGTTTTGGATTGCTTACATCAACAGAAACCACGCGTCCGTTAGGAGCGTTTAAATCAGTTTCTATAAACAGTTTTGTTCCTTCGTTTTCAATAATAGAATGCGAATTATTAAAATTGTCTACAATAGTAACAATTGGGCTGTTTGGCGTTTTTAGATCTTTAATGTAAAGTTCATTTCCGTAAGTCGAATTGGCAGCTGTAATAATTAAATAATGATTGTCTTCGGTAACATAACCGTTAACGTATCTTCTTTTTTTGTCTTCACCAAAAATAACTTTATCCTCTTTTTGCGAAGTTCCTAACTTATGAAAGTATAATTTATGCTGATCTGTTTTGGCCGATAATTCGCTTCCTTTTGGTTTGTCATAACTTGAATAATAGAAACCTTCATTTCCAAGCCATGAAATACCGCTGAATTTTACATCAACCAAAGTATCTTCCAGAACTTTTTTAGAAACAGCATCAATAATGATTACTTTTCTCCAGTCGCTTCCGCCTTCAGAAATTGCATAAGCGGCTTTATTTCCATCTTTAGAAAAATCTAATCCGCCAAGGGAAGTAGTTCCGTCTTTAGAAAAAGTATTTGGATCAAGGAAAACTTCTTCTTTACCGCTTTGATCTTTTCTGTAAACAACAGATTGATTCTGAAGTCCGTTATTTTTAGAATAATATGTAAATTTTCCTTCTTTATATGGAGCGCCTATTTTTTCGTAGTTCCAAAGCTTTTCCATTCGTTTTTTAAGTTCTTCACGAAACGGAATTTTATCTAAATAGCTATACGTTACTTCATTTTCAGCTTTTACCCAAGCACCAGTTTCAGCAGATTTATCATCTTCAAGCCAACGGTAAGGATCGCTTACTTTTGTGTCAAAATATACATCAACAGTCTCCCCTTTTTTGGTTTCAGGATATTTAGTTTGAGCAAACGAAACTCCTGCAGTTGTAAGTGCCATTAATAAAAATGTTTTTTTCATAGTTAGTTTTTTCTGTTGTAACAAAAATAGAACTTTTTGTGAGATATTAGGTTTTAACCGCAAAGAACACAAGAGTTTTTTACACAGAGAACGCAATGTTTTAATCTCGCAAAGGCGCTAAGTCGCAAAAGAATTTTTAAACTTTGCGTCTCTGCGTCTTAGCGAGATTTTTTTTTAAGCATTAGCTGATAAATAAAACTTTGCGCAAAGCACTTAGCGTGCTTTGGGTTAAATAAAATTTTATAGGTTGAAATTAACTCCCAAAACGATATTTCTTCCAATATTTGGAATACCGTCAGTTTTTAATCTTGAAAGGTGTGCAATGTATTTTTTGTCGAATAAATTGTTTCCGTTCAGGTTTACATCAAAAGCAGTTTTTCCTAGTTTTACCGTTCCGCCAAAACCTAAATTAACCAAAGTATATCCTTTAGAAGCCGTTTCAAAACCGCTTACATTATCCTGATTAAAAGTCGAAGAAACATTCAAAGAAGCAAAGCCTTCGCTTAACCAGTTTTTGATATTAAATTCAGTTCTAATAGTGTTATTCCAGTTATTAGCAGGAATTAAAGGCAGGTAATCTTTGTTGTCTTTTTTACCTGTTACGGTTTCAAAACTAGTTTCAAAATGTAACCAGTCTAAAGGATGCGGATGAAAATGCAGTCCAACCTCACCACCGTATAATTTTGCATTATCCTGAATGTAAGCAAAAACGTCATTATCATCGCGAGTTTCTCCGGTTGGCGAAGTGTAAATGTAATTGTTTACGTGATTATAAAATCCGTTTACGAAAAATTCGAAGTGCGTGTTTTTATATTCTAAATTTAAATCAGTTTGAACGTTTTGCTCTGTTTTTAAATCAGCATTTCCAATTTCGTAACGGTTTGTTCCTTCATGTACACCATTTGAAGTTAATTCGGCTAAGTTTGGCGCTCTAAAACCAGTTGCCACATTTAGTCGAAGCGTTAACGGCTCGGCCAATTTTGTTTTATAACCTAAAGAAGCATTAAAACTGTCAAAAGATCGATCAAGAGGAAGGAAATAACCTTCTTCACCTTCAGTTCCGTGTGCGTCAGATGTAACGTTTCTGTTGTCAAAACGTAATCCGGCTTGTAAAACGCTGTTATCCCATTCGTAATTTGCAGTTCCAAAAACACCAAAATCATTGGTTGTAGCATCCGGAATTAAATATTCTTCACCTGAATTTTTATTCGTTTGGTGCATTCCCTGAACGCCTAAAATAGTTTCGATTTTTCCGAATTTAGGGAAATGATATTTTACATTATAATTTAAAGTATTCAGTTTCATGTGAAGAGAAGCCACATTGCTGTCTTCAAATTCGCTTCGGTCGTTTGAGATGTAACCCAAATCAACATCCAATTTTGAGTTTTCAAAAAAGATAACGTTGTTTAAACTCAACAAATGATTAAAAATTCCCTGTCTCGGAAATTGAGTGTCTTTACTTGAAGACTGTTCTGCAATTCCATCTTCCGGAATTCCGATATCCAGTTTGTTATAATTGTATCTCAAAACACTTGAAAAGGTTGAGTTGCTGTAACCAATTCCGGTTTTAAAATCGGTTTCGTTGTAACGTGAATTTGTTACGCGGTCGCCATCGGCAATTTTATAGTCAGAATGCGTGTTGTAACTTCCGCGGGCAAGGAATTTCCAATTATCTGTAGAAGTTTTTAATCCAATAGAAGAATTACTTCCCTGTGTATTAGTAAAATATTTTTGACTGAAATTGGCTTTAAAAGTACCAGCATCAGCAAATTTTTCTGGATTAAAATATAAAACCCCTCCTAAAGCATCAGAACCATATAATAAAGAGGCTGGGCCTTTAATAACTTCGACACTTTCGATTCCAGCATCATTTAAACCTAAACCATGTTCGTCTCCAAACTGCTGATTTTCGATACGGACACCTTGAGAATATACCAAAACACGATTACCGCTTAATCCTCGAATTACCGGTTTCCCGATAGAAGTTCCAGTCGAAATCTGCGAAACTCCCGGAATTGTAGCCAAACCTTCTATTAAGGTTGAGGTTCCTTTTTGCTGCAAAGATTTGATGCTTTCGTGCTCAATTTTCATTACGTTTTGCGATTGCAGTTTATTGAAAGGTGTAGAAACCACCACTTCATCCATTTCTAAAATCGACTCCAAAAGTGTAATATCTAAAGTGTTTTGCTTTACTAATTTAGCAATCGTATTATTTTGAGTAGCGTATCCAACGTATGAAAAGGATAGACGTAAACTTCCGCTTGGAAGATTGCTTATTTCGTATTTTCCGTTTGCATCTGTTGTTGTTCCTTTATGTAATTCCGGCGCATATACAGAAACGCCCGGTAATGGATTATTTTGATTATCGGTTACAGTTCCTGATACCGAATTTTGGGCAGAAAGCAAGCCCGAAAACCCTAAAATAAGGGCAATTATTAATTTTTTCATTTGAAAAATGTGCTATAGTTAAATTGATTTTTTTTCTTTTAAATGAAAACCAAAACTAACAGCAAAGCATTCTGATCTTATTTAATAAATAAGACGAGGAAACCCAATGTTATTTTGAATTTAGATTTAAAAAAACGGCAAAAAATATTTCGAGTGTTCGAAATTATGAAACTATAGAAACGGGAGGGCCTCGCAGTAAATACGAAGGGTTTGAAATAGAGAATATCTTTTCAGACAGCGGAAAGAAATAAGGAATTTCGCTGGTAAAAGAATGGAACTGAAAAGAAAAACTTTCGGGAACAATGAAACTTTCAAAAGCAAAATTACAAACATAACAAAGGTCGTAATTGTGGTGCTGATGTGTTATTTCGCCATTTGGATCGTTATAATCGTGATGGCATTGTTTTTCTGAAAGCTGCTTTACAATATGCTCATAACTGTGTATCGACTGAAACAATATTGAGAACAATACTGTTACAGCAAAAGAGAAACTTAATATGAGCTGCTTTTTCTTCATACAGGACAAAGGTATAAAAGATCACACAAATACAAATTCATTTTTTGAAATCTTAGTCATATTCTTTGAAAAAAGTTCAGCAAAAGCAATTATTTGCAGTCAAAAAAAGAATAATTACGTTCTAATCGCAACCTGAACTAGCATTATATTATATTTGTAAGTGAAATAAATCGATTCTATAAAACGTTTATTTTATAAACCCTCTTTTTAAATTCAAAAAATATATGCGATTACTTTTTAGCTGTTTGTTTTTAGTTTCGTTTTTTAATGCTTTTTCGCAAGAAGATGTAAAGGC
>Ga0157370_10004762_pt1 | contig 15445 bp, 20 predicted proteins | sample C35metaG_FD_113463 | JGI IMG/M metagenome (GOLD analysis project Ga0157370, IMG submission 113463) | Corn rhizosphere microbial communities from Kellogg Biological Station, Michigan, USA - C3-5 metaG | ecosystem: Host-associated > Plants > Roots > Rhizosphere > Soil | place: USA: Michigan...
ATCATTTAGAAAAATGACCGGGCGGTTAAGAGGAAGCGTAATGATTGCCGGGCCTATGCTTGCACGATTTAAGACAGCATATATACCAAAACCCGGGGGAGATAAAATAGGCCGCAGAAGACTGGATACGCACATTATCAGTTTTCAAAAATTAGGTGCTGAATCAGTATATGATGATGATGCATCTTTTTTTCATCTGAAAACTTCGCAACTCAAAGGAATATCCATGCTGTTGGATGAACCCAGTGTAACAGGAACGGCTAATATAGTGATGGCTGCAGTAATGGCGGAAGGCACTACTACTATTTACAATGCGGCATGTGAACCATACATTCAGCAGCTATGCAAAATGCTCAACAGTATGGGTGCAAAAATATCCGGCATCGGAAGTAATATGATCACTATAACCGGCGTGAAGGAATTACATGGCACCACTCATACTATTTTGCCTGATATGATTGAAGTAGGTTCCTTCATTGGTCTTGCCGCAATGACGGAAAGCGATATTATAATAAAAAATTCAGGCATTGATCATCTCGGAATTATTCCGGAAAAATTTCAACAGTTAGGTATAAAAATGAATTTCACTGGTGATGATATTCATATACCCCAACAAGAACTTTATGAAGTACAAACTTTTTTAGATGGCTCCGTGCTTACCATTTCCGATCATCCCTGGCCGGGCTTTACGCCCGATCTGCTGAGCATTGTGCTGGTGGTGGCCACACAGGCAAAAGGAAGTGTATTAGTTCATCAAAAAATGTTTGAGAGCAGGTTGTTCTTTGTAGATAAAATTATTGAGATGGGTGCTCATATTGTATTGTGCGATCCGCACCGCGCCGTAGTTATTGGCCTGGAAAGAAAATACCCTTTAAGAGGCATACAAATGAGCAGCCCGGATATCAGGGCTGGCGTGGCTTTGCTTATTGCAGCGTTAAGCGCCGAAGGCAAAAGCATTATTCAGAATATTGAACAGATCGACCGGGGATACCAAAATATAGATACAAGATTAATACAATTAGGTGCGGATATTGTAAGGAAGTAAATGATGAATATGGATGATTAGACATTAATTCTTCATTTTATTCGCAGTTAGAATTGCTTTATGCTAGTGCTATATAAACCTATAAATTTTTTTTATCAAAAGAGAAAATCTCAAAAGTAAAATGAATGTTTTGCAAATCGCTTAAACGAAAACTTTCTCCATTAGTAAACGAATAAAAAAGGGCTGACTCAAAATCGAGTCAGCCCTCTTTATTATCAAACTAAAATGTTTTACATGAAAGAACTGGTTTCATGTATGGTTAGTGAATAATTTCTTCTTCAACAAGGCGTCCGTCGGATGTTGTAACCAACAACGTTCCTTGCACATATTTTTCATTATGCTGCGAAGCATCCAGTCCTTCTTCTTCTTCTTCATTTGAAACGCGAAGCGGCACAATAAAGTTGATGAACTTAAAAATGAGGAATGAAACTATAAAGCTATAAACCACGGCACACAGCATCGCTTTAAGTTGTATCAGGAAAAACGTTGGGTTTCCATAAAACCATCCATTATTACCCGCTGCATTTACTGCTTTTGTTGCAAAGATGCCGGTCATTAACATACCTACCATCCCACCAATTCCATGACATGGAAACACATCAAGTGTATCATCTACCCGTGTTTTTGATTTCAGATGTACAGCAATATTGGAAATTATAGCAGCAACCACACCAATAAAAATACTTTGTGGTACGGCTACATAACCTGCAGCCGGTGTTATCGCTACAAGGCCTACTACAGCCCCTACACAAAATCCGATTACAGAAGGCTTCTTACCTCTCATAACATCAAAAAACATCCATGATAAACCTGCTGCAGCAGCAGCGGTATTGGTAGTAGAAAAAGCTGAAACAGCAAGCGAATTGGCTCCCAATGCAGATCCCGCATTAAACCCAAACCATCCGAACCACAATAAGCCCGTTCCTATTAATACGTAAGGAATATTGGAAGGCATCGTTTCTTTTCGTTCTATGTGAACCTTCCGGCGTTTAAGAACGATGGCACCTGCTAAGGCTGCACAACCTGCAGATATGTGTACTACGGTTCCTCCAGCAAAATCGAGCGCTCCCATTTGAGCAAGGAATCCGCCCGGGTGCCAACTCCAGTGGGCCAAAGGCGCATATACCAGCAGGCTGAATAACACTGTAAATAACACATAAGCTGTAAAGCGCATTCTTTCGGCAATAGCCCCCACAACCAACCCGGGAGTTATAATAGCAAACATCAACTGGAACATGGAAAATAATGATTTTGGTATTCCCGGCGCCAGGCTCCAGGGCTCTCCGGAAACAACATCTTTATAAAAGAGATGGGTAAAAGGATTGCCAATAACGCCACCTATTGATTTTCCGAAACAAAGACTATAACCTACTACCACCCATAGAATGGAAACTACCCCTGCGGCTACCACGCTTTTCATCATGGTGGACAATATGTTCTTGCGGTTTACCATACCGCCATAGAAAAATGCAAGGCCAGGAGTCATAATGAATACCAAAGCCGTTGCTACCAGCATCCAGGCTATATCCGCATAATTATATTTCCCGGTGTCGTAGTTAGGTAGGGAAGGGATAAATAAAGCAGCAATAGCAATAACACTCAAGATGAAAAATGGTGTACTCTTTTTTAAAGTCAGGTTGGTCATACAAATACATTTAATTTATTATAATATTAAAATTAAAAATAAAAATATTAAAATTTGATTTAAAAAATATAAATATTATTATATATTTTTTTTAATAATGTATATTTTACTTATGATATATCTGTATCTTTATTTAAAGAGGTCTATCATTTCATTGAAAATTTCTTTTGCCTGAAATGGATTTTGAAAAGTTGCTTTATTAATCATGTTTTTTTGGGCACTCATGTAAATTTTTGTAGTCGGAAGTATGCCGGGCTTAATTTTGCTGTCTTTGTTTTGCGATGCTAAAAAAAGCGCTGGCTCCATCTTTTGCTCTGGGTTATATTATATAGCCTGGGGGAATGGTATTTCAAAAACAGGCATTTGCATTTACCCGGACAATGACGGTTCAATTTTGCTACCTGTTTTTGTTGCCGCCAATTTTTATTATAACATTTATTTTATTACTGCTAGTGAATTGTAACGCTAAAAAGGAAAAAGATTAAATCTTCAAAAATCTTTTAAATTAATCAGGATAATTTCTTGATGAAACAGGTTATTGATCTGTCATTTTTAAATGCATGTTTATTTTTCGTCTATCGTGTATATTCATTGTGCTGCAGTTACATCCAAAAACATCATTATAAAATAAACTTGATAAGCTATACACTTTAACTCATTTTTATAGTAAATAAAATACATCGTATAACTTAACCTTATAGATTTGTAAACGATGAACACGATTATAAAATATAACGCTACTAACTTTTCGGGTATCCGCCTGGTACTTGATATGACTGATTGTTATACGTGGTCATTCCCGGAGTTTACTCCCTTCTGCTCGCAATTGTATTATTTCTCCAACTATAAAGATTTCGACAATAGGTTGCGTGCCTGATCTTTTAAATTTTTAATTAACCGGCTCATCAGGCTACTTAACGGTAGCTGTTTGCATCCATATTCATCGGGCATGCGTGCTGATTTTGTTTCCTTGCTATTTGCATTTGTCAACACAGGTACGTAACAGTAATGCATTATAGCAATTGTATAATGATCATAAAACACTAAATATATGTCAACCTTACTTATTGCGGCTGCGTTAATAGCAGCTATCGCCGGCATTTGCCTGCTTCTTATTTCAATTAATAACAAACAAAAACGTAATGCTATGAATAACTTTTTGAATCGCCTTAGCCAGGCAGGATCCTCTAACAATTTAAGTTTCTCCAGCCAGGAAATTCTAAATGATATTGCCATTGGTTTAGACGGCCAGCGTCGTGAATTGCTTGTGCTATCCCGTCTTAAAAATGGAGATTACTTCGATTTCACTATTGATATTAATAACGTACAAAGTTGTACGATAAGGAAAAAGTATGGCTTTATAAAAGCAGGTGATTTAAAAAATGGCCGGCTGGAAAAACATCTTGAGGAAATAGTGCTACACCTGGAGTTGTATCATAGCGGTAGTACGGACATTCCATTTTTTAACTTCATTGATAATCGTCCTGACGAAGCAGCAGCCTTGGAAAACAAAGCCAGGCGCTGGGAACTGATACTTACAAAACTTATGAGCGAACGTTTCAGCAAAGACAAAGTAACAACGCCTGCTATATATTATCCTTCGCATCATTCAAATTTTAATAAAAAGAAAAAAGTACTTGCCGTGGATAAGGAAGAATGATGATGAAGTGGCCGCTGTACCACTTTGAAACTTTTCTGCCCAGCCGGAGTTTTTGCATCATTAATAACAAGAAAAAATTGTTATGGCAATAACTCCGGTGCAGAAAAGAATCAATATATTTTTTCATTGTTGTTCGATAAAAATTGTATAACCCTTTGAAACTCTTTCGGTGAAGGACTCTACTCCCTCTCCTACGGAGAGTTCCGAAAACTTTCGAAAGGGGGAGAGGCCTTTATAAAAAAGAAATTAACTGTAACCTTTTCAAAGTTCGTTTACTCTATATAAGTAACAACGTAAAAAAATAAGAATGGAAAGTATCAAGTTACAGCAGCTAAAACCTCCGTTTAACCTGTTAAAGTTCACCTTTGTAGTTGTGCCTGTCGTTGCCGGCTTAGACAAATTCACCAACTTACTCACCCATTGGGATCGTTACCTCCCATCAATCGGTAGTATGCTTCCCTTTTCTGCATCCGTGTTTATGATGATAGTAGGAGTTATTGAAATAATTGCAGGTATCATTGTGCTGAAAAAGCCGGAAATTGGCGGATACATTGTAGCAGCATGGCTTACAGTAATTGCATTAACATTATTGATAGATTTCAAGTATGTTGATATAGCAGTCCGCGACCTGGTGATGGCTATCGCTGCTTTTTCAATGGCAAAAATATCCAAACTCATTTAGTAGCATTTATAAATATGGCCTCATTTGAAAAGTTTACAGAAGAACAAATTGTTGATCGGGTTTTAAAAGGTGAAACCGCACTTTATGAAATAATTGTAAGGCGTTTTAATCCTTATTTATATAAAACAGGGCGATCGTATAATTATAATCATGAGGATACGCAGGATTTAATGCAGGATACTTTTATTGATGCTTATAAAAACCTTGCACAGTTTGAAGGCCGTTCGTCATTTAAAACATGGATTATAAAAATAATGATGAATAACTGTTACCGGAAAAGAAATAAAGCAGGTTTTAAAAATGAGATCACCAAACAAATAAACGATAACTCAAGGCCAATGTTTACAGATTCAAACAATGACACGGGTAAAATTATTCAAAACCGTGAATTGGGCAACGTCATTGAAACAGCAATGGGTAAAATACCTTTTGATTACCGCATGGTATTTTCATTAAGAGAAATGAACGGATTGACCGTAGCTGAAACGGCAAACCTGCTGGGCATCAGTGATGCCAACGTAAAAGTGAGGCTGAACAGGGCAAAGGCAATGCTGAGAAAAGAAATAGCCAATATGTATGAGGCTGACAAAATATTTGAATTTAATTTAATCTACTGCGATGCAATGGTAGAAAATGTAATGAAGAAAATAAAAGAACTCGATAATTATTATGGAAGCAATCATAAACAATGATGTAATAGAAACATTAATAAATACACCCCTCCGCGATGATGCATTTGAACTAAGCGATGACGAAAAAATAAAAAGAATAGAATATCATTTTGCAAAAATACTCCACACACTTGGGCTTGAATTGCATGATGACAGCCTGAGCGGAACGCCCGCAAGAGTGACAAAGATGTATGTAAAAGAAATGTTTGGTGGATTGAATCCGGAAACCAAACCAGCGATAAGCCTCTTCGAAAATAAGTATGGATACAATAAAATGCTTGTTGAAAAAAACATTGCATTGTATTCTAATTGTGAGCATCACTTTCTTCCCATTATTGGCAAGGTTCATATAGCTTATATTCCCGGTAAGTATGTTATTGGTTTGTCCAAGATAAACCGGCTGGTGCAATACTATGCCCAACGCCCGCAGGTGCAAGAGCGGCTTACGGTTCAGATATCGGAAGCATTAAAGGAAATATTACAGCACGATGATGTGGCTGTTTTAATTGAAGCAGATCATTTATGCGTGGCTTCAAGAGGCATTAAAGACACCAACAGCATTACCGTTACTGCAAGCTATTCAGGACAATTTGAAACGGAAGAGGTGAAGCAGGAATTTTTATCGCATATATACAATCGTAAATAATTTATTTATTCATCTATAAAATATAAACAAATGAAGAACTTAAAAAATGTGTTGTTGACAAGTGCCGTGGTTTCTCTCGCGTTGTTTTCAACTACCGGCTTTGCACAAAGCAAGCCCCAACTTACCGATCCGGAAATTGCCTCAGTAGCAGTAACCGCTAACCAGGTGGATGTTGGTTATGCATTGATAGCGTTAAAAAAATCAAAGGATGCTTCTATTTTAGAATTTGCAAAAACAATGAAGAACGATCACCTTTCAGTGATTGATATGGCCACCAAACTGGTAAAAAAATTAGGCGTAACACCCAAAACGAATGCTGTAACTAAATCTTTACTGGATGGCTCCGCAAAAATGAAAAAATCGCTGAATGCCAAATCAGGAAAGGCTTTCGATAAGGCTTACATAGACAATGAAGTAACCTACCACCAGGCCGTTATTGAGGTAGTACAAAACACTTTGATACCGCAGGCACAAAATGCAGAACTGAAAAGTTTATTGGAAAAGGTATTGCCTACATTAAAAACACACCTCGAACATGCAAAAATGGTTCAGGCAGCATTAAAGTAATTGTAATGAACAAAGTATTTAAGTTTAGCTTGGCATTATTGGTGCCGGCATGTATGTTTAGTTGTAACTCGGGATCGAATACTAAACCTGTTACTAATAGCAATGCCAGCGTACCACATCACGAAAAGTATGAAGTGGTTATTGAACAGATGAAATATAATCCGGCAAACATAGCCGTAAATAAAGGAGACACCATCTTCTTCACCAATGAGGATATCGTGGCACACAATGTTACCGAAGTAAATAAAGCATGGGCATCTCCAACGTTAAACAATGGCGACTCGTGGCAAATGATTGCAGACAAAAGCGCTGATTACTTTTGTAGCATACACCTTGTGATGAAAGGAAAGATCACAGTTAGGTAAACAAAATAAAATGGCTCTCATCAGGCATAGCTACGATGAGAGTCATTTAATAAAACAAAACGAATACATATTTTTTACCAGCATTAATTATACAGCTAAACAATTGATCATTTATTTGTAGCTTTAAGCAATATCAAAAAAATTAATGAAACTACATTGGGTAAAGTTGTTCAGGCTAATCAGAAAATGAAACTACAGAAATATTTTTATCACATCAAATAGACATAAATAATGCCGCACCTTGTAAAAATAAAATCAGTTGAATTTCTTACACACGATGTACTTAAAATTATTGCAGAAAAACCATCGGGAATAATTTATCATCCCGGACAAGCCGTTGATGTATCCATCAACAAACCAGGATGGGAGGGAGAAAAAAGATCTTTTACGTTCACTTCTTTACAAGATGATCCGTACATCGAGTTTAATATTAAAACATATCCCTCCCATCACGGTGTTACCGAACAGTTGCTAAGCCTTCGGCCGGGAGACGAATTATTTCTTCATGATGTTTTTGGAGATATACAATATAAAGGCGAAGGCATTTTCATTGCAGGCGGGGCAGGCATTACACCGTTTATAGCCATTTTGAAACAACTAAAAAAAGATAATGCGATTGCCCATAACAAACTCATCTTTGCCAATAAAACCAAAGCAGATATTATAGACGAAGAAAACTTCAATAAACTTTTAGGTAAAAACTTTATCAACATACTCTCCGGCGAAACTATTGCCGGTTATGAGCATGGGTATGTTTCAGCAGAGCTAATAAAAAAACATATTAATAACTACACCAAATATTTTTATCTCTGCGGCCCCGACCCGATGATGGACGCCGTAGAAAAACACTTCCAGTCATTGGGCATTGACAATAATTTTATAGTGAAAGAAGGGTTTTAATTTTTTGTTGCTAAACAACTTCCCGCACACCGCGCCGCAATATATTTTATTGCACAATTCTTTTTGCATAGTTGTCATCTTTCCATGCGTAAAAAACATGCAATTTAAAAGTATCTTGCATGAGTATGCCTGCGCATTAGCATAAAACCCTTACATGTAAAATAAAAAGTTGCAAAATGAATCCCTTTTGGACACAACTCATCCTGCACACTACACTAAGGCAAAAAGGAAAGACAGTTCAAAATAAACCTATTTCAAGTTATCAGCTTGCAAAAGGATATCGTGAGTTTTTTATCATAGCTAAAAGATCACTTAAAAATCTTATTCTTATTACTGCAGGAATATTTTCCGCGTCATTTGGCTTTAAGGGTTTTTTACTGACAAATGGTTTTATTGATGGTGGCGCCACAGGTATTTCATTATTGATTACAGCCTTAACAAAAATTCCACTGCAGTACCTGATAATTGTAATAAACATTCCTTTCATTATTCTGGCTTTTACAGTTATCGGAAAGCAATTTGCCATCAAAACGGCTTTGGCTATTACTGGCCTTGCCGTGTGCCTTGCTATGGTTCCTTTTCCCAATGTTACCAACGATAATTTATTAGTAGCAGTGTTTGGTGGTTTTTTTCTTGGTGCAGGTATTGGGCTTGCTGTAAGGGGCGGAGCAGTGATTGACGGAACCGAAGTGCTGGCAATCTTTTTAAGCCGCAAGGTGGGCACTACCATTGGTGATATTATCATTGTAATAAATGTGATTATATTTTCTGCTGCTGCTTATTTTTTATCAATTGAAACAGCGCTGTATTCATTGATCACTTACCTGGCGGTTTCCAAAACACTTGATTTTGTTGTGGAAGGTATTGAAGAATATATTGGGGTTACCATTGTTTCTTCGCATAGCAATGAAATACGTGAAATGATTATTCAAAAGATGGGGCGTGGAGTTACCGTTTACAATGGTAAAAGAGGTTTTGGTAAACACGGGCATTCCGATCATACGGAAATAATATTTTCTGTAATAACCCGCCTTGAGATCAGCAAGCTGAACAGCGAACTTGAAAAAATAGATCCCAATGCATTTGTGGTAATGAGCAGTATAAAAGATACCAAGGGCGGGATGATAAAAAAACGACCATTAAAGCATTAAAAAAATGTAGCTAATTCTTATAACTCATCCAAAGATTATTTTATTAAAAGGCGGGAAGCATATTGTTCTTGAATTTTCCTTTTCCCTATTACGTAGGTTCACTTCTAAAAAGGTTTTGCAGGTAATTCGCATTTTTTATTGTCAGTTCTTTTTTTGGCAAAGAACAAAGCAACCGTCATTACTTCAACAAAAAAATGCCTTCGTAAAATTAGAAATATTGTTATTTTTAAAAAAAGTCAACTTTGCAATGACTGATTTTGAGAATATACATCCCGCCATTATACAACGACTAAGGAATACCGCCTTATTAACAGATGAAGAAATAACAACAGCGCTCTCTTATTTTGAAAGGCGATGTGTAAAGCGGAAAGAATACCTGCTGCGTGCCGGAGAAGTATGCAGGATACGGGCTTATATAAACAAAGGATGTTTCAGGAGATATATGATAGATGATCACGGCAAAGAAATAATCATCAATTTCGCATTTGAAGAATGGTGGGTTGGCGACCTGGAAAGTTTTCAAAACCATCAACCCAGTATTTATTATGTACAGGCACTGGAAGACAGCGAAATTTTTTGCATTGATGAAACGAATCTTTACAGCCTCTTTGAAGCGATTCCAAAATTTCGTGTATTTGATAATAAAAAAATAGAAAAGTCTCATTATACAATGTTGAAACGGCTGGCAATAATACAGTCGGCTTCGCTGGAAGAAAGATATTTATCATTGATTGAAAAATTTCCACAACTGTTTCAACGTATTCCCCTGCATTATATCGCTTCTTACCTGGGTATTGAACCCGAATCACTCAGCCGGCTTAGAAAAAGACTTTTGCATAAAGAAAAAAAATCTTAACCATCGTCAATGGTTTTAGGTACCTATTCATTGTAGGTTTACTTCCACAAAAAAATATTTAATTATGGAAACAACTACATTACAATCTAAAACCAACGGCAAGCAAACAACTCCACACATTAGCCCTGAACACATCATGCAAATAGGCATGGGATTCTGGGCATCTAAAACATTGCTTGCTGCTATCCGTTTCAACTTGTTCACCTTGCTTGCAAATGCACCGCTTTCGGGCGAAGCCATTCAAAAGAAACTTGGCCTGGATCACCGTGGCTTGTACGATTTTTTAGATACATTGGTAGCATTGGGCTTCCTGCAGCGCGAAGGTATTTACCACACATCTTTTTACGGCAATACTCCTGAAACCGCGTTCTTTCTTGATAAAAACAAACCTGCATATCTTGGTGGTATTCTTGAAATGGCTAACAACAGGCTGTATAAATATTGGGGCGACCTCGAAGAAGGACTTACTAATGGTTTGCCGCAAAATGAAATAAAATATTCTGCAACCGAATCAGAAAATCAGTTTGATAAAATTTATAGTACGCCGGAAAGTCTTCGTGAGTTTTTAAATGCGATGACCGGAATACAATTAGGCGCTTTTATGAGTTTTGCAAAGCAGTTTGATTTCTCCAATTACAAAACACTTACCGATGCAGGCGGAGCACTCGGTGCTTTATGTGCACAGGTAGCTATTAATAATCCCGGAATGCATTGCACGGTTTTTGACCTGCCTGCAGTAAAGCCGCTTGCTGAAGAATACATCAGTAATCTTAAACTTTCGGATAGAGTGGACGTAAAGAGTGGCGATTTTTTTAAAGATGCATTACCAAAGTCAGATGTGATTGTAATGGGAAATATATTGCACGATTGGGACGAAAAAGAAAAACTTCAATTGTTTAAACAGGCATATCAAGCTTTGCCTGAGGGCGGCGCATTTGTATGTATCGAAGCCATCATTGATAATGAAAGAAAGAAAAATGCTTTCGGGCTGATGATGTCGCTGAATATGCTGATAGAAACAAAAGGTGGTTTTGATTTTACCTTTAATAACTTTGATGCATGGGCACATGAAACCGGGTTTAAAACTACTGAATGGCTGCCGCTGGCGGGGCCAACGAGTGCAGCGATTGCTTATAAATAATTTTTTTTAATAAATCTCAAAAATATTTTTCCGGGGCACAGGTCTATTCCTGTGCTTTTTTATAGGAAATAATATTTGCAACATCATACATCTTTTCTCTATTGCGTATCTTCACTGCTAAAAATTTTTAATGGCAATCCGCATTTTTATTACCGGCGGCACTTTTGATAAAGAATATAATGAACTGAATGGCCAGTTGTATTTTAAAGACACCCATATAAGCGATCTTTTGGAGATGGGCCGCTGCAGAGTTTCTGTAGAAATTCGCACATTGATGATGATAGACAGCCTTGAAATGACCGATGAAGACCGCGAGTTGATCATTCATCAATGCAACAACTGCGAAGAAACACAAATAGTAATTACGCACGGCACCGATACTATGGCTGAAACTGCAAAAGCCATTGCCAAAAAGGTTCCCGGCAAAACCATTATACTTACCGGTGCCATGATACCAATTAAGTTCGGCAGCTCCGATGGCTTGTTCAATCTTGGAAGCGCCCTTGCATTTGCACAAACACTTCCGCCGGGCGTGTATGTGGCTATGAACGGCCGTTATTTTAACTGGAACAATGTGCGCAAGAATAAACAAACAGGTTTCTTTGAAGAAATAAAATAAATAGGATTACGTAGAATAGGGATATTTTCGGGTTCAATAAAATATTTGGTTCGGCCTTATAAAAAAAGCGTTAAAAAAATTAAAATGATTGTCGTTAAAAAATGAAATTGATGTTACTAAAGCTGGGAGTTGCACACATTTGGTAAGTCGCACTGTAGTTGGGATATATTTTATCGCTTGAGCTAATTTCATTTTAGACATGAATTTTAATTTTTAGCTTTTTTATACAGCCTTGATTTTTTGTTACTTTTTTGCATCGAGGTAAAAAAGTAAATAGGTTAAAAGCCAATATTCACAAGGCTTTACCATTAAAATACTTTATCCTATAAAATAGCTGGTTAAAATTTAAAGCACTTTCAACCATCCATCATGAAATTTTTTTTCTCATTCATCATTTTTTTATTTTTCTTTTCCTATACCAATGCACAGCGATACAAAAGAATCCATTACAAAGCAATATTGGTAGATACACACAATGATATACTTTCACAATGTTTCGATAAACATGTAAGTTTTGATCAATCGCTCAAAGGCATTACACAATCGGACCTGCAGCGGTTTAAACAAGGTGGTGTGGATGCACAGTTTTTTTCTGTATGGTGCGATGGGCAAAAGCAACAACCATATAAATATGGACTGAGCCAGATAGATACTTTGTACGCCACCATACAGCGCAATCCTGATAAGATTACCCTGGTAAAAAATTCATCTGAATTGCTCCGCGCAATAAAAGAAAAAAAACTTGCTGCCATGATTGGTGTAGAAGGCGGGCACATGATAGAAAATGATCTGGGCAAACTTGACACTTTATTTGAAAGAGGGGTAAGATACATGACCCTCACCTGGAACAATTCTAATCCGTGGGCCACATCAGCAATGGAAGAAACACATGATTCATTATTGCACCAGCCAAAGGGGTTGAGCGATTTTGGCAAACAGGTAGTACGACGAATGAATGAATTAGGTATGCTGGTTGATTTATCTCATGTGGGTGAACGAACCTTTTGGGATGCCATCAACACTGTTACCAAACCTGTGCTGGTATCGCACAGTTGTGCTTATACCTTGTGCCCTGTTTTCAGAAATCTGAAAGATGATCAGATAAAAGCAGTTGCTAAAAACGGCGGAGTGATAGATATTAATTTCTATTCAGCTTTTGTAGATAGCAATTTTGCTACCCGCGAAAAAAGGTTTATCACTGAGCATAAAAATGAATTCGATTCGCTGTTGAAAATTAATACTAACAAAGATGATGCGCTGCAAATTCTTTTCAATAAATATCCTGCGGAAACTTATAATATACGGCCTGCATTGTCTGCGCTTATTGATCAGATAGACTATATGGTGAAACTTGCCGGCATAGATCATGTGGGCATTGGCTCCGACTTTGATGGCATTAATACATCCCCACAACAACTGGATGATGTAACAACCTATCCGCTTGTTACCAAGGCATTGTTGGAACGTGGTTACAGGCGGAGGGATATTGACAAAATACTCGGTGAAAATTTTATACGGGTATTAAAAGCCAATGAAGTCAACACTAACAAAAACTAACATAAACGCATACACGAAGTTTATGAAGCAATTTAAATGTATTAGTAATAAAATCAATATCAGTAATATTTTTTTGCTGGTAAAAAAATCCAAAGAGAGAAAATTGATAGTATATTTCCGCAGGAATTCTTTCACGATACAATAGTGGTGTTCATGGCTTCCCAACCAAAATATATTTTTCTATGGAAATAAATCTTCCAATTATTGATAAACAAATTAACAATTTCACCTGGTTGCTACACCTTCGGAAGTTTATTTTTGCTGCATGAAAATTATCCGTCTCTTTTTGATAATGATGTCGCTTTCTGTTCCGGCAACTTATGCTGCTGCACAAAGCACATTAATAGATACAACAAAAATTGGTGATAACCCTAAGGCAGGGCATTATATACACCTCCGCGGGTTTAACATGTATTACGAAACTTATGGTAGCGGCCTGCCTCTTTTAATGATTCATGGTAATGGAGGATCTATCAGCAACTTCATGTATCAGGTGCCTTTTTTTGCAAAAACTTTTAAAGTGATTGTAGCCGACAGCAGAGCACAGGGCAAAAGTATAGACAAAGGAGATTCGCTTAGTTATGAAATGATGGCTGATGATATGAATGCATTGCTTGATTCGCTGAAGCTATACCAGTGTTTGGTAATTGGATGGAATGACGGAGCTATTAGCGGTTTGCTGCTTGCAATGCATCACCCGGATAAAGTGAGAAAGCTTGCTGTTACCGGTGCAAGATTATCTCCGGATACATCTGCATTAGATGCGGCAACCGTAAAATGGGCGCTCGATTATAATAGTTCTTTCGACCGGCTTGAGCAAACGGATGCAACAAAAAACCGGTATAAAGTGGCAAAGCTGCTTTCGTTCCAGCCGCATATTGCTGCTGCTGATCTTAAAAAAATTACATGCCCTGTATTGGTGATTGCCGGCGATCACGACATTGTACTTACCAAACATACGATGCTCATTGCATCTTCCATTCCACAATCATACTTGTGGATAGTGCCGGGCACAGGCAATGCTATCCCGGTTGATAAAAAGGATGAGTTCAATAATGTGGTGGATGATTTTTTTATAAGACCGTATAAAAAAATAGAAGGGTTAGACCGGTTTAATTAAGGCTTCTTCAAAAAATATTATTGAAATAAAAAAGAAGCAATAATTCATTGCTTCTTTAGAGAGGTGAAGTCATTTCCAAATTAAAATTTTATCCCTTAATTTAATCATCATCATCATGATGATGCCTGCGATGTTTCCACTCTTTGCCGGAATAAGATTGCTCATTGCATTGAGAATAGATGCTGTTGATATCCCGCTCCTTTTGATCTTTGAGGTTGTCTATTGCATTGCGCTTTTGCCATGGGCTCATGTACCAGTCGTTAGCCACCTGTTGAATCCGGAAATCATAGTTAGCACTAACCTGGCGAATTACTTCATCACGCTGATCCATGTAATAACGATTGCCATTGTAATAAAAGTAATTATTGTTGCTGTATGCGTAAGCATCCGCCTGTGGCTGGTATGGATGATAGTTGTAGCGATTCCAATCAGCATTATCATACTGTGCAAAGGCAGCAGAAACAAACAAGGTAGAAAGTACCAGTGTAAAAATCTTTTTCATAATTGATAAATTTTATAAATAAGACTTTCCTTTAACCGCGGAGTTTCTAAAAGGGATGTTAATTGAAAAGGAAAAATTAAAAATTAAAAAGGAAGGCTTAGCGGCCTTTTTTGAATATCAACATAGTAATATTATAGCAATCATATAGGGGCAGCTATATAAAATTTCGTGTACGCTTCACCGTTAGCTATGAGGCGTTTTAAAAAAGTAGCCGCACCCGGAATATGAATAAAAGCATTTGGGGTGATGAATGTTATAAATATTATTGTTTCAGAAAATCAACAATCTTATCTCTTTCCGCATTAGTAAGTAACGCAC
>Ga0157370_10004763_pt1 | contig 15444 bp, 8 predicted proteins | sample C35metaG_FD_113463 | JGI IMG/M metagenome (GOLD analysis project Ga0157370, IMG submission 113463) | Corn rhizosphere microbial communities from Kellogg Biological Station, Michigan, USA - C3-5 metaG | ecosystem: Host-associated > Plants > Roots > Rhizosphere > Soil | place: USA: Michigan...
ACATTGACCGGGTTGTGGTATTTGGATGCCGAGTAATCTGCATTATTGTAAATTTTCAACCAGGGATAAAGTTCTAATGATCCTTTTGCACGAACGTTATACATCTGATAATCATCAGAATTGTAGCGAAACAGTCCTGACTGACGGAAAGATCTGCCCGACAGATAGAAATCTGCTTTTCCGCTGCTTCCGGATACGGATAGGTTTTGGTCTGTTGCAGAATTATGGTCTTTGTACAGTTCATGATACCAGTCGGTACTGTCGTAGTATACATATTCTCCATTGGCATTGACCTCGTATTTAGGCAGTGAAGGATCCAGTGATCTGCGTTTCAGTTCGGCAAGATAGGCTGGCGAGAATTTAACGGTTTTGTTGATGTTTTGCGGCGTTTGGGAATAATCGTTCCATGCAGACCAGGCATCATTGAACATACTGGCAAAGGTATATCCGTCTGTTACATATTTAGGTACTGTTGTCGGTGACTTAATAGACTGCGTGATGGAATAATTGACAGAGGTTCTTTCCTTTGAAGGACTCTTTGTCGTGATCAGTACCACACCAAAAGCGCCTCTGGCTCCGTAAATAGCTGCAGAAGCCGCGTCTTTGAGCACGGTAACACTGGCAATATCATTAGGATTGATCCGGGAGGGATCGCCTTCCACACCATCTACCAATACCAGGGCATTTCCCCCCTGACCAATGGACGTTGTTCCCCTGATATTGTATGCCGGCGACTGGATAGGCTTACCATCACCCATGGTCAGGTTCAGATTGGGTATTACACCTTGCAAGCCTTGCGCAAGATTGGGAACGGAACGGTTTTCCAGTGCCTTGGAAGTAATCTGATCTACTGCTCCGGTTAGGTTCTCTCTTTTCTGTGTGCCATAACCAACAACCAAAACCTCATTTAAGGTACCTGTTTGAGCGGTTAAGGAAACATTTAAAGAAGTGATCTGTCCTGGCTTGACCAGCACTTTAGTTTGGGTAGAAGAGGTGTAAGAAATAAAAGAAACCACCAGGGTATAAGTACCTGGATCTGCACTAATGCTATAGCTCCCATCAGGCTTACTTTGTACGCCTCTGTCCAGTTCCAGGATTTTAATACTTGCACCGGGCAAAGGTTCTCCTTTTTCATCTACAATTTTACCACTAATGGTACCCGGCTCCTGATTCTTAACCAGGGTAATGATTCCGGGAACTTCTTCTTTAAACTGAATATCGGTTTCATTAAAAATAGCCCTCAGTATGGTGCTTATCTTTTCATTATTGAAATCTTTTGCTGTGATCTGGATTCTTTTCAATCTCAGATAAGCCGGATCATAGGCAAAATCGACACCGCTTTTGAGCTGGAGCTGGTCCAGCACCTGGAGCAGGTTACCACTTTGAAAGGAAATATTCATTCTTTTATACAAAACCTGGCCATTTGATGTGTTCGCAGAAAGAATCTGTGAACCGGCAATCAGGAAAGAATAAACAAGAAATGTAAAACGCATAATTTTCTGCGAGAGCAGTAAATATTTTTTCATCTGAAATAATAATTTTCTATCGCGGTGAACCAAACCGAACAAGCATTTATTTCTTGCAAGCTCAGCAGGGTTTCCTATCTTTGATAGTATTGATAAATAAGATTTTTTAAGATCCAACAGACTGAGGGTCTCAAGCTGCTTGCTGTTGAATTTGTCATACCGGGCCTGCTGCAGGCCCGGTTTTTTTTAGTAGATCTCTATCCCATTTTTGGTCCTCCTGTATTTATTTTTATGTATGGAACAAATAACCTTGAGCGTTTCTTCAAACGAACGGGTCGACCGGATGTGCAGGTTATACACGTAGGCAGCAACATTTCTGTTTCTGCTGCTTAGTTTAATTCCATAAATGGTTTTTACTGCCCGGGAAAGCTCTGCAAAAGAGGCGTTCCTTAAACGGATCACATTGACATACCAGGCATTGTGTTCTTTTAATGGAAATTGACTTACTTTCCATTTTTTATCTTTAAGATTATAATTCAGGCGTTTACCATAGGTTAGCTTATCAAATACTCTATGGCCATCCCCTACTTCCACTTTTCCTTCACTTACGCTGATTTCGGCACCTGTTCCTTTAGACAGAGAAACGGCAAACTTGGTTCCCAATACCCGGGTCCTGATTTGCTGTGCTTTCACAATAAAGGGATGCTGAGGATCTTTACTGACCTCAAAGAAAGCTTCGCCGCCATCCAGATAAACAATTCGTTCTGGCTGCTGATCAAAATGGCCAGGAATTCTTAACCTGGTTAAAGGATTCATTTGAATGATCGATTCATCTTCCAGTTTTACCTTTTTATATTCTCCTGCTTTTGTTTCAACAATGGTAAAGCTTTGAACCTGCCCGGAGGTATTTACCTTTTTAAAATACGACCTTCCTGCAAATACCGCAGGTACTGCCAGAGCAAGCACTGCCGCATATTTATAATATTTTCTGAAAAACAGTTTCTTTACCGGCGGTTGTGATCTTTTAGCTAAAATCCCGGCCTTTATATCTTCTTTAACCTTTCCTTCTGTTTCAGGATCGGCAAAATCTTCCATCAGCTCATCATTATAAGAGGCATACCAATCTTCTACGAGTTGTTTTTCTTTCTCGCTGGCTGTTCCATTAGCATATTGCTCTAATAATTTTTTAAACTGATCTGCTTTCAATTTGGTACTTCTTTAATGACAAGTACCCGCTAAAGGCCAAATCTACTTTTCCAAATTGTTAAGCTTTTGTTAACTAATTAAGCGCAGGGGGGATTTTATCACGGAGGCCCTTCCTGATTCTCCGCATGGCTTCTGAAAGATGATTGGAAACGGTTTGTTCTGCCAGGTTCAGCTGCTGGGCAATTTCGGCAATAGAGTGATGTGCATGCCTTAACAGGTAGGCATTGCGCATCTTTTCCGGTAGTTCTTTAACTTCTATTTCGATCAGTTTCTCCAGTTCATAGTAACCGGAAAGCTCGTCCATAAATACGAATTCATTCATTTTCTGCAGGCTGTGTTCCAGTACTTTTCCTTCCACCTTCTCTGTTCTGAAGTAATTCAGGACCTGCAGTTTTACGGCTCCCATTAGAAATTGTTCTATCGTGGTGTGGATGACCAGGGTTTCCCGGCGTTCCCAGATATTGATAAAAACGGTCTGAATGATGTCTTTGGCTGCTTCTTCACTCTTCGTCCGGGTAAGTGCCTGGAGGTACAGTTTTTTCCAGTACAGGTCGTACAACAAGTCATAGGCTGCTTCATCTCCTTGTTTGAGCCGCTCAACGAGTTCTTCCTTTCTGGTGCCTGTTTCCAACATGCCCAAAAGTAGAGAACGAATATAAACATGATGTTAAATTGGAAATCGATTTAGGAAGGCCGATCCATAACCTGGAGTGCTCAGATATTTTCGCTGTCTATTAATTTCACCTGCTTACCCATTTTTTTCTGGATTACTTCAAAATGATGCAGTTCGTTCTGGCTAACCAGGGAAATGGCATCGCCCATAGTATTTGCCCGGCCGGTTCTGCCTATGCGGTGAACATAGTCTTTTGGCGACCGCGGCAATTCGTAGTTAATCACAAAGGGAAGATCATCAATATCAATTCCCCTTGCCATCAGATCTGTGGCTACTAATATCCGCAGTTTGCCTGTTTTGAACTGATGCAAAGCCTCCGTTCTTGCGCCCTGACTTTTTTTACTGTGAATGGCTTGTGCGTCTAAGTTATTTTTACGGAGCTTATTCACAATAGCGTCAACCTGGTGCACTGAGGAAGCAAAAACCAGTACCTGTTTCATTTCATGATGAGCAATCAGCCGACGCAAAAAGGGACCCTTCTTGTCCTCTGAAACAATATAAGCAACCTGGTTGATCAGTTCTATAGAATCTACCTTCTCTTCTACCTCAATCACAACGGGATCATGCAGCAGAATTTGATGAATATGTTGAATATCCTTGTTCAGAGTGGCAGATAAGAGTATATTTTGGCGCTTTTTTGGCAAAAGCGCAATAATCTTGTCTACCTCTTCTTTAAAGCCCAGATTGAGGATCTTATCCGCCTCATCCAACACCAGGGTTTCGATACTGGAGAGGTGCACCGCATTCATATCCACCAGTTCCAATAAACGTCCTGGTGTTGCAACCAGGATATTTATACCTTGCAAAGCCATCATTTGAGGGTTAATAGAAACCCCTCCATATACAGCCAGTGTTTTAATCGACTCTGGCAGTGCCTGGCTAAAAGTCTGGAATACATCTTTGACCTGTACCGCAAGTTCACGTGTAGGTACTAAAACCAATACATCCACATGGCGGTTTTTCACTCCAAAGCTTTTTTGCACATTCATTAACAGCGGTAAAACATAACTGGCTGTTTTTCCGGAACCTGTTTTGGCAATACCTAAAACATCTTTTTTATTTAATATGGCCGGTATTACGGTTTCCTGAATGGGCGTTGGTATGGTGAAATTCTGATCTTTCAGTGCTTTTGACAAAGCAGGTGATAAACCCAGGGATATAAAAGGCATAGTACTCTATTTTTGTGTAAAAGTAGGTAAAAGAAGCGGAAAGCCTTCAGATCCCTAATTTTTACTCAGCTGATCGATGACATGAACAAGCTTGCCAAATTCTTCCTTATCATATAAACGGGTGAGAAACTGTATGTTACCCTCCCGGTCAATCACGACGTTCCTGGTTACGCCTGCTTGCTTGTCTGCAAATTTCTGAAAGATCCCTGCTCCCGGATCAAGAGCTAGCGGATAACTGATTTTCATATCCTGGTGAAATTTCTGCACCTTTTCTAAGGGTTCATCGCGGTCAACCCCGATAAGCACCACGCCTTTATCTTTGTAGGCCTGCCAGATGTCGCGCTCCAGATAAGGCATTTCCTCGCGGCAGACTTTACACCAGGAGGCGGTAAACTGCAGGATAACGATCTTTCCTCTCAGCTCTTTGAGTGTTGTTTTTTTGCCATCCTGGAGGATCAGTTCAAAATCGTCGGGTGCTTTATCTCCAACTTTGACCAGATAGCCCCGGCTATCGCTGTTTGGGTTTTCGAATTTCTTTTCCTGGGCAAAACCTGCAAGGCTTGTTATCGCTATAGCGATGCTTAAAATAAACTTTTTCATGTTTTTACAATTCTAATATATGGTTTTAAGGTGATCGGTTAATTTGTTAATGGCGCTGGTTACCCGCTCAATCTCCTGGCCAGCTTCCTCATAATGTCCTTCCTCCAATGCTTCTCTGACACCTGGTATGGTTTTTACACCATAGCCGGTATAAAATCCCGGGGCATAAATGCTATGGCTGTACCATGGCCTTCTTGGTAGTCCGGTTTCCAGCAATAATATTTTTTCGGCCTGGAATAGTTTTTCATTGTTTTTACGAAGTGAGGCTGCGTCTGTTTTAAAGTTATTCTGTCTTCTGATCAATTTTGATGCCTCAAAATGTAATGAATCGGCTGCTGCCAGTAAAGATGAAAAATCTATTTCAGGAACCGGTATTTTCCGTTTAGGTGAAATGAAATTTTCTTTAGGCACTGCTGCGAGACTGTAAATTCCTTTATCAATCAATTCATTCTGTAAAGCATTTGCCTTCCTTTGAGTGGTAGCCAGTGTAACCAGCTCATTGACGTAGTTCTTAATGGCTTCAGATAAGCCCTGAAAATCAAAGGGCAACTTTTCTGTGTCTGCTAAACGTAATACGGCTCTTCCCGCAGCCTGTGAAAGCGATACTCCATAGCTAAAATCCGGATCCTTAAAACGAATATAGTTGTCATAAGAATCATAGATAGAATGGTATTCACCCCCGCCAGCTTCTCCTCCGAAAGCGAAATTCAGGCTTGGAATGCCCAAATGTTGTAAAAAAGCAGAATAATCTGATCCGGTGCCTAAGGCGCCCAATGTATATTGGCTATTGTCCAAAAGTTCGGCACGTTTCTGAGCTGGTGCTTTAAGGATTTCGCTGGCACGTTTCCGGTCAAATATAGAAGCTTGTGTTAACGGATCTTTCACGTCTTTGGCAATATCTGTAACCAATTGCGTTAAAGCATGAGAACCACCTGCATTAAAAAAGCCACTGCTGTTTCCGTCTGAATTGATATAAGCCACGGCTTTAGCACTCAATTCTTTAGCATGCAGTTCAACCCATTCTGTGGAACCGAGCAGAGATTGCTCTTCTCCATCCCAAGCGCAATAAACCAGCGTTCTTTTTGGCCGGTAGCCTTCCTTGGCCAGCTGCCCAATGGCTTTAGCTTCTTCCAGTAAGGAGGCCAGCCCGCTTACTGGATCTGAAGCACCATTTACCCAGGCATCATGATGGTTTCCTCTGATGACCCATTCATCAGGATATTCACTTCCTTTGATTTTGGCTATCACATCATAGGCAGGAACAATATCCCAATTCTGTTTAATTTTCAAATGAATCTGTGTTTTATTGCTGCCACCTATGCGGTAAGTAAAAGGCAGGGCCCCACGCCAGGATGCTGGTGCCACCGGTCCGTCTAAAGCGGCCAGCAGGGGTTTTGCATCATGATAGCTGATGGGCAGTACTGGAATTTTTAAAATGGTTACAGCATCTTTTCTGTCCAGTCGTTTGGCATTTTTAACAGAGGCGTAACCTGGGGTAAGTGGGTCACCAGGATAGATGACCATATCCATGACCGATCCGCGTTGTACGGTATGTTCATTTTTGAAAGGGCCTTCCGGGTAACCATCCCCCTGGTAGTAACCGTCGTCTATGGGATCTGAATAAATAATGCAGCCCACGGCACCGTGTTCATAGGCTACTTTTGGTTTGATTCCCCGCCAGGAGTTGCCATATTTGGCAATGACGATCTTGCCTTTAACATCAATACCTTGTCGTTCCAGTTCCTCATAATCGGCGGGTAAGCCATAATTTACATAGACCAGCGAGGCCGTTACATCACCATCTGCACCCCAGGCGTTATAGGTTGGCAACTGTCCTTCCTGCCCCGAAGTGGCATCTCCTGGCACCGCAGGTTCTTTCAGTTCTGCGGCAAACTTAACCGGGGCAATCAGCTCAAGTTGCCGCTCTACTGGCGTAGGGAATAAGACATAGAAGGTTTCAATTTTGGCATCCCATCCGTAAGACTTGAACTGATTGTATACTTTTTCGGCCACTTCTTTTCCTGCTGCTGAGCCTAAGTGGTGAGGTTTGGCCGATAATTCTTTAATCGTTTTTCCTATATTTTCTTTACTCAGAAGGTGGTCAAACTTTGTTTCTACATTTTGCTGCGTGTCTTGTTGTGCCAGGGCAGATCCCGAGAGAACAGAGAGGCAAAACATGGAGATCAGGGTTTTATTTTTCCAATACATATATTTTTATTTAATCGTCAAACTGGTTTTCTAATTTATTTAATCGGCCCGCCCATACCAATGGGTGCACCTGGCGGCATTTCTGCCGAAGGTGGGATTTCAAATTTATTTGGGTTCTGAGCGAAACGCTTCAGCTGGGATAAGGCATATCGTCTGTTTGCTTTTTGCTGTTCATTTCCTTGCTGCAGGTTGGCTTCGAGCCATTGCTGCAATTCATCAATTTTAAGCAGCGCTTGTCCCTGTACATGCGAGGGTACTTCCTGTCCGGCAGCAAGTGCGAGTAGATACTTAAGGGTTAAATTATTGACTAAAACCTGCAATTGTCCGTCCATACCGTTTTGTACGGGGACCTTCCAGGTTTTCTCAATTAACCGATCTGCAACTGCCAGAAAGCCCGGTTGCTTCTCCTCTCTTGCTGCATATTCGGTTAGTCTGGCTGCCCTTTTTGGATCCAGTATATAAGCGATTGTAGTACTTGCAATTGTTTCGGCAGCTACAAGAGGATCAAATGTCGGGCCTGTCTTTCTACCGAAGATTTCCCTGCCAGAAGGATATCCTGAGGGTCTTGGTGGGATTTTTTCTATGAGTTTTTCCGGAATGCTCAGGTTTACCGGCTGTAAGGTTGCCAGCAAACCTTCCAGTGCTGCCCATTGCTGGTCTGGCGGTATCAATGCGGTAGGTATTTGTCCGTCATTTTTTAGTGCATGAGTAAAATACAGTCCTCCTATTAATTTGGATACTGCTTCAATCTGGTAGCGGTGCAATAAATAAATAGGCACCAAGACCTCTTCCAGGGTGGCCATGGGTGCATCTTTTACAATCGCTTTTTCAGAAAAATCTGACAGCACTTTTGCTCTGATCTGCATGATCCTTTTCAGTTCAGCAACAGGATCTGTACCGTTGTCCCATTGATGGGATAATGGATGGACATCTCCGCCGACATCCGGAATCTGAATAAAACCTTCAGCAAGGGTTTTCTTCATAATGCGCTCCAGCTCCTGATCCTCATTTGCTCCGGTATTGAATTCACTGTAGCCCCAAATGATTGCTCGTTTATCCCACTCACCTATTCCCTTTGCATAAGCCTGACTAAGGTCTATCTTTCCGTTTTTATCCAAAGTGAAATATGGCGCAGGATAGTCCATTACCGACGCCCTATTGTTGGTACTAGCGGTAAAATTATGATATAAACCCAGCGTATGGCCGATTTCATGGGCTGACAACTGCCGGATTCTGGCCAGTGTAAGCTCTTCCAGTTCCTTTGAAACCGGTTTTCCATCTGTATAGGGCTGCAGTAGTCCTTCAGCAATTAAATAATCCTGCCGGTGCCTGTCAGAACCCAGCGTAACCACGCCTTTAATGATCTCTCCTGTTCGGGGGTCAATGTAAGATGAACCATAGGAATAGCCTCTTGGATCTCCATTTCGGTTTACCCAGTTGATCATATTATACCGGATATCCATGGGATCTGCGCCCTCTGGCAGCTCTTTTACCTGGAAAGCATTGATAAAGCCTGCCGCCGTAAAAGCTTCATTCCACCAGTTTCCACCTTCAATCAGTGCTTTTTTAATGGCGGCCGGTGCGCCTCTGTCTACATAATAGATGATGGGGCGGATGGCTTCACTCGCCGCAGCACCCGGATGTTTCTTAATCAAACGCTGTCTCCTCGAAAAACGGGAGATTAAAGGTTGATCCATATCTGCACTAAAATCATAGTAACTATACAGGTTAAACCCTGATCTGGGGTCAAACTTCCGTGGCTTATATTGTGCATCAGGCAATGCCGAAAAAGATTGGTGCATACTTACGGTTATGGCAGTGGGATCTGGCGCTATTGTGCTTCCGCTGCTAAACAAGCCGGAGGGTGCCAGGCCTCCGGTGAAGGTGATGACCGATTCGAATTCTGTATTTAGAGGGAAATTTCTGGTATTAGCCAGCACAAGGGCACTTCTTGACTCGTCGAATTTATAGCTGCCTCCTCCCGCACTTTTGCCTAATCCCTGGCCTAGTTGCTGGCTGTCTTGTATCAAAAAGGGCGTAAGATCGATCAGTACCTTTTCGCCTTCGGTGGCCAGGGGTTTAAAACCCCAGATCACGGATTTGGCAAAAGCATTCTCCACCGACTTTTTCTGGTCTGCATTTTCTGTGATGGCCCTATAGCGGTAATTGGGTGCCACCAGCAGTAGTTTTCCCCCTGCGAGTACAAATTTCACCACATCGGCTTTTGCCTTCCCAAGTTCAGCGCCACCCGATCCGACTCCGGCGGGCAAAGAGGTAAAATACAGGAACTCCTGATCCAGCCGGTTGACTTCCAGCAAAATTTTATCGTTTTTCGCATCATAATAAAAGGGAAAAAAACCATCATAGCGTTTCATTCCTTTGACTTTGGTTTGCAGATCACTATCCTGCCCCTGAACGGGATTAACTACGGCCATTGCGATCAGAAAAAATAAATATCGGGCTACAGCTTTCATTTTAATTAATATAATTTGTTTGTAGCCAGCTCTGTATTGGCCGCCGGGAAAATATAATTATCGGCCGTTACAAGCACTTCCGGAGCTTGCAAATTGCTGTCTCCTTTGGCAGGAATGGGCAGGAGATTTCGTTGTAAGTCATTAGACCTGAAGCCTTCTCCAAGCAATTCAATACGCCGTTCTTTCCATATGGCATTGATTAAGCCGGAGGCTGAAGAAAATGTAGCCTCAGGAAAAACGAAGCTGGCATCAGAACGGCTGTGAACCGCCTGTAGCAATGCTTTAGCGAGATCAAGGTTGCCCACTTTCGCAGAAGCCTCCGCGTAGTTCAACAATACTTCAGCATAGCGGATAACAGGAATATAATCCAGAAACGGAGAAGGTTTAGCGTACTTTTTAAAATACTGTTTTCCGGATACGGTTCTGGTCAGTTGTCTCCGCTGGTCGGAAGCGCCCCACTGTGCATCGCCCAGGATACCATTTGGATTCAGATAGTACTCCAGATTGGTATTGTAGATATAGGCTATCGCGGATTGGCCGGTATAAGAATCCAGCGTGGTCATTGGCATGCTTAGTATAGACTCTGCGGTGGTATAATCGCTGTCAAAAATGGTAAAGATATTAGGTTGTAAAACATGTTTTACACCGGTTAAGGTGCTAAAGGGTGCTGTGGTTTGAGGAACAATTTTCTTCGCTTCATCGACCACCTTACTGAATTGGTTCATACTTAAATACACCCGTGTTTTTAATGCGATGGCTGTACTTTTATGTGCCCGGGTTGTATTCAGCAGTGCAGACTCATAGTTATCGGGCAAATTCGCTTCGGCTTCATCCAGGTCTTTCAGAATTTGTGCATAAATTACCGCTACGCTGCTTCTGGCCAGATCATTATTCGCCGTTCCGGTCTCCGCAAGCAAACGTAAAGGCAAGCCTTTTGACGCACCATTGTTTTCATTATACGGTCTTGCGAAGGCAGTAACTAAACTATAGTAAGATAAAGCCCTTAATAATTTCGCTTCTGCAACGTATTGATTGGATTTAGCTGCAGTAACTACATTTGGGTGTTTTGCCAGTCCGTCAATCAGGATATTGGCGAGATTGATGGTGGTGTATCCCGCAGACCATAGGTTATTGATGTCGTTGGAACCCGAACTGTAAGAATTGCTCCAGCTTTCGTAAGCAGTATAAGAATTGGCCGTAAGGTTGATAAAATCTTCCCCGCGTACATCTTCATATAAAAGGTAACGGCCACCGTATAAGCTTGCTGCCTTTAATCCTTTGTAAATTCCATTGACCAGGCCTTCAATTCGCTGAGGCGTATCAAATACATTTGCGCTGGAAATGGTGGTTTCGGGGATGGTATCCAGTCCTTCCTTTTTACTGCAGGAAGATAATCCGGCTAAAGCGACGAGAAAGAGGAATAGTGGTTTGTTTATTTTAGTGATATAGGTTGTCATAAGAATCGTATAATGGATTTTAAAAGGAAACATTGAGACCAAGACTTATGGTACGCCCCTGACCGATTGAGTTTTTTTCAATCCCGATAGAGCTGTTCGAATTGCCATTAGAGGAAGATTCAGGATCTGTACCAGAATAGGAAGTGATCAGGAAAGCATTGGAAACTTGTACATAGAACCTCACCGACGACAAATCAATCTTATTGACCAGCGTTGATGGAAGACGATAGCCTAAAACGACTTGTTGTAATCTTAAAAAATCAGCTTTCTCGGCATTATCTGAGATAGAAAACCCGCTTGAACCATTCGAAATCACATCGTTATACACCAGTCTTGGGATGTTGGTTACCTGGCCTGGCGTAGTCCATCGGTTAAGTGCCTCGGTTGAATTGTTGTAGAAACGCTGGTCCAGCAATGTTCCTCTTGTACCGTTCATGATTTTATTTCCACCTGAATAGGTAAAATTAAGAGAGAGGTCGAAGGCTTTAAACTGGAAACTGTTGTTAAAGCCACCATACCATTTAGGCAAGGCATTACCCACAACCTGGTAGTCTGCAACGGTAATGGCTGGAGCAGTTCTGCCATCCAGATAGGTCCAGTTACTGGTACCTGAGGGTACAGCAGCACTGTATTGTACCTTCTCTCCGTTTTTATTGATAAAGATCCGGCGTCCGTTTTCCGGATTAACCCCAGCTGTTTGTGCACCATACAGACTGCTCACAGAATAACCTACTCTTGTAATGTTATTGGCTTCGGTGGTGGTGTGCGTATAACCGATAATATCGGCATTACCAGCAGACAGTTCGGTTACTTTGTTGTTGACATGGGTATAGGTAAGTGAGGCTTTCCAGGAGAAATCTTTCTTCTCGATAAGGGTGCTGTTTACAGCAACTTCTACACCACGGTTATACATAGAGCCTACGTTCATTAAAATGGTATTGCCTGGAATACCTTTAGAAGGCGACTGCGGGGTACTTAAGATCAGTCCGTTTACATTATTGTTAAAGTAATCGACTTCAACCTGTATCTTGCTTTTTAATAGTCCGAAATTAAGACCTATATTGGTTTGCTCACTGGTTTCCCAGCCCAGGTCTGGATTACCGGCTTGTGAGATTGCCCAGGTGGAGGCACTACCGTACAGGGAGGATCCGTATAGACTAAGCGAACCGTAATCATTAGGCAGGTTTCCATTGCCAACCCGGCCCCAGCTGGCCTTCAGTTTGAGATTATCAAATATATTGGCCAGGGAGGAGCTTTTATAAAAAGGCTCTTCAGATACAGACCAGCCTGCAGATACTCCACCAAAATTACCGTACTTATTGTTCTCTCCTAAAGCAGAGTTTCCATCCCGTCTGAAGTTCCCGGTAATGAAGTATTTGCTGTCATAGTCATAAGACAAACGGAAAAAGGAAGAGCGGAATAATTTCTCTGAAAGGTCGTTCCCTGTAGATTTGATGGTTCCCCAGTTGCCCTGATAGTTCTCAAAGAAAGGATCTGAGGAGTTGCTTTGGCTGGCACCCCATGAAGAGAAATTAAATTTTTGAAGATCGTAGCCTGCCAAAGCAGATAAATGGTGCCGCTCTCCAAACCGCTGATCATAGGACAAGCTGTTGGTAAAGTTCCAGTTGTTCCTTGTGCCTTCAATGTTTATTGCCGAACCGCCTGTAGAATAAGCAGAAGACCCCAACAATGGGCTCAGGTAGGTAATATCATCTGTCCGCATCCGGTCTAATGCATAATTGGTATTGAACTTTAGATTTTTCAGCAAGCGGATACTGGAATGGATATTTCCAATAAAGTGGTCATTTGTAGAGGTATACCTGCTGTAATTAAATAAAGCGTCTGGATTATAAAGTGTGTTGGTAAACAGGTTCTTCCCCGGACCCAGGGTTCCTGTACTGCTGAGATTGTAAGATCCATCTGCATTAAATGGGGCAACATTTGGAGGGAGTACGAAACCAAGTCTTGCACCTCCGATCAGCAATAAAGTACTGCTGGGCAATGATCCTGAATTTTGAGCATTATTGACGGTGTTGTTATAAGAAACATTACCACCAATACTCAGCCAGTTGGTTACATCATGATCTATATTAAAGCGAACACCTTTTCGTTCAAAGTTATTCTTCACAAAAAAGCCTTCCTGATTAGAATAGTTAGACGAGAAAAAATACTTTGTTGAACTGTTTCCTCCCGATACGCTCAGATTATGGTTGTGTGAAACTGCGGTTTGATAGATGCGGTCGTACCAGCGGGTATCGACCAATGAGCCATCTGCATTATAAGAAGGAAAAAACAAAGCGGAGGCTACGTTGCTGTTATTTGCATTTCCGCTCAGGATTTTACTGTTTAGAACCGCTTCATTTTTCAGGTCCATATATTGCTGGCTGTTCAACAACTCTGGTAAACGGACGGCTTTGGTGATACCCACCCATCCGTCATAGGATACTTTGGCTTTGCCTTCTTTACCCCTTTTGGTGGTAATGATCAACACCCCTCCTGCAGCCCGCGATCCATAAATAGATGCAGACGCAGCGTCTTTAAGTACATCAATGGATTCAATATCGGCCGGATTTATATCACCCAGAGGGTTATTTGGAACTGAAACATTGGAGGATATATTACCTGTATTGATTGGAATCCCATCTACTACCACCAGAGGATAGGAGCTCAGGGATATGGAATTAATACCCCGGATACGAATAACAGGTGGATTATTCAATACGCCATTTGGTAAGGAGATGCTCACTCCTGCAGCTTTACCAGCCAGGGCCTGATCAAAACTTTGAACGGAGGCATCTTTAAAGGTTTCGCTCGAAATGCGGGAGGCCGCACCTGTAAATTCCTTTTTTGACTGGGTTCCATAACCGACTACAACCACCTCATTCAATGCCGTATTGCTGGGCTGAAGTCTTATGTCCAGCTTGGCGCTGCCGGCATTTTGCTGCAGGCTCAGGTAACCCACTGAATGAAAAGTCAAAAGTTTTTCATTTCCATTTATGGTGATTTCAAAATAGCCGTCACTGTTTGTTGTAGAGGTTTTGTCTGATTGATGAACCTTAACGATAACACCCGGGATAGGTTCATTATTGGTAGCATCTCTTACAACGCCTGTTATTTTTCTTTGTCCTTGTGCAAAAAGCAGTGAGCTGCTTGTGAACAGGAAAAAGAAGATTAAAGTATAGGTTGGTTTCATTTATTTTTTTGTTTTATATAATCAGCGCATAGCAAGTCTACCCTCCCCTGATTTCCATGGGAGAAATTGACCATCATAAAATATTTATACAGACTTATACAGCAGAGAGATCAAGGCTGTATCAGCAGAAAATTTTGTATTTAAAAACACATTCGATGTAAGGAACATCGGGAATAGACTATCGGCATTTCTTTTATTACTGTTGATAAAGATGCGACCTGTTCATAGTCGAACAGCGCCAAAATGCGGCTAAATGGTTTCTTTTTCATAATTGTTGGGTTGGTTTCGACAAATATATATAATATCTACTGATTTAGTAGTATTTATTTATATTTGTTATTATCCTGACAATCCCATAGCATTTTCAGGAGGCTTAATCTCACAAACAACACAAACAATTTAAAACAACAAAAATGGCAGGACAAGTAAAAAGCACACAGCAAACCGCACTAAATGATGTTGCAGCAAGGCCCTTGGCAATCGCAACACGTACAGTTCCCCAGGCACCCTGGATCACCCCAAGATGGCTCCCGCATTTATTAAACTGGACGCCTGTAGAATCTGGTATTTATAGAGTAAACCGGGTAAAGGAAGGGGAGTCTGTTGAGGTTGATTGCTCTAACAGAGATGAAAGGGTGTTACCGAATACTTTTGTGGATTATGTTGAAAAACCACGTGAGTATTTATTAAGTGCCGTAAATACGGTATTAGACGTACACACGCGAGTATCAGATCTTTATAGCAAGCCGTACAACCAGATCAGTGAACAACTTCGATTAACCATAGAGGCCATTAAAGAGCGCCAGGAAAGTGAGCTGATCAACAATACTGAATATGGATTATTACACAGTATAGCTCCGTCACAGCGTATTAAGACCCGCACCGGTGCTCCCACGCCTGATGATCTGGACGAACTGATTACCAAAGTATGGAAGGAGCCTGGTTTTTTTCTGCTTCATCCTTTAACCATTGCAGCTTTTGGACGTGAATGTACCCGT
>Ga0157370_10004768_pt1 | contig 15435 bp, 15 predicted proteins | sample C35metaG_FD_113463 | JGI IMG/M metagenome (GOLD analysis project Ga0157370, IMG submission 113463) | Corn rhizosphere microbial communities from Kellogg Biological Station, Michigan, USA - C3-5 metaG | ecosystem: Host-associated > Plants > Roots > Rhizosphere > Soil | place: USA: Michigan...
TGGTATATCTTTTTTGATCAGGTTGTCGATAAATTTATCAGCGCCAAGAATGAGCTCCTCTCCGCTGTAAATGACCCCGTCCATATCAATTAAAAGTCCTTGTTTCATTTTTTTGTTTTTGGTTATAACAAATATATAATTTAATAAGCGTTTTTTTGACGTTTAATTTTTAATAAATCATTTATAAATGGTAATTTTCGGCCCTGGAGCAATGCTGCTCATTTTTTTATACAGTTAGGCCGGTTTTCCGGAATACCCAATACAAACCAAATTTTGTTAAATGAAACATACAATCAAAGAATTAGAAGATATTGCTTCTCAGGTAAGAAGGGATATTGTTAGAATGGTACACGCCTGCCAATCTGGTCACCCAGGAGGATCATTAGGCTGCGCAGATTTCTTTACTGCGCTGTATTTTGAGGTAATGAACTACTCTACTGATTTTACAATGGATGGAAAAGGCGAAGATTTGTTTTTCCTTTCCAATGGTCACATTTCACCTGTTTTCTATAGTGTTCTTGCCCGCGCAGGATACTTTGATATTAAAGAACTGGCAACTTTCAGAAAATTAAACTCCAGATTACAAGGCCACCCAACAACTCACGAAGGACTTCCAGGTGTGAGGATTGCCTCTGGATCTTTAGGTCAGGGAATGTCGGTTGCTATTGGTGCCGCCCTTGCAAAAAAATTAAATAAAGATCACTCGGTTGTATATTCTTTACATGGTGATGGAGAGCTTCAGGAAGGTCAAAACTGGGAAGCTATTATGTATGCTCCTTTTAATAAAGTAGATAACCTGATCTCTACAGTTGATTACAACGGACAACAAATTGATGGTCCTACTGAAAAAGTATTGTCTCTTGAAAATCTACAGGCTAAGTTTGAAGCCTTTGGATGGCATGTGATTAATTCAGATGGTAACGATATGGATTCTATAGTTAAAGCGTTACATTATGCTAAATCACTTTTAGGAAAAGGTAAACCAATTTTGAATTTAATGAGTACTCAAATGGGTGCTGGTGTTGATTTCATGATGGGATCGCACAAATGGCATGGTGTTGCGCCAAATGATGAGCAGCTTGCCCTTGCCCTTGCTCAATTACCTAGTACCCTAAAAGATTATTAAAAATAGAGAAGTCGTGAAAACCTGCGCAGCAAGCTTGAACACCGTTTATTAAAAATAGAGAAGTCGTGAAAAAATATACATACACTGAAAAAAAAGATACCCGCTCTGGTTTTGGAGCCGGATTACTTGAAGCAGGTAAGAAAAATCCTGAAGTAGTTGCACTATGCGCAGACTTAGTGGGCTCTTTAAAAATGGATGCCTTTATTAAAGAGTTCCCAGAGCGCTTTTTCCAGATCGGTATTGCCGAAGCAAATATGATCGGTATTGCTGCTGGTTTAACTATTGGTGGTAAAATTCCTTTTACCGGAACTTTTGCCAATTTCTCAACAGGAAGAGTTTATGATCAGATCCGTCAATCGGTAGCCTATTCTGATAAAAATGTAAAAATATGTGCTTCACATGCTGGTTTAACACTTGGTGAAGACGGTGCCACTCACCAGATCCTTGAAGATATAGGCTTAATGAAAATGCTTCCGGGCATGACAGTAATTAACCCATGCGATTATAACCAGACCAAAGCTGCTACTATTGCTATTGCTGAGCATCACGGTCCGGTTTATCTGCGTTTTGGCCGCCCGGTAATCCCTGTATTTACAGATCCTGATCAGAAATTTGAAATCGGTAAAGCGTGGATGGTAAATGAAGGTACTGATGTAACTATTATTGCAACCGGACACATGGTTTGGAAAGCAATTGAAGCAGGCGAAAAACTAGCGGAAATGGGAATTGATGCTGAAATCATCAATATCCACACTATTAAACCTTTAGATGAAGAAGCAATTCTAAAATCTGTAAAGAAAACAGGATGTGTGGTAACCTGTGAAGAGCACAATAAATTTGGCGGATTAGGAGAAAGCGTAGCAAGATTACTTACAACTGAGCTTCCAACACCTCAGGGATTTGTAGCTGTTAATGACAGCTTTGGAGAAAGTGGTACACCTGATCAGTTAATGACTAAATACGGATTAGACTCGGTTAATATTATTGAAGCAGCTCAAAAAGTAATTAAAAGAGCAAAAAAATAAATGCTCAGGTCGCTTGGGGCCAGCTCGGGTTGGCCCCAAACAATTTATCTGGCTTTGCGCAGGTTGGCGGCACACTTACTGCGATTCCTCGCTTTTGTTTTTGGGGAGTAAGTTCAGAAACTGGAACTGTGCTTTATGTGTAGCTTTATCCAGTTTGAAATAAAATGCTCCTTTCTTTGAGCCGGACTTATCTTTTTGATCCTGTTTGATCAGCAGACCGCTGGCAGATATTTTACGGATGAAATTCCTGTTGTCAACCAGGGTATCATATACTTCTTCATACAATACCTGCAGTTGAGGAATGGTAAACTTTTTGGGCAGCAGCTCAAAAAGTATCGGCTCCAGAGCAGCCCTGTAGCGCAGCCTGGTGATCGCATCTTTAACCATCAGGTCATGATCAAATATCAGCGGAGGCACCGTTTTGAGTTCAAACCATTCAGCATGAAACTTATCGTTGATCTGGGCACTGTATTTACGGATATCGATTAAGGCAAAATAGGCCACCGAGATGGTGCGTTCGATAGGATCCCGAGTCAGTTCCCCGTAAGTTTTGAACTGTTCCAGGTAGAGGTCATGTAAACCCGTCAGCTCCAGAAGAATTCTTTTGGCCGCATCGTCCAGATTTTCCTCTGACTGGACAAAACCACCCATCAAACTCCACTGGTCTTTGATCGGCTCAATGGCACGCTTAATGATCAGCAACTTTAGCTTTTCCCCATCGTATCCAAATATGATGCAGTCTACTGCTACCAGAATGCGGTTTTGACTAGCGTATTGACCCATAGATTGATTTATTGTTATAAAGTAATTTCTGATATGGCATCATGCTTATCACTTTGCTTGCCGAAGGCTTCCACGCGGCGGATCGGTCACCATACAAAGTCAGCATCAGGCATGAAAATGCTCCCAGTCAGCTACAGCGAAAGTATGATTTTTTAACATTTAAACATTATTTAAAACAAAAATTCATTAAACGTTATAATGACGTTAATAATTCTTATTTTAGTACATCCCTAATACAGCAGTATGAAAAAAATAAAATTCGGCACACTCAGCCTTCTTGGCATCCTGCTATGCCTGCAAGCCTGCAGCGCTTCCGATAAAAAGAACATTAAAAATGCTAACGCTGATACGCTAACTATGGATTACAAAGACAGCCAGAAAATGAACCTGTACATACTTAGAAATAAAAACGGAAGCTCAGTCAGCCTTACCGACTACGGCGCCAGGATTGTTTCGCTAAATGTCCATGACAAAGACAATATACTCAGAGATGTGGTGCTGGGATATGCTGATTTGGCATCTTATAAAAAGCAGGGAGAACCTTTTTTCGGAGCCATTATCGGGCGCTATGGAAACCGGATAGGCAAAGGTAAGTTCAGCCTGGATGGAAAAACATACCAGCTGCAGCTGAATAACGGAGAGAATAGCCTACACGGTGGTCAGGATGGTTTTCATGCCAAGATATGGCGTGCCAGGCAACAGGATTCCTCCAGGATTGATTTCTTTTATACTGCCCCGGATGGTGAGGGTGGCTATCCCGGAAAGCTCGATGTACAAGTCAGCTATACATTCAGCGATGATAATTCCCTACAAATTCATTACCTGGCAACAAGTGATCAAAATACGGTGGTCAACTTAACCAACCATGCTTATTTTAATCTGAACGGAGCAGAGAGCCCTTCGATCTTAGATCATGAGCTCGCGATTAAAGCGGTTGCATATACCCCAGTAGATTCCACGCTGATTCCAACTGGTGAGGTCAGCCTGGTGAAGGGCACGCCCTTTGATTTTACCAGTGCTAAAAAAATAGGCCGGGATATCAATAAAACCAATCAACAGCTGATATTCGGCAAAGGGTACGACCATAACTTTGTATTGAACCGGCATACCTTAGACCAAGCGGTCGCACGGGTCAGCAGCCCCTTGACCGGAATTGTATTAGAGGTATTTACCACAGAACCCGGACTTCAGTTCTACAGCGGCAATTTTCTTACCGGGAAGGACCGGGACGGAAAAAATGGGGTGTCCTATCCATTCCGCAGTGCATTCTGCCTGGAAACTCAGCATTTCCCGGATTCCCCAAACAAAGAAAAGTTTCCATCCACGGTACTTAAAGCTGGTGATCAGTACCAAAGTACAACCATCTATAAGTTTTCAAATTGATAAAGACCAGGTTCCTATAGGTTCAAAATCCCCGTATCTCAGGATCAATCTGATTTCCCAAGATAGGGGGATTTTGAGTGTTTTTACCCTGTTTTAGCTGACTTCTGCCAGGATTCTGGTTGCCGGTACCACCAAGGCTTATTTATGAACCGGAATGTGAATGCCTTTTAAAGTAGGTATCACCTGAAGGATATTACCCTTTGCATCAAATTCAAGTTTATCAATACAAACCTCCCTGTTATAACCGGCAGCCTCACCCATTTTTATCCCATTTGGACGGGTAAAACGGTGATATACGATATACCATTGATCCTTACCGGGTACCTGGATAACCGAGTTGTGTCCGGTAGCGTAAATACCTGCCTTTTCATTTTTGGTCAGAACCAGGTTTTTTTCAGGGATGAAAATCTTACCGGTAGGGGAGTCCGAGGTTCCGTAGCGGACTCCATAATTGGCATCCCTGGTATCGTTTTCCGACCAAAGAAAATAGTACTTGCCCTTACGGTAAAAAACTTCAGTTCCTTCTCTGAAGGTCTTATCGGGGGTAATGATTTTAATCGCGCCGGTATCAATGGAGATCATGTCTTCATTCAAAGGGGCGACGGCCATGTAGCCATTTCCCCAGTACAGGTAACTTTTTTCTGTCTCCGGATCGGTAAATACATCGGGATCAATCTCCTGTCCCTGGCTAACATCTTTAGGATGTGCGGCAATAAGCGGACTACCACTATCCTTAAATGGACCTGAAGGATCATCTGCAACGGCGACCCCGATTTTTTGAGCAGCAGTGAAATAATAATAATACCGGTAAGCCCCATTCACTTTTTTTTCCGCAATGGTCGGTGCCCAGGCATTTCTATTTGCCCATTTCACATCTTTTGGCAGATCAATGATCACCCCCTGATCTTTCCAGTGGGCAAGATCAGAAGAGGAAAATGTTTTGAAATAATCGCCTGCCCATCCCGTAAAGCCATCACTGGTCGGATAAATATGATACTTTTTAGTCTTATTGGAATAAATGATTTCTGGATCCGCATAATAACCATCAAGTACCGGGTTTAAATCCACACTGCCTGTAATGTGAAAAAATTTTGGCTGATGTCCCGGAACAGTCACTTTAACTTTAACTGGACCCTTAGTTAAATTATAAGGTGGTTTTGGGCTGACCTGTATGCCGGGAAGCATAACGAATTTTGGATCAAGTGCTTTGAGCGCCGAAGCCGTTTTTAGGGGCAGGTACAGGCTGCTGGTTGCAGTATCTAAAACGATATTGTTGAGTTTGATCTCCCGATTTTGAACTGAGCTGATGAACAGATCAGGGCCATACCATTTTTTTTCAAGTGCAATAGCCTCCTGGCTGGTGATGGGTAATACCGTTCCATGGCGGGGATGAAAATTCATACTGATCGAACTGTCCACTACTTTAAAGTTTCTCAGGTCTTTGCTAAGGGTAAACTGATATTTTCCCTTTGTATACAAATCATACATTAAAATATATCCGTTTCCGTTATTCAACTTGAAGATCCCTGAACCCTCAACCGGATCACTGGTTTGCTGGACACTGCCAGGCTGCAAAACATAACCCTGCTTCAACTGATCAGAAACGGCCACCCTGATCCCGAGATTCTTCCCTTCCGTTTTGAAAAACAGGTGATATTTTCCCTTGTCATATATGATGTCTCCATCAATGCAGGCATGCCCCTGTGGATGGTTAAAAAGCGGAACAGGCTCAGTCTCCAGATCAGTGAAATCCTTGTTCGCATAAGCCCAATAAATGATATCCGGACCTTTGCCGTGCTGCATGGACCAGTAGAGCATGTACTTATGAGCGATGGGATCATAAATGGTTTGAGGAGCCCAGACGCGGTTCAGATCCTCATGTCCGGAAAAGCGTTTGGGTATGTTCACCACACTTGAGCTCCAGTTTAGCAGGTCATTTGATTTAAGCAGGACCATTGCCTGATTGGAATCCCATCCATTTGCCGAGACCATATCTGTAGCCACCATGTAGAAGGTCTTACCATCAGTTCCCCGTAAAATATGCGGGTCGCGGACCCCGCCCGAGGAACTGATCGCAGCCGAACTAATGACAGGCTGATTGCCATTTAAAGCCCTATAGACAAACCCATCCTTGCTTAGCGCGAAGCGGATGGCTTCTTCTGGTTTCTGGTTGCCTGTAAAATAAGCAAAGAGGTAAGCGCTGTATTTATCCTGTGATTGCGCGCTGAGTGTAGTGAACTGCAGTGCCATTGCCAGGCACAATAACGTGATTCTTAGTTTATATGTATTCATTTTTCATTTGTTCAATTAATGGACTGCGGGCGGGCCCGGGAGAATTAAACCAGAGCTTTAGTTTAAATGTTGGGTTCAGAAGCGGATCATCCCTTGTATTTACGAATTTAATGGTCCGCAGAAAAAAGCGGTCAATATATAAAATGCATGTCTACAAATTCTTTCGGTGTCTTTTTGGTAATGGATTTAAACTGCTTGTGAAAACAGGTAATGTTGTTAAAACCTGACTCAAAGCAAACCTCTTTGATCCCCATTTCCTTCTCCAGCATTAATTTCTTTGCATATCCAATACGTACCTCGATCAGGAAAGCATAAAAGGTTTTTCCGGTATGGGTCTTAAAATACCGGCAGAAAGAATGCGGGGTCAAATCCACCATTGCAGCAATTTCGGCCAAACTGATCTTATGTTTAAACTTCTGATGAACAAAATTATAAATTTTGTCCAACCGCTCTGTTTTCGACAAGCTCTGGTTATATTTAAATCCTAAAGAGGAAAGACACATCAGGTTCTTGAAACTCGCAAAAGTCACCAGGCAGTCGAGTAATGCAATTATTTTTTGCATTCCATTGAGTTGGTAAACATATTCCATCTTTTCGCGGATAATTGCTGCACGCCGGCCCGAAAGTACGATGCCGTTCTTAGCCTTATCCAGCAGAACCCTTATAGGCAAGGCTTCAGGAATCAATAGAAATTTCTCCCCAATAAAATTCTCCAAAAAATGGATTACCGTGGAATACGCTGAGCCGGGATCCTGGGTATCCTGCCGGTCATATTTCCAATAATGGGGGAGATCTGAGCCAATTAAAACTACATCTCCCGCTGAAAAACGCTGAATATGGTCGCCGATAAATTGTGTCCCAGAGCCTTTGTGAAAGCAGATCAGTTCGATTTCCTTGTGGTGATGCCAGGAATTATTGACATTGGCAATGATCTCTTTTCTGACGCTGAAGGAGCGGTCAGCGTAACGATGAATACTTATTTGCTTTGCCTTCATGGAAATGGTTTTGATTATCGATTCAGGTCAGGTATTCTCCATTTCGATCAATGCATTGTGTTTATACGCCACCTTAATCATGGGATTAAAATGCAAGCCGCCATGTCCGATACAGCAACTAAGATAGGTAATAAAAAATAAACGTCAAATAAACATTTATTTTTTAAGAAGTATGGGCAAACCCAGAAAATTACACTCCGCCATACAGTTTTGAATTTCAACTATATGTCACTTGCGGCAATGACGGCTAAGCTCCCTGACACGCAGCCGGGGAGCTTTCCGCCTGTTTGTTTAAGATATTTTAAATACCATTGCGTAACTAAGTTTTGACTTGGTAGCGGGTACTGTGATGTTTAATCCTTCTTCTGTCTGTTTAAAGTCCGATATTGAGCCTGTTCCCAATAACTTAACCTTTTTTACCGATTTTGTATACAACGAACTTCCCTTAGCAAGGCTTTTGATATTGATTTTCCGGTCCTGGGGCCAGCCCAGCGCGGTCGCATACAAATCATTTCCTTTAACAGTAAACCTGATGTCTCTGGATTCGAATGGTTTTCCTTTACCTTCATTGAAACCTGGCCCGCTTAACGGGGCGGTATCATCTTTTGCAGGCCCCTCTCCAAAAACTTTCCAGGGTCTGGTCGCATAAATCGCTTCGCTATTGATTTTCATCCATTCTCCGATTTCCTCTACGATTGCCAGTTCATCCGCGTCAATGGTTCCATCACCGCGAACAGGAACATTCAGTAGCAAATTCCCATTTTTACTAACCACATCAATGAGTGTATGAATTACAGTTTTTGCAGACTTGTAATGATGATTGTCAAAAATCCGCCGATCGTAGTGCCAGGCACCGATACAGGTGTCCGTCTGCCAGGTATAAGGTTCAATTTCATTGCTTTGCCCACGTTCAATATCCCATATCATGCACTTGCGTTGTTGCTCATCGAGAATTTTACCATTGATCACGGCAGTGACCTTGCCATTCTTTTTGACACTTTTGTTGTACAGGTGGGCAGCAATCCTTAGGCCGGCATCGCTGATTGGCCATAGCGGCAAAACGGTATCGTCAAAATAAACCAGCTCCGGATCATATTTGTCAATCAGATCAATGGTCCTGTTGTAAAACTTCTCTATATATTCTTTTGAGGGTTCCGACACACCATTATTCCAGTTCCACTGGCTTAGTATCCCGTTATCCTTTTCACTGTTTTTACTCAGGGAATGATTTTGTGCATACAGATCCTGGGGATCCTTTCCATCCCACCATTTGCCTTTACCATCTGATGCCCTGACTTTTCCATCATAGGGGATGCCCGCTTTTGGCCCCTGTTTATCTGCGCGTTGAGCCGTCTCCATCCAGCTCCAGGCATGAGCCGCATGTACACTTACCCCAAAGGGTAATTTATATTTTTTTGCAGCCGTGGCCCAGCCACCTATCAGGTCCTTTTTGGGCCCCATGTTCACAGAATTCCATTGCTGGTATTTACTGTCATAAAGATCCATATTGTCATGGTGGTTGGCCAGCGCAACGAAATACTGTGCACCTGCTTTTTTATACAGCCCAACGAGGTAATCAGGATCCCATTTTTCAGCTTTCCATTTGTTGATTACATCTTTAAAGCCGAATTCGCTAGGATGCCCATACTTTTCTACGTGGTAGTTGTATTGGTCAGAGCCCTCCTGGTACATCCCTCTTGCGTACCAGTCGCCGCGTTCAGGCTCGCATTGGGGGCCCCAGTGTGCCCAAATGCCAAATTTTGCATCTTTATACCATTGAGGAACCACGTATTGTTTAAGGGAATCCCAGGTCGGTGAAAAAGGTACCTGCGCGAATGCGTTGCTTCCTGTGGGATCTAAAAAATAACTGGTCGCAGCAACAGATTTAGACAGGACCATCGCCGGAATAACGGTAGCAAGCCCTTTAATAAGATTTCTTCTTTTCATAAAACATTGGTCAATATTGGTTTTTCAAAGGAAACAATTTTAAAGTTTCCTGTTCTTAGATGGTTTATCCATTTGATAAGCTATATTAACCTAAAGGCACGTTAATATAGCTTATCAAATGGATAAGAATTTACATACAGATCCCTTGACGGGATAATCTGATTGAAAATCTGTATCTTATTCACTATTAGTTAATTAACGAACTCCATTTCCAAACAAATGGAATCAACCTACATCAAGCTGGAAATCAGAATCTCAGCACTTGGAGGCAAAATTCTTCCTACTCGGGATGACATTTTGCATGCATTAACAGAAAAACTTTTATGATTACACCATTAAAGAACCTGCGATTATTGATGAGGTACACATCACAGAAATTGGCGGGAACCCGTCCAATGAGCAATAAAAAATAAGCCCCGGTCAGTCAGACCGAGGGCTCCCCAAAACAAAAATGTTAATTTTATTTCGCCTCGTTTTTCTTGGCCGTTACTTCATTGCGGATTTCCTGCGCGATGTTTTTTAGTTCCAGCATCCCCTTACGAACCCTGGTTCCGGCAGCACTGTTTCCAGCATTGTAAAATTTTTCAGCGTCAGCTTCTACGGCTGCAAGCACTTCCTTTAATTTTGAAAATTTTTCCATTCTTTTTATTATGATAATTTATTAATTCTTTGAACTGTCCTTAACATTTAGGCAGTTGCGGGGCCAAATGTATATAAACTTTATTAAAATCGGAATCGGTCCGGTAAGTCCATCCGGATTCCAAAAAACAGTCATCAATGCTTAAGACACTTTCAGGTTTAACCGAAGCGCTTGCTGCATGTTTCTTTTGGACAGCACTAAAGCAGCCATAATCGTAACTGCCTTAGCATCGCCAATGCCAGGGAATTTAGACAGCCATTTTACCGGCTGGCAGGACAGTTCTTGCAAATCCCCATTAACTGCATTAAGGATGCTGCTGGCAAGATCTACAGCCGTCTGTTTGCTGGTGCCTAAACCAATGAGCAATGCCAGCAATTCCGTGTCGGTCAGTGCCTGGGAACCACCTTCCAGAAATTTTTCACGCGGCCGCATTTCAGCCGGCCAGCTTTTAATTCCCTTTGATTTGTACTCAGCTGCATTGGCAGTTCTCCGATAAGGCTTTTCGGTAAATTTGGATTCTCCGTGAATCCGGCTGGTAAATACCATAGAGAGACTTTCAATTAAAAAATGGAAATCCTCCTGAAAAATACAGATAGAATTTTTTTTATAACTGTTGTCTGCTTGTCGGTCAGACCGGGTGATCTTGATGTAGTCACTTTTGTTGTGCGCTTGCGCAAAATCAATAAAATAGGTGCGTTTACCATTTCCAAAGCGCTCGCTTTCCAGTAATTGTGATTTCATGATCTAAGAGTTTAAGTTTCCTCAAACCTCGCAGGGAAAAATCAACTACCCACAAATTACTCAAATAACACCCGTGTTTATTCATGTACAAAAATATTACACGGATAATCAAATCTTTATTTTGTGCTAAATGGCTGAATTACATGCTTTTGAAATTGTACAAACCAATTAATGCTCCAATGAATAGACCTATTATCCCCAGTCCAAGAGAACGCTGAATTGTGGCGAGCAAATCATGTTTGGTCGAACCGATAAAAAATTCTGCGGAGAGGCCTGCCGAACAGAGGCCTTGCCAACGATTGAAACCTATCCGGTGGATTATAGTTTTTTATTTTATCGGGGCCTTTTTTTCTTTAATAACGACCTATTTGGCGGGATGGTTTCCTGCTAGAACAACGATGCCCATAAAACAACCGAAAACTGGTAAATGGGTAATAAAAGATGTAAATGTGCCGAATCCATACGCTATAGAATTTTAGCTTTTCCAAACGAAAGCAGTATCAAGTATTCAAAAAAAGAATGACGAAAATCATGAATGTTGGCTTTTATCTGGATTACGGTAATATAGGCTCTTACGGGGATGTTTTGCTAACTGACCACTTTGGGACCTTTTAAGGTTAGCTTGTTTTCAATTTTTGATATTCCCGGGGCGTCCCATGCTGCTAGTTCAGCGTCCTCACGTTCGGCAAGAGACCTGACTTCACCTTCAAGAGTTAAACTATCACCTATAACCGTCACCTTGATGCTTTCTGCATCGATCCTGGCACTTCGCTGAAAAGCGGCATTAATCTTCTGAATAAGATTTGAAGAACTGACCTTAGGTTTCACTTCTATTAAATTAATTACTGCTCTTACTCCAATTAGATTTTCTACAGCTTTTCTGGCGGTTCTTTTTTGATAATCCCACTCAACGGCTCCATCCAACCTAACAATACCGTCTTCCACTGTAATTTCTATTGAATCTTCTTTAATCATTGAGTGCCATTTTAAAGCATTTATCACAGCTTCTGCAATTTCAGAGTCTGTTTTGTGATCTAAAGAGGATGGCCCGACTTGAATGTCCACTGCAAGTGCTTTTACTCCTGGAATTTGTTTAATTGCCTTTTCTGCATTAAGCTTTTTAGCATAGCTATCTAGCAATCCTGAAAGTGTTACGATCCCATTTCTAACTACAACCCCAATTTCTGATTAGCAATGGCCGCCATTTTAATTCCTCTATGATGTCTTTTTGAATATCATTATCTGTCCTCATATTTTTTGAATTATTTATTTTTCGATATGCTACAAATTACCTGTTTTCTATTGTGACGATCAACGATGGTTATCACTCGAAATGTTGATCCTGGTTGTTGTACTTCACCGATATGAGCTGCAATGAAGCGGCAAGTTTGTGGCACCGGATATTCTGGTTTGAATCCTATTAATAAATAGTATTGCGATCTTACTGCTCATGGATAAAAGGATTTCTTTTATCTTGTTTCACCCATATTAATCTGGAAGTATCGTATCCGATAGCTCTGGCAATCTTAAGGTAATTTGCTTTTACATTATCCGGTATGCTTTTTCCACGGGATAAAATCCACAGGTAGTCTAAATTTTTCCCGGCAACTAAAGCATATTGATAATTATTGTCAATCGCTAGAATATTGTAACCTGCATAAAATGGCCCAAAAAAACTGACCTTTAAAGCGGCGATGTTTTTATCGCCTCTGAATTTAGCAATTCCCTTTGCGGACTTCCATTCCTTTGTTTTATAATTGTAGCCCCTGTTTAGTACTTTTACATTCCCATTTTCGTCTAAACTGTATTGTGCTGTAGTATTATCCAGGTCTTTCTCAAAACGAAAGTCGAAACGGGCAATTTCATACCAGACGCCTAAATAGCGATTTACTTCAAAATTGTTAACGGGTTTGGCCTTTTTAGGCATCGAGGCGCAGGAATTTAAAATTAGTATTGCTGCAATTGCGAGGATTGTTGGAGTGAAGATTTTATTTTTCATGATTATCTGCAGGTTTTTGAAATATTTTAAATAAATAGATGTTGAGTAGAAATTGCGTGTAACCATACACTGCATCTTCTATTGGAATAGTAAGCATCCGAATATTTAAAAATTTCTTAGGATTATAATTCACAATCGGGGATTCCAAACCAGCACCTGTCAAAACACCATTCACAGGGAAAAATCCAAGCATGAGAATAGCAAATACAAAAGATGCCTGACCTATCCAGGGTACTCTTACTATAAAATGCAGATAAATTAGCGTTGTTGCTGTTGCTATAGCTGTTACGAACGTGTAGACTTTATCATGATGTAACAATGCCACAACCACGCATACGATGACACTAACAAAAACAATAATGTTGTTAAAGGCACTTAGCCACTCAAGATTGAAGAACTTGTTCAGGCAGAAATAGGTAAACATACACGAAAATGGGATACAGATGAAAAAAAGCCACTCTTCAATAGGCAACCCCAAAAGAATCAATCCCGTAGTATAAGCTGTATTGAACCACCATACCTGATGAGCGGTAAACCATACATCCCAGGCAATAAAAGGAATAGCGACTAAAACACTCGCTTTTAGAAAGGCGGGAAAATGCTTGTTGAACTGAATTCTTTTATCAAAAGAGAAAATAAAGCAAACACTGATGGTCAGTAAATTTATTAATAAGTAAGTGTAGGGTTTCATTACTTCGCATTTTTATAATACATTTTAAAATATTTCAGAGGGACAAATAAAAAACCAAAGCATTCACCTTTTTCTTTGCCCAGGTGTTTATGATGCTGTTTGTGCGCCCTGCGAATAGCCAGTAAGTAAGGGTTTTGCGTATTTGCTAAGTATTTAATGCGTTGGTGTATAAACACGTCATGTACCAGGAAATAAGCGATTCCGTAAAACGTAATAGCCAGCCCGATGTAAAACAAGTAATTATAATGATTTATGGAACCTAAATAGATCAAAGCAATAGCTGGCAAGGCAAAAATTACAAAGAAGTAATCGTTTTTTTCAAAAGGACCTTCAGTGCTGTGGTCGTGATGGTCATGATGCAATACCCATAGAAGACCATGCATAATATACTTGTGAATGACCCAGGTGGCACCTTCCATCAATATAAATGTTATCAGTAGGATAATAAAATTCATGTTTAATGTGTTAATGGACTAAATAACTGTTCCAACACCTGACGGCGGTAGTCGAAAATATAGGCTAATTTTTTCTTCACCAAAAACCTGTGTGCTATCTCGCCAATAATACCAAATGGTAATTCATAGTCTACGGTATCTATCATCAAAACTCCTTTCTGGTTTGGGATAAATTCATGATGGTGTCTCCATAATTTGTAAGGGCCTTTTTTCTGAAAATCGGTGAAGCTTTTTTGGTAGTTAACCGCTGTAATTTGTGTCTGCCACTTTAGCGGAATACCCAGCAAAGGAGACACCGTATAATCGATAATCATTCCTTTATAGATGTCAGCCTCACGCAGATTACTTAATGCCACAAAGCCTACCTCTTTGGGTGTGATACGCGAAAGATTGTGCGGGGAAGAAAAGAAATCCCAGGCGCTATGTATATCACAGTATAGTTGTTGCGCTCTATTAAGTTGATAAATCATTTTTTAGTTTTTAGATCAGCGACTGTATCATATTTTTCAAATGAGTAGAGGTAATGTCTTTGTTGTTGGCTTTGATAAATTTTTCGTCTTCCTCAATATTTTTTTTGTATCCCAGAAAAGCAGGACTGTTTTTCTGAACCGACAACCGCAGGACTCTGATTTCTAAATTGCTAGGTTCTGCCATTACAGCCTGATCAATATTCCTTTTGCCTTTGTTAAAGGTTTTGAGTTTTGATATTGGATTTGTAGTATGTTTTGCCCATATCATTTGAAAAGCACCGAGGTAGCTGAGATGCACTGAACTTTCCTTACCTGTATGCAGTTTTTTGATCATTGTCAAACAAATTTTTTTGTCCAAAACGGCTTTTTGGTAATTGGCCCTAATGCTTTCCAAATCCATACTTTGCCCATAACAAGCAATACCAACAAGGGAAAAAATAACCAAGATCATTACTTTTTTTAAAATCATAGTATGGCCATCTTATATTGTACATAGCTACTCATTGCCAGAGAGAATTTTTGTCCGTTTGGAATACGTATTCTTTGGTTCATAATTTTTTCTGCTGGCGTGTCCTTTATTTTTTTAAACAATGATAGGTAGTATTTGTACGCCAGGTAAACGCCGAATTTGGAAGAAGGTGGAAGTTTTTTGATCCCGGTCAATGCTTCGTTAAACTCTGCTTGAATCTCATTTTCAATTTCTAATTTGATGTTGTTGTTGAATGTTTTCATATCAATATTAGGGAAGTAAGTGCGTCCCAACAGGTGGTAATCGTCTTTTAGATCACGTAGAAAGTTTATTTTTTGAAAGGCTGAACCTAATTTCATGGCGTAAGGTTTTAGGTTATCGAATGCTTCTTTATTCCCCTCTACAAATACCTGAAGACA
>Ga0157370_10004770_pt1 | contig 15432 bp, 12 predicted proteins | sample C35metaG_FD_113463 | JGI IMG/M metagenome (GOLD analysis project Ga0157370, IMG submission 113463) | Corn rhizosphere microbial communities from Kellogg Biological Station, Michigan, USA - C3-5 metaG | ecosystem: Host-associated > Plants > Roots > Rhizosphere > Soil | place: USA: Michigan...
CGGGCTTTCTTCCGGCGGCAGGACGTAGGTCGTGACCCCGAAGCTCGCTTCCAGCAGCGGATAGCCGGCGCTCTGGTCGGGAGCGAGCTTGAAGCCGCTGATCGTGATCAGCCGGCCGGTCACGTCGACTGCGGCGTTATGAGTCTTGACGAGGGCATCGAGGCCTTCGATGAAGTCCGCCATCTGGGAGAAGGTGCCTTTGAATTCCAGCTGGTAGGGCATTACCGCCAGACCGGCGGGACCAACCGTCGCCCCAAGCGGCAGCAGCGAGGCGGACACCTCAGTCGGCGAGGCGTTTTCTTCCGACGTCGCCGCGGCGGCGGTTTCCGCTTCGCCGGCCCCAGAGGACAGCAACAGCGTCTGGAAGCGCACGCCCGATCGTTTCGCCAGCCGGTTCAGTTCAACCAGCAGCGAAGCCGTTTCGTCGCCGCTTGGGACCGCCTTGCCGAGCACCACCAGCTGCTGGTACTCGACCGGGAATTTCTTTTGTGCGGCGAGCGCCTGCTGCACTTCGCCCTGGTGAAGCGTCAGCGATTCCTGTGCCTGGCTGACTTCGTCGCTGAGTTTGGCGGCTTCTTCCCGCTTCGGGCTCAGCAGCATCATCCAGAAGAGCACCGCCAGCACGACGATGGCGATCATCGCGACGATCAGTTTGTTCGACGAGGTCAGTTTCATCATTCAGCCGTTTCGGTTTCGCCTTCGCCGCTGCTTTCGGTTTCAGCGGGAGCTTCTTCTTCACCTTCGGCCGCGACTTCTTCTTCGGTCCCGGAGGCCACGGCCGGAACGGGCGCAGCGTCGAAGGCGACGGTGATCTTGAATTCGGCGATGAAGTCGCGGGTCTGGCATTTGCTGCCACCTTCGCCGCCGCCCGCGGATCCGTTTTCCTGGTCCGGCAGCGACGATTCTTCGACCCCCACCCGCGTCACCCCGTCGATGTCCTTGAGGGCGGTGACGAAGCCGGCCACTGCTTCCTGGCCCGTGGTACAGCCGGTGATTTCAAGCGCGGGTCCGAGCACCCCGCCTCGCAGGGTGCCGCTGCCGGCGGCTTGGCCTTCGGCATCGGAAGAGGCGGAGGCGTTCATTTCGCTGAGCCAGACGTCGCCCGGCAGCACGAGGCCGAGTTCGCGCATCACGCGCTCCCAGTCGAAGCGGCTGTCCGCGAGGCTGGTGATCGTTGCCAACCGCTGTTCGTGCACGGTCTGGAACTGGACGTAGGCGGCAAGCCGTTTCGCCTGCGTTTCGGCAGCCATGTCTTCGCGTTCGAGCTTGGTGAGTTCGCTCTTGCGTTCGGAGACCTGGTTGCTGGCGGTAACCAGCAGTGCCACCGCAGCGAGGAGCACGACGAGGGTGCCGACGAGGAGGTAAGGGAGCGGCCCCGTACGCATCGGGGCGTTTTGACCGTGACGCTGGTCGGCGGGGATGAGGTCGACCGGACGCATCTCAGCTCTCCAGAGCCAATCCGAGCGGCAGGGTCAGCCTCGCCGCCGAAAGTTCGTCGAAGTTGGTAAGTACCGACGGGCGGACGATCGTGATCGGCAGAGTGATCTGCGCTTCGATCCGCACCGCCAACCCGGGGATCGCGCTGCCGAAACCGCACATGACCACCCGCGAGACCGGAACGGCAGCTTCTTGGGCGCCGTAGTAATCGATCGACAGCCGCAGCTCGTCGACGATCGCGGCGACACCGTCTTCCAGCGCGCGGCGCGCGGCGGCGACGATCGCGGGATCGCCGTCGATCTCCTCTACCGGCCGCTCGAAGCCGACGTGGACGAGCCACTGCGCCGCGTGCTCGGGCAACAGCTCGGTCTCCCGCACCAGTCTGGCGACGATCCCCTCGACTCCGATACCGGAAACGCGGGTGAAGAGACAGGCGCGGCTGCGGGCGACGGCCAGGTTCATGACGCTGCCGACGTTGCAGTAGAGGACGGCCTCCTCGGGGGGTTGCTCACCGTCGGCTGCTCCCACAGGCTCTGCGGCCAAACCCGCCAGTGACCGGATCATCCCGAACGCGGAGAGATCCACCCCCGCCGGTTCCAGGCCTGCGCGGCGCATCGGCGCGAGGAAGGAGGCGATCATGTCGCGCCGAGCGGCGATCACGATCACGTCGACTTGCGGCGGGGTATCGGGCGCGGCGGGCACGCCACCGACCACCTGGTGCTCGAGAACCGCCTGGTCGAGCGGCATCGGGATCTGCTCCTGGGCCTGGAAGCGGACCGCCGCCTCCATCTCCTTCGGGTCCTCGATCACGGGCAGTCGCAAGGTCCTCGCGATAACCCTCTGGTTGCCGATTCCCAATCGCACCCGCTTGGAGAGCTTGTGTTGGGAGAAGAGGCCTTTCAGCGCTTCCGTCAGCCCGTCGGGATCCGCCACCTCGCCGTCGTGGAAGACGCCGGCGGGGAGCGACTGGATTGCTGCGGCCTTCAGCTGCACGCCGCCATTGACGTGGACTTCAGCCGCCGCGACGCTGCCGGACTCGATGTCGAGCCCGACCAGGTCGCCGCCTTTCTTACGGCCAAAGCTGATTTGCTTGGTGACTGAGGACAGGTCCATAAAGATGCGCTTGGACGCGCAACTCTTGAATCGGCAAAAACGGCGTAGAACTTTCGCCTTGCAACCGACTTTTGCTCTCGGCTACTTAGTTCTAGGAGAACGTCGACAAGTACCAGTCGATGAGCTGGTTACCTGCGAGCAGCGCCACGACACCGCCCAAGGCGAGAAACGGGCCAAATGGGATCGCCTGCTTCCTCGCTTCGGCGCCGTGACGGGCGATCATCGTCAGGCCGACGAGCGATCCAGCAAGCAGGGCGACGAGGAGGGCTGGTGCCACGTTGCGACCGAGGAACAGACCCATCACCGCAGCCAGCTTGACGTCACCGAGCCCCATGCCCCGCGGATAGGCCAAGGCAACGAGAAAGAGTCCTCCCCCGGCCGCGGCGGCGGCGATGACGCGCTGGGGCAGGCTTCCGGGATCGCCTACGGCGGCGATGCCGACCCCGAGGATCGCGGCAACGAGCAAGACCTTGTTCGGGATGATCCGCCGCTCCAAGTCGGTGACGGTGATCGCCACCAGCATCGTCACGAAGACGAGACCGAGGAGGATCTCCGTGGTGTCTCCCCAGAGCACCACCACGGTGAGGGCGTAGAGCACGGCAAGGATCAGCTCGGTAACCGGGTAACGAGCCGAGATTCGCTCTTGGCAGCAGCGGCTACGCCCCCGTAGCAAGACCCAGGAGAAGACCGGGAGGTTGTCGTAGGCGGCGATCTGCGTGCCGCACGAAGGGCAGCGGGAACGTGGACCGACCACCGATTCCCCGCGTGGAACTCGATGGGACACGACCGTGGTGAAGCTGCCGGCCATCAGCCCGCCAACGAATGCGAAAACAGCTACAGGAGTCATTGCCTCGCCCCAGCCGTCATCCGATGGGGGTAGTGGTATCGACCTCGAGCCGGCTCGCCATCGTCGGAAAGTCGTACATGAGCGGTATCGCGCTGGCGTTGGTATGAGCAGGATCGACGCTCAGCGCGAGTCCGAGCCGGGCTTCTTTCGGGATGGTTTCCGGAGTTTTGCTCAGTTCCATCGTCACCCGCACCCGTTTCCATTCGAGCGGTGGCTGCGGTTCGGAAAGGGGCCAATACCCAGTCGGCGCATAGAGCCAGTATTCGGTCGCTCCCAGCAGGTTCTTGAACCGCGTATCGGTAAATTTAGAACCCGATTCTTCGCGTTTGAAGAGGTAGATGCAGAGTCCGCCGTTATAGGGCTGGTTATTGATCGTTCGGCTGTAGATTTCCAGCGTTATCTTGCCGCTGACTTCGAAGCTAACCGGCATCTTGTCGGTGACCCAGCGGTGCACCAGTGACTCGGGGTGTTCGGCGCCCGTCGGGTTGAAGCTGTTACAGCCCGTGCTCGTCGATCGGGGGATCTGGAGCCCCTTGTCGGTGTCCGGGTTGGGCTCCAGGTAGATGTCGCTGGCGAAGTCGTGCAGGGTGGCGACCCCGGGTTCTTCCGGCGGAGCCGGGGGGCTCAAGGTCAGAGTGTCCGGCGCTCCGGGTTCTTTATTTCCCGTCTTCAATCCGTTCGCGCAGACGCCCAGGGTGTTGTGCAGAAGGTGGTCTTCCGTCGGTTCTACCCGGATCGTCTGCCCGCTGGCCGCGCAGGGGGTATCCGAGAGGTAGAACTGCTGCGCGGTGTTGTAGCCGCCCTGGGAGTTTTTCGGTGGGTCGGAGGTCGAGTTTCTTTTCGGGTTGATGAATTTCGACTGGACTTCGAAGTAGCCGTGCTGGGCGGGATCGTTCGGGGCGTTGTCCACTCTCACCGCAACGACGATCTGTTTGTAGTCCTGCTGCGTCGGACAGGACGTGCCGCAGGCGGTGTCGTTGCGCCAGACGACATACCGGAAGATCTTGCCTTTGACGTTTCCACTTTCGAAGGCTTCGGACGGAACCACCGTGCCTTTCGTCAAAAAACCGCCTTCTGCGCTGGTGCCGACGCCTTCGATTTCGCCGCCGTTGTAGGCGAGTTTGCCGTATTCGCCGAGCGGTTCGCGGGAGAGGGCGAATTCGTCATTCTGGATCCGGTAGTTCGGGCTGAACGAGTTGGTCGAGTGGCCCGGCAGCGGAGTAGTCATCGCGAGCCGTTCGTCCGGTTCGCTGCGAAGCCGCTCCAGTTCCTGTTCGGCGAACTCGACCGCGATCTGATTCGCCTTGGCACGCTCCACGTTCCGGGTCGCATCGGTCAGCAGGCCGAAGGTAACCATCGCCGCGATCGAGACGATGAAGATCGCCACCAGAACCTCGACGATGGTGAAGCCCTGCTCCTTTGAGAGGTTCGCTCGCATCAGTAGCTCAAGGTCGCGTTGCGGAGGCTGGCTCCGTCGGAGAGGGTCAATGAACCGCTGCCCTTTGGATCCGGAACCCGGAAGGTAACTTTCACGTAGGTCGCTTCAGCGGGATTGCCGCCCGGCGAGTAGCCGAACACCTGGCTGCTGTTGATGCCTTTGAAGAGCAGCTGAGTGGTGCCGCCGGAACCGCTTGGCGGCGCCTCGGTGCGAGAGCACGAGGTGGTGGTGCAGCTGTAGGTGATCTTGCAGGGGACCGAAGCCTGTTCGGCTTTCAACATCGTGCCGCTGCCGCATGGGCTGTCCCGCTCGTAGGAAGTGAAAACGATCTGCGAGGAGGTGCTGCTGGCTTCGATTTTTTCCCCGCTGCGGAGCTCTCGGGTCATTCGCTCCAGCACCCAACGCGCACTCGTCACGTTTTCGGCCTTCTTGCTGATCTGGGGCTGAAATTTCACGGCGCCGATTACCAGTGAGGCGATGGCGCCCATCAGCACGACTCCCATCGCCGACCCGACCAAGAGCTCAACGAGGGTGAAGCCGCTCTCGTCGACGCCTCCGCCCCGCATCTTTCGCAGGCGGCGGATCACTTGACCACCTTGAACTTTCTCCGCACCGGCGCCCCCCCGGCAACTCCCACCGCGTTGACGGCAGCGACGCTGAAGACGTGTTTGCCGAGGTTCAAGCGCGGGAGCCTGATCGGCGAGGCGCAGGGCTTCCAGCTCTTCTTGTCGACCTTGCAAGAGAAGGCGCTGCCTGGCTGGCCGGTGGCGTCGAAGAAGCGGAACACCGGTCTACGAGCGCGCGTCTTCGCGGCGGGCCCGAAAGTGATTCGCGCCAGAGGAGCGACGTAGACGATTCCCGGCTTGATCTTCCCACCGACGGGTTTCGTACCACCGGAGGTGCCGCCGGTCGAACCGCTGCCGGTCGCACTCCCGCCGCCGCTGCCATCCCCCCCGCCATCTCCAGGCGGCGGCGAGCTCGCTTCCTGTTGGCTGTAGGTAACCGACCCCGAACAGGCGGAATCGACACCTTCGGAGTCGGTGGCTGCCGCGCTGAAGACGTTGGTCGAGCCAGCGGCCACGGTGACAACGATGCCCGTGCCTTCGAGCTGCGCTGCCGTAGCGGGCGTCAGCGTCTGCAGCACCGCCCCCTGGCAGCCGGCGCCTGCGTAGAGCTTTATGGTCGTCCCAGGGTCTGACCTTCCCAGCAGCGCAGGGGAAGTCGAAGTCCCCGGCGAGACGGGATTCGTCCCCGTAAGGACGGGGACCGCCGGGCCGATCACCGACCCGTTGGCTCGCGAGACCAATCGGGTGACCCCGGATTCGCGGTCGCGTTCGTAGAGATCCACTTCCGAGTCTTTGTCCGCTTCGGAGTCGAGCCGCTCAGACGTCAGGAAGAAGACGTGGAGGGCATCGCTGGACGAGCCCGCGAAGCCGGCGTCGCAGCCGGTGAGAATCGGGCAGTTTTCCGGCGGGGTGACCATTTCGGTGTCGCCCGCACCGAGGTCGCGGGCGAACATGTCTGAGTCGCTGTCACCGTCCGTGGCGGACAGCTGCTCTTCGCTGTTGAAGAGCAGCGCCGAGCCGTCGGTCGAGATCCGGTCGAAAACGGCCGGGTAGAGGTTGCTGTTGCCACAGCCAGGCGAGCACGCCGCTTCGCCGACTGAGGCCAGCACCGGCGATCCCCCAGACGTCGAAACGACGTACAGATCCTGCGCCGAATCGGTGTCAGCCGCGACCAGCTGCTCTTCGCTCGAGAAGACCAGCGTCGACCCGTCGGGAGTGATGGCGTCGAAGCCGGCGCCGCAGCCGCCCCCCGTGCAGCCGTTGGGCGTCACCTGCTGAATGCCGCCACCCGAATACTCATAGACGTCGTTGGCTTCGTCGCTGTCAGCCAGAAGCGGCTCCGTGGTCTGGAAGAAGACCTTGCTGCCATCCGCAGAGATGGCAGGGCGGAAGGTGACGTTTTCACGCGCCACGTTGGCGGGCTTGTCTTCCGTCCCCGACGAGATCAGGGTCGTAACGCCGCCCGACCGTCGGTAGACGTCGTTGGCATTATCGACATCGCTTTCGACGAGAGGCTCCGTGGTTTCAAAGAACACTTTCGAGCCGTCGCTGGAGCTGCCGGCAAAGACCGTGGCGTCGGCGCTGTCGTTGCCGCAGGCGGGAAGGCAGGGGCCGGACCCTTGTGAGACGAGTTCGGTCGGTCCGTTCGGAAGGTCGCGGGCGTAGATGTCGATGGCGGAATCGGTGTCAGCCGGAGAAAGCTTCCCGGTCGTGGCGAAGAACACGCGCTGACCATCGGCGGAAACGCCGCTGAAGGACGGAAAGGCGTCGTCTTCGCAACTCGAGCAGCTGGCGGCGGGCACGGAGACGAGATGCGTTTCACCGGTTTCGAGGTCGCGCTCGTAGATGTCGGTTTCTTCATCTTGATCGGAGGTCGACAAGGATTCGGTAGTGACGAAGAAGACCTCTTTTCCGTCGGGAGTCGCGCCGGCGAAGCTGGCGACGGCTTCTCCGTTCTGATCGGATTCGCCGACCGACACCAGTTCGGGGGACCCGGCGCCGACTTCGCGCGCGTAGACGTCGGTTTTGCGATCGGTGTCGGCCGCGACCAACGGCTCGGCAGTCTGGAAGACAACCCGCGAGCCGTCTTCGGAGGACGATTGGAAGAGAGCGTCGACAGCGTCGTTACCGCCAATCGGGCCGGTCGAGATCTCGCGGGTGACGTATTCGCCGGAGACTCCAACCCCCGGCTCGAAGGAGCGCTCGTAGACGTCGACTCTGTTGTCGGTGTCGCCGGGGACGAGCTGCTCGGAGCTGGTGAAGAAGACGATGTCGCCCAGCGTCGAAGTTGCCTCGAAGTGCGGAACGGATGCGGCTGCCGTCGCCGCCGCACCGACGGCGACGGGAACGCTCAGAAGCATCGCGATCAGGAGCTTGCGCATCGATCTAGCTATCGGCTGCAAAAGGCGGTTTGCTTAGGCTCGGCGCCAAGACCGGACCCTCGTCGAACGACCGAAGGGCGGGCACAGAGCCCGCCCTTCGCAGATCGTTCAAACCAAACCGGAGTTGCTAGCTGGTCCAGTCGGCTTCGGTAGCGCTGGAGGTGGCTCCGGGAGGACACCCACCGGTCTTCGGTTTGGTGCATTTGTAGGCGGTGGCGCCATTCGAGGCCCGGGCGATCGAGAAGGTATTCCCGTTCGTCGAGGTGATGGTCACCTTGTATTCGTTCGTCCCGTGGGTGGGGACCGAAAGGCTTTCGGTACCCGTTGCCGCGGTCGTGGTCGGAAGCGTTTCCTCGATTTCTTTCAAGCGAGGTGCATCGCAGTTGGTGTAGGAGTTGCCGTTTTCGGTTGCGCAGGTCTCCATCGCTACCTGCGCGGAGTGGGCGTTCTCCTTCGCCTTCGCGTCGCTCGCCTTTTCCTTCTGGTTGAAGAAGGAGGGCAGCGCGATCGCGGCCAGGATGCCGAGGATGAGCATGACGACGAGGAGCTCGATCAGGGTGAAGCCCGCCTCGCTGTCGCCGTTGAGCCGGGCGCCTACTTTGGCCCGGAGATTCTGGAGAAACATTAGTGACCTCCTATGGTCCTAATCGTTTGCGCCAGAGCCCCGTCGCATGAAGCCACGTGGTGTCTGTCGACCCCGGTGGTAGCCCGGCCAACTCCGAAGGAGTCCCGACAGCTTTGCGCCCCCGCCTCACAGCGAGTTTGCCTTTGGCACCGAAGCACTGGCAGATTCATCACAGGCCCTACATCGGCCGTTGCTGCCGATACTTGATCCCTGAAATTGGGGTTCCCTACCGCGAAAACTCCGCTATCTGGACGCCCGTCCAGACGCGGAGCCAAAAACCGATTACCGGTTCAGCGGATCTTTTCGTAGATGCTGAAAAGCGGCAGGTACATCGAGATCACGATGAACCCGACCATGCCGCCGACGAAGCAGATCATGATCGGCTCGATCAGGGAGGTGAGCGCTTTCACCTTGGCATCGACCTCGGCTTCGTAGAAGTCAGCGATTTTCGAAAGCATCGTCTCCAACTGCCCGGTCTCCTCGCCGACCGAGACCATGTGACCGACCATTGGCGGGAAGATGTCGTTGCTTTCAATCGGAGCCGCCAGAGAACCGCCCTGCTTGACCGAGCCGTACATGTCATCCATCGCCTTCTCGACGACCACGTTGCCGGCGGTCTCGCCGGTCAATTGGATCGCCTGCAGCATTGGCACACCCGCGCTGACCGAGCCCGAAAAGGTCCGGGACCAGCGCGCCAGCGCCACTTTTTGGATCACGTCGCCGATTTTGAATGGCAGGCGGAGGATGATGCGGTCCCATTGGTCTTTGCCCCGCTCGGTCTTCTTCCACCTGAAGAAAAGCCAAAAGACCAGGACCAAGCCCGGGATCAGCAGGAACCAGTAATGGGTCAACAGATTCGAGAAGCCGATGCAGAGTTCCGTCGGCGCCGGCATCGAGCTCGATTCCTCGGGGTGTTCTTCGGCGAGTTCTTTGAAGATATTTGCGAAAACCGGAATCACGAAGACGACGATCGCAATCAGGACGACGATCGCGAAACCGAACACCAGCGCCGGGTACATCAACGCGGATTTGACCTGACGTCGCAGTGCGTCCTGTTTCTCGACTTGGAAGGCGATCCGGTCCAGCGCCTCGTCAAGCCGCCCCGATTGCTCCCCAGAGCGGACCATCGCCCGGAAGAGGCGGTCGAACACGCGCGGGTGGCGCTCCATCGCCTGCTCCAGGGTGCTTCCAGCCTCGACATCGGCTCGCAGCCCCGCCACGGCCTCGCGAATCTCCTCGTCCTTGGTCTGCTGTTCGAGCGTGTGCAGGGTGCGCAGCATCGGCATCCCCGAAGCGACCAGCGTTGCGAACTGGCGCGAGAAGACCGCGAGCTCGCGCATGTCGACGCTCTTCCAGCGCCGCATGATGTCCTCGATCTTGAGCGGATTGCTCTTTTCGGTGACTTCGAGAACGATCAGGCCGCGCTGGCGCAGCTGCTCGGATACCTGTGACTTCGACTCCGCCTCGAGTTCGCCAGAACTCGCCGTACCGGCGAGGTCCATGGCGCGGAAGGTGAAGGTGGTGGCGTCCGCCATCGACTACCCGCCTTGGACATAGGAGGGCGGCTGCCCACCTGAGACGGCAAGAGGGCTGCTGTCGTAAGGAGGCCCGCCCGGCTGAGGCATCATCGCGCCCTGCCCGCCGAGAACCCGTTTCAGCTCCTCGGGGACCGAAGAGCGCTGTTCGGCGAGGGAGCGGGTGATCGTTCCGTCCCGCACCAGCCGGGCGAGGTCAGCGTCCATCGTCTGCATGCCGACGGCCCCGGAGGTCTGCACCGCCGCGTAGATCTGATGCGTCTTTCCCTCGCGGATCAGGTTGCGAATCGCCGGCGTCGGTACCAGGACCTCGGTCGCGACGGTCCGCCCCATGCCGTCCGCGGTCGCCAGCAGTTGCTGCGTGACGATGCCCTGCAGCGCGATCGAGAGCTGGGTGCGCACCTGTCCTTGCTGGGCCGGCGGGAAGACGTCGATGATCCGGTCGACCGTCTGCGCGGTCGACTGGGTGTGGAGGGTGGCGAAGACGAGATGCCCGGTCTCGGCCGCGGTGAGAGCAGTGGAGACCGTCTCGAGGTCGCGCATCTCGCCGACCAGGATCACGTCGGGATCCTCTCGTAGCGCGGCCTTCAAGCCGAGCGCAAAGTCCTCCGCATCGGAACCCACCTCGCGTTGGTTGACGATTGAGCTTTTGTGGCGGTGCAGGAACTCGATCGGATCCTCGATCGTGAGGATGTGATCCTGACGCTCGCAGTTGATCACGTCGATCATCGCCGCCAGAGTCGTGCTCTTGCCCGAGCCGGTGGGTCCGGTAACGAGGACGAAGCCGCGCGGTTTTTCCGTCAGCTCGCGCAGCACCGGCGGGACTCCGAGCGAATCGAGAGCCGGGATCTCCTGGGGAACGAAGCGAAAGGCGGCGCTGACCGCGCCGCGCTGGAAGAAGCAGTTGACGCGAAAGCGAGCCACGTTCGGGATCGCGTATGCGAAGTCGAGCTGTTTCCGGGTCTCGAAGCGTTTGCGCTGGTCGTCGTTGAGGATGCTGAAGACGACCTCGCGGGTCTGCTGTCCGTCGAGGACGGGGAAGCCCTCCATCGGCACGATCTTCCCCTTGTCGCGAACCGCGGGCGGGAAGCCAGGGGTCAGGTGCACGTCGGAGGCCTTGGCCTCCACCATCCGGCGCAGCACCTCTGAGAAGTCGAAGGACTCCATGGAAGCTAGATCGGCAGTGGCCGGCTTTTACTCAAGTGCCCGCCCCGATCATGCAGTGACACGGAGGACCTCCTCGAGGCTGGTGAGCCCGTCGCGGACCTTGCCGACTCCGTCCTCGCGCAGCGTGAGCATGCCCTCTTCCCGAGCCGCGACGGCGATCTCGGCCTCCGGGCGCTGCGCGACGGCCATCTCCTTGATCCCCTCGCTCAGGGCCATCACCGAGTAGATGCCGACCCTTCCTTTGTAGCCGCTGTGATTGCAGCGGGCGCAGCCCACCGGCTCGTAGGCCTCCAGCTCCGTACCCGCCCGGATCCCAGCCTCCATCAGGGCCTGAACAGGGACCAGGGTGCGTTTCTTGCAGTGACTGCAGAGTTTGCGGGCGAGGCGCTGGGCAACGACGCAGTCGACGGCGGAGGCGATCAAGAACGACTCGATCCCCATCTTCGTCAGACGGGTGATCGCCCCCGGGGCGTCGTTGGTATGCAGGGTCGAGAGCATCAAGTGCCCGGTCAAGGAAGCCTCGATCGCGATCCGGGCCGTCTCGCCGTCGCGGATCTCACCCACCATCACGATGTCGGGATCGGCGCGGAGGATCGACCGCAGTCCCGTGGCGAAATCCAGCCCGGCGGTGCGATTCACGTTCATCTGGTTGATCCCGCCGATCTGGTACTCGACCGGGTCCTCGATCGTGATGATCTTCTTCTCGACGCCGTTCAGCGCCTGCAGAGCCGCGTAGAGGGTGGTGCTCTTACCGGAGCCGGTCGGCCCGGTGACGAGGACCGCTCCGTAAGCCTGGTGGAAGGCGCGCTCGAAACGCTCACGGGCGGAGCCGTCCATGCCGAGGTCGTCGAGCGAGCGCTGTGCGTTGTTTTTGTCGAGGATGCGGATCGTTGCCCCCTCGCCCTGCTGGGTCGGGAGCGTGGTGATACGGAGGTCGACCCGCCGGTCCTCCACCGTGACGCTGACGCGACCGTCCTGGGGCACCCGTTTCTCGGCGATGTTGAGATCGCTCATGATCTTCAGGCGGGAGACCACCGCATTGACCATCCGCTTCGGCACATGCGCTGCCTCCCGCAGGACGCCGTCGACCCGGAAGCGAACCCGCATCTCGTCTTCGGCGGCCTCAAAGTGGATATCAGAGGCGCCCTCCCCCACCGCCTGGCCGAGAATGCTGAAGACGAGCTTGATGACTGGCGCGTCTTCGGCGCTGACCTGAATGTCGTTGACCTCGGCGAGTTCCTCTTTGGCCTCCTCCTCGATCGAAGCCTCGGCCACAGCGCTCTGGAGGGTGTTGAGGCGGCTGACCAGCGCCTCGATGTCCTCGTCGGCCGCGACGGCGACCCGGCAGTCGAGCGAGGTCGCCATCTGGATGTCGTCGACCGCAAGCACGTTGGTCGGGTCGGCGAGCGCGAGCAGCAGCGTCTCCTTATTGACGAAGCCAACCGGGATCGCGCGGTAGCGGCGGGCGGTGTTGACCGGGATCAGGTTGGCCGCCGCCATGTCGACCTGGTAGGCGCTGAGATCGATGTGGTCGAGGCCGTAACGCTCGGCAGTGGCCCGGGAGAGCTGATCGGCCGTGATCGCCCCTTGTTCCTGCAGCATCTGCTCCGGCCGCCGCCCGGCCGTACGGGCTTCTTCCACCGCCAGTTGAGCCCGCTCGGCGGACACGTAGCCGAGTTCGACGAGAACGTCGGTGAGGAATCCGGTCGATCTACCGCGAGTATGGGGGGGCGTCAGCCCCGGGGTTCCGCTCTGCTCTTCGGACAGAACCGGCGCGGTCGAATCGCCGGATTCGGGAACCGGCCGCAAATGGCTCGGGAAATCCCTGCCCTCCATGGCTATGGGTGGTAAGCCAGGGTGGGGCCCTTGTACCCGGCGTCGACGACTGCTTGCACGACGCTCTCGGCGCTTTGGAATCCGTACTGGACCGAGGCCGTCGCGACGCCATCATCGAGATGACGTGGCCGCACGACGACAAGCGCCGGGAGCCGGTTGACCCTCACGCCCTGCGCAATCGACACGTAGCGCGCGATCTGATCCGCCTGGACGACGAACGGGCTGACGCCGGCCATGCCGTCGAGGCGCTTGACGGCGCCAAGAGTCAGTCGGTCGTCGATGCCCCCGCTACGCACGAAGAGCAACACAACAGTTTGATTGGCCTCGAAAGCCGCCACGACCGGCCGCGGGAGCGGGGGTGCTGCACCCGGACCCGTTTCCGGCGGGGGTAGCTGCGGCAGCTGTGCATTGGGACCGGCCGCCGCGGCGGCTATTGCCGAGGTGGCAGCGGGCGTTGGAGCGCCGGCTTCTTCGCCTTCTTCTTCAGAACCGCCGCCCATTTTCCCAAGAAGAAAAACGGCAGCGAGCACCAGCAGGACGGCGACGAGCCCGACCTGGGCCATCGGATTCTCGTTGAGTTTCTCGCGCATGGTCTGCCGATTAGGTCGGCAGAACGAGCGTCCCGCTTGAGGACTGCAGCCGCTGGCGCAGAGGGCTCACGCGGCCAGGCTTCAGCAGTTCGCGTTAGGCGTGGTGCTCGAGGTCCCGCTGCACTCGACGTATCGCGTCCGCTGGAAGAGCGGCGCGAGGTGCTGTTCGGGTTCTTTGAATTTCGAACTCGATTCGATCTTCCCGTTGCCTTGGATGATCACTTTTTTCCCGGCGATCATTCCGTTCCAGTGGGTGTTGCCATCGAATTCGACCGTGCTCTGCGGTCCATAGACCATCACTTCGGCCGACCCGACCCCAGCTTTACCGTTCCCCTTTACGTAGACCCTGCTTTCCCCGAGCAGATAGATGTTCGGGATCACGTAGCTCGACTGCGAGGGGTTGAACGCGCTGGAAAGGATTTCGCCGCTCGACACTTCGACCTGGATGGACCCGGGGGCCATGTTGCAGTGTTGCGGCGTATCGATGTAGACGTTCACGTTGACGTTGAAGGGCATGTAGAGCTTGCCGTTGTTGACGACGAGCTTGCAGACGAAGTAGTTTTCCCCGCTCAGGGTCAGCGCCGACTGGGGGTTGTTGACTTCGATGGTCCGGGTCGTCGGATTCCAAGGGATCGTCGCGCTCCTCTTCCCTTGGCCCTGGCCTTGATAAGCGTCGACAGCCGTGCAGGGAGCGGTGACGTTTTCGTAGAGCCGGCAGTTGGAATTATTGGTTGCGAGGTTTGCCGGCGGGATCACCGGGGGGAGGACCATGTTCGCTTCGGTTTCTTTTCCCCCGCAGCTCAACGGCGGCACTTTGGGTTTGCCGATCCCATGGCGGGCGTTTCCACACAGCGTCGGGTGGCTGTTGCCGGTGCTGGTGATTTCACCGTTCGTCCCCAGGCTGGTTTCGACTTCAGCCGAGGAGCCGTTGAATTCGATCCCTTCTTCGCCGATCACTTTCTCTTCGGCAAAGACGTTTTTGCCATCGATCGCCTGCATGCCGACATTGATTCGCCGAGTCACTCCGTTGGAGGAGCCCCAGGCAACCACGTTGATGGCCTTGCTCGCGCCATAGGAACTGACCTGGTAGCTGTATTCCGCCTCTCCGACTTTTTCGGCGGTGGTTTTCGGGCACCAACCACCGGTCGGCGTCTGGCTCAGGCCGGTGGGACCCATGCATGAGACGCCCGAGGCCAGGGTCGGCAAGTAGCGATTGAGCCGCAGCATCGCGATGCTGGCCCCGGCGTCGGCGGCAGCGATCGCTTCCTTGGAGTCGTGGTCGCGGGCCGTGCCCCTCTGGACGTCGATCGTAGACATCACTGCAACGCTCGCCAGGGCAAAGGTGGCGATCAGCGCCATCAGCGCGGTCGGGATTGCCAATCCGCTCTCGTTGCGCCGAAGGGTCCGGACGAGCAGGATGAAACGGTCGATTGCGGCCATCGCGGCATCCATCGGCGCAACGGCCCCTTGGCTTGAACCAGGGATGCCGCCCAGCGGCGCCCCTGGACGCCCGTACTAAGAGGCAGGCTGAGGCTCGAGCTGCTCGATGCCGCTGGCGCGCTGGCCGCCGGCGGCGAGCATCAATTTGAAGTCGTGCGGGCTGGAGGCGTACTCGAGGGCGACGTGCTCGGAGACCTTGCCCTCCATCACGTAGCCGAGGAGGGACTGGTCGAAGGTGCGCATGCCGTAGTACTCGCCCTCGGAGATGACCTCGGTGATCTTGCCGGTCTCCTCCGGGTTCATGATCAGGTCCTTCACCCGGCCGGTGACGACGAGGATCTCCGAGGCGGGGACCCGGCCGTCGCCGGTGAGGTCGGGGACGAGGCGCTGGGCGATCGCTCCCTTGAGGGTGGCGGCGAGCATCACGCGCGCCTGGTGCTGGAGGTGGGGCGGGAAG
>Ga0157370_10004771_pt1 | contig 15431 bp, 16 predicted proteins | sample C35metaG_FD_113463 | JGI IMG/M metagenome (GOLD analysis project Ga0157370, IMG submission 113463) | Corn rhizosphere microbial communities from Kellogg Biological Station, Michigan, USA - C3-5 metaG | ecosystem: Host-associated > Plants > Roots > Rhizosphere > Soil | place: USA: Michigan...
CGTACTTTTGTACTTCTTAACAACTAAAAAATGCAAGTAGAATTTTATAAATATCAAGGTACAGGCAACGATTTTGTAATGATCGATAACAGATCTAATTTCTTCCCAAAAGAAGATGTAAAATTAATTGAACGCTTGTGCGACAGACGTTTCGGAATTGGAGCTGACGGACTTATTTTGTTAGAAAATGATTCTGAAACCGACTTTAGAATGGTTTACTATAATTCAGATGGAAACCAAAGTTCAATGTGCGGCAACGGTGGCCGCTGTCTGGTAGCTTTCGCAAATCAGTTAGGAGTTATTGACAACAAAACAACCTTTATTGCGACCGATGGTTTGCATCATGCATCAGTAGGAGACGATACAATTGTTTCACTGCAGATGATTGATGTTGATGAAGTGCAAAAAAACGATTCTTATACTTTTTTAAATACCGGGTCACCGCATCACGTACAAATTGTTGATGATTTAGAACATTATAATGTAAAAGAAAACGGAGCTGCTATTCGTTACGGAGATTTATACGGAGAAAAAGGAAGCAATGTTAATTTCGTAAAAAAGATAGATGACGGTACTTTCTCTCTTCGTACTTATGAAAGAGGGGTTGAAGATGAAACTTTAGCTTGCGGAACCGGCGCAACAGCTGTGGCAATTGCAATGAATGCTATAGGGCAGACTGATAAAACTTCGATTAATTTAAATGTTGAAGGAGGAAAACTGGTAGTTTCTTTTGATAAATTAGGAGATCATTTTACAAATGTTTTCCTGACCGGACCTGCAAAATTTGTTTTTAAAGGAACAATAGAAATATAATAAAAGATGTCAGTCTGCGAAGTCGAAGACAAGTTCCAAAATCTAATATCATCAATCTAATATCTAAAATTGCAAAATGATCACACTCAAAGGCGAAACTATTTATCTGCGTGCACTTGAACCTAACGATCTTGAGTTTGTATATGCGATGGAAAATGATCAGAGCATTTGGGAAGTGAGCAATACCAACACACCGTATAGTCGTTTTTTAGTGCGCCAATATCTCGAAAATGCACAACAGGACATTTACGAAGCCAAACAATTACGTTTAGCGATTTGTCAGGACGAGGATTTTCCGGCCATTGGATTAATTGATTTATTCGAATTCGATCCCAGAAATAACAGGGCAGGAGTAGGTATTGTAATTCAGAAAAACGAGAACCGCAGGCAAAATATTGGTTCTGAGGCTTTAGAACTTTTAATTCACTATTCTTTTTTCAACTTAAATCTGCATCAGCTTTATGCAAATATTAGTACAAATAATGAAGCAAGTATAGCACTTTTTACTAAATTTGGTTTTGGGAAAATAGGAATTAAAAAAGACTGGATTTTGCTAAATAACCACTATCATGATGAAGCAATTTTTCAGTTAATTAATAAAAACATTTAAACTAAGTAACTTTGAAATTAAAAAAAATCATCACAATAATCGCTGTAGCTGTAATTTCAGTTTTAATGATTTACGGTTTTATCTTAATCAACAAGATTTTCAGCGCCAATACTAAATTTGAAGAAAAAGAAGTCTATGTATATGTTCCTACCGGAGCCAATTATACTGACGTTAAAAAAATATTAGAACCTTATATTAAGAATTTTGACAACTTTGAAATGGTTGCCAGTAAAAGAAGCTACCCTGAAAATGTAAAATCAGGACGTTTTCTTCTTAAAAAAGACATGAACAACATCGATTTGGTTCGAGCAATGCGATCTAATGTTCCTGTAAAATTAGCTTTTAATAATCAGGAGCGTTTAGAGAATTTTGCCGGAAGAGTAGGTTCTGAAATTGAAGCGGATAGTTTATCATTAATGAAAGCGTTTAAAGATTCTACTTTTTTAGCACAAAACGGATTCAATGAAGAGAATGTTTTCTCTATGTTTATTCCAAACACCTATGAAGTATATTGGAACACATCGGCAGAAAAATTCCGCGATAAAATGATTAAAGAGTACCATAATTTTTGGACTGCAGAAAGAATTGAGCAAGCTAAAAAACAGGGGTTAACTCCGGTTCAGGTTTCTATTTTGGCTTCAATTGTTCATAAAGAATCAGTTAAAAAAGACGAAAGACCTCGTATTGCAGGTGTTTATTTGAATCGTTTACGTTTAGAAATGCCTTTACAAGCTGATCCAACCGTTATTTACGCTTTAAAATTAAGAGACAACAATTTTGATCAGGTCATAAAAAGAGTTTTTTATAACGATTTGGTTATGAAGTCTCCATATAATACTTACATTAATATAGGGCTTCCTCCAGGACCAATTGCTATGGCTGATATTACAGCTCTTGAAGCAGTCCTAAACCCTGAGAAAAACGATTACATCTATTTTTGTGCAAGTGTTGATCGTTTTGGCTATCATGAATTTGCTTCTAATTATGCAGATCATACCAAAAACGCAAAAAAATATTCAGACTGGATTGCCAGCCAGGGTGTAACAAGATAAAAGATTTATTCTTGCAATAAAGAAGGAAAATAAATAAGAAACCGAAGTGAAAAGCTTCGGTTTTTTTATGCCCTTCTAAAAAATGATTGAACAGTTTTTACTCTTTAAATTCTATTATTGTGATAAAATTTTAATCGTTTTTATTTTAATCTTAATGTTATTTTTAGGTAAAATGATGTCGAAAATAGACCAAAAATGATTTTCAAAAACCAATTTTTAAATAAAAAATCTGAAAAATAGTCATTATTATAAGTTTTAACTTGTTAATAAAAACAGAATTTCTGTAAGTTAAAATACTTTTTCAATAAAAATTGATTTATTATCGTAGGTTTTATCTTTCTATTTTAACAAAATTGATAAAAAATTGATAAAAATGCCGTTTTTTGAAAATTTAATATTGGAGTTTTGAATCTTAATTTTGATTTAAGTGAAAGCTTCGAAATAGGCATGATTAGTGGGGTTAGCCGAGATTTTAGAATTTCGAAAAACCTCTAAGGTACTGAATTACAGTGTTGTTTTGTATTGCTTATCTTTGCATCGTAGAAATTTCAAAAAGGTGACAGCGTTTTGAAGAAAAACAAATTATGATAAAGAAGTGGTATTTTTATGCGAGTTTAATCGTTATTATTACATTTTTAAGTTTGGGTTTTAAACCCTTTAGTATGGAAACCAAACCTTGGTTTTCAATAGAAAAAACAGATGGCTCTAAATACTTGTTTCCATCGCAAGAAGAGGATGATTATCCTGAAGTAAAAAAGGTAAATGTTTTATTTACAGAAAAACGCCTTATAAGTTTTAAAGAAGCAGTTGCTTTTAAAGAATCTCAAGGAAAATACCGATTGGTAAATTCGTTAGGTTATATGGGTAAATACCAATTTGGTTCTAAAGCTTTAAGAGCTGTTGGTGTTCAAAATAACAAAGCCTTTTTAAAAGATCCTGCATTACAAGAAAAAGCATTCCTTGCATTATTATCCAAAAACAAATGGATTTTGCGTAATGAAATCGAAAAGTATGAAGGAAAGATTATCAATGGTGTTGAAATCACCGAATCAGGTATTTTAGCTGCTGCACATCTTGGCGGAGCTGGTTCAGTAAAAAACTTTTTTAGAAACGGAGGTAACAGGCATTTTAGAGATGCTTATGGCACTTCATTAAGAAGTTATTTCAAAGCCTTTGGAGGTTATGATCTTTCTCGTATTGAGGCAGACAGTGATGCTACAATACACGATCAAATTTAGAGTAAGCATAAGCATAAAAAAAATCCAGATTATAAATCGGGATTTTTTTTTGAATATAATTAGTCAATTAATATTTCTAAGATTTTAATAGCCGCTTCGCTGATTTTAGTTCCGGGACCAAATATAGCTGCAGCACCGGCATCAAATAGAAATTGATAATCCTGCGCAGGAATTACGCCTCCCACAATTACCATAATATCTTCGCGATCGTGTTTTTTTAGTTCTTCAATAACTTGCGGTACCAGTGTTTTGTGTCCTGCAGCAAGAGATGAAACACCTAGAATATGCACGTCATTTTCTACCGCTTGTTTAGCTGCTTCGGCCGGAGTTTGAAATAAAGGTCCTATGTCAACATCAAAACCTACATCGGCATAACCGGTTGCTACTACTTTTGCACCGCGATCATGACCGTCTTGTCCCATTTTTGCAATCATAATTCTTGGACGTCTTCCTTCTTGTTTTGCAAAAGCATCAGCTAATTGTTTTGCTTTTTCAAAATGCTCGTCGTTTTTTATTGCTGCACTATACACACCGCTAAAGGATTTAATTTGTGCTTTAAACCTGCCGAAAATGCTTTCAAGAGCATCACTTATTTCGCCTAATGTAGCTCTGTTTCTGGCAGCTTCTACAGCAATTGCTAATAAGTTTCCTTCTCCGGTTTTGGCACAATGAATTAATTTTTCCAGTGATTGATTTACTTTTTCAGTATCTCTTTTTGCTTTAATCTCTTCCAGTCGCTCTATTTGCTGTTTACGAACCATTTGGTTGTCGACATCCAGAATATGAAGCGGATCTTCTTTTTCTAATCTAAATTTATTTACTCCTACAATAATATCCTGCCCGCTGTCGATTCTGGCTTGTTTTCTCGCCGCAGCTTCTTCAATTCGAAGTTTTGGAATTCCGGCTTCGATAGCTTTGGTCATACCGCCCAATTCTTCTACTTCTTCTATTAACTTCCAGGTATTTTCTAAAAGCTCGCTGGTAAGCGATTCAACATAATAACTGCCTCCCCACGGATCAACCGTTTTGGTGATTTTTGTTTCTTCTTGTAAATATATTTGCGTATTTCGGGCAATTCTAGCCGAAAAGTCAGTTGGTAAAGCAATGGCTTCGTCAAGCGCATTGGTGTGCAGAGATTGCGTTCCGCCAAAAGCGGCCGCAGTTGCCTCAATACAAGTTCTGGCTACATTGTTAAAAGGATCTTGTTCTGTTAAACTCCATCCGCTGGTTTGGCAATGTGTTCTTAAAGCTAAAGATTTATCACTTTTAGGATTAAATTGCTGTACTAATTTTGCCCAAATCATTCGGCCGGCACGCATTTTAGCGATTTCCATAAAATGATTCATTCCAATTGCCCAGAAGAAAGATAGGCGGGGAGCAAATTCATCAATTGTCATTCCGGTCGATAATCCGGTTCGAATATATTCTAAACCATCTGCTAAAGTATAAGCTAATTCTATATCAGCCGTTGCTCCGGCTTCCTGCATGTGATATCCGGAAATAGAAATAGAATTGAATTTTGGCATTTTCTTGCTCGTAAATTCAAAAATATCAGCAATAATTTTCATTGAAGGTGTTGGCGGATAAATATAAGTATTACGCACCATGAATTCCTTCAAAATGTCATTCTGAATAGTTCCTGATAATTTTTCAATTGCAACACCTTGTTCTTCTGCAGCGACGATATAGAAAGCCATAATGGGTAAAACAGCACCGTTCATGGTCATCGATACCGACATTTCGTCGAGCGGAATCTGATCGAACAATACTTTCATATCTTCAACAGAATCTATTGCAACGCCTGCTTTCCCAACATCTCCAACAACTCTTTCATGATCTGAATCGTAACCTCGGTGTGTTGGCAAATCAAAAGCGATTGAAAGCCCTTTTTGACCTGCAGCAAGATTTCTTCTGTAAAAAGCATTACTTTCTTCTGCAGTCGAAAATCCGGCATACTGGCGAATCGTCCACGGACGACGAACATACATGGTAGCGTAAGGTCCGCGCAAGTTGGGTGCAAAGCCAGCTCCAAAATCAAGAAACTCCAAATCTTCTATATCTTTTTCAGAATAGTTTTTTTTGAGTTCAATGCCTTCGGCTGTAGAGAAGTTTTGAGTTATGTCCTGAAGCTTCGGGATTGAGTTTTCCGTTAGTTCATCTAACTTCTCATTTTTAACTTCTAACTTTATATGTGTAAGGTCTTTTCTCAATTGTAAAAAATGTTATTTAAATAGGTTTAAATCATTTTCAATGTCCTTTAAAAAATCATCAATATCATCTGTCTTATTTGGATCTTTTAAAAATTTTTCTGATCTCTTTCTAACTTCATCAATTTGCCATTTTGGTATTTCAGATTTACAATTTTGAAGATGTAAATTAGCTATAGAATCATTTTCAACGCAGAATATTTTTTTAATAGCTTCCATGATTTTTTGGTTTATATTCAAATGTAAGGATTTGAAATCTATATTATTCAAGTTATAAACGTTCTTGTTCCAGTTTTTACATTAATAGTTTTCAATTGTCGGAATAAATTGCAGACATTTTGTACTAGAGAGTTTTTAAAGACAAATCTATATTTTTATAGGTTGATTTTTATTATCAGTATCAAGGGCAAAAACAAGGGTATATTGAACTCTTATTGGTTTTCCATTTTGCTTTCCTGGATTCCATTTAGGGGATTTTCTTAATACTCTAATTGCTTCGCTGCCTGTTCCATAGCCGATATCACGCATCACTTTGATATCAGACAAAGAGCCATCTTTTTCTATAGTGAACGATGTAGTTATTTTACCCTTTAGGTTATCTTCTTCAGGCACTTTAAAATTGTTATTAAAAAAGTGCTCTAATTTGGATATATCCCCAGGGAAGTTAGGTTTTACTTCTATACCAGTCATACTGTAAATCAAATTGTTATCGTCAGGAGTTATTGTAGTTGTAGGACTTGAATCATCTATAGTAAGTGCACCTATACCACCTTCTTCATCAGCCCAAGGATTGTACATACCTCTCTTCAGACGACACGGAACAGTTTTTCCTGCCAAGGTTGCCGGAGACCATTTCGGGCTTAATGCCATAACACGTAATGCCTCTTTTTCGTTTACAGTTGGTTTTGGATTAATTATCTTAATATCGGTAATTGCACCATTTTTTTGTACCGTAAACTCTACTTGGATGTGTTGGGCTCCTTTTTTTTCTGGTGTCCATTGCATGTTTTTTTGAACAAAATCAACCCATTCGTTCCATCCGCCTGGGAAAACCGGATTGTTATCAACTTCTTCCTCAGTGTAAATTTTAGCTTGGGCAAGCATTACTTGTGAGCTCACAAGCAAAATAAGTATGGCAATTTTTTTCATATCATTCCTCAGTTTCTAAACGTTCTTGTTCCAGTTTCTCGGCTAATCTTTTTTCTATAATAGGTATAATTAATGTCTTACGAGGTTTTATTTTTACAAATGGAAACAATTCTAAATCGTGTTTCATTCTGTCTTCTTTATTAGGATATTTATTGGTACCTAATAAAACTTCTTTTTTAGAATCGAATAATTCTTGTTCCTTGGCCGCGCTTTCCTGAATTTTCTTTTTAATTGTTCCGTCGTTCAGGAGTTTTAAGAAACCTCCGTTGGCTTCAATATCTTTAAATAAAGCTAAACCTTTTTCTGCCAATTGCATGGTTAAACTTTCAATGTAATAACTTCCATCTGCCGGATTATTTACTTTGTCGAAATAACTTTCATGTTTTAAAACCAATAATTGATTTCGTGCAATTCTATCTCCAAATTCATTGTCTTTATGATATAATGAATCGTAAGGTAAATTGGCTACAGCATTGGCTCCGCCTAAAATTGCCGACATACACTCGGTTGTGGTGCGAAGCATATTGACATTGTAATCGTAAATGGTTTTATTTCGTTTGGTTGGTGTAACCAAAAAATGACAGTCTAAGTCTGGATTATATTCTGCAGCAATTAGTTTAAAAAGCATTCGAAGAGCACGAAGTTTTGCAATCTCAAAGAAATAATTTGTTCCCACAGATATTTGAAAAACAACTGGTTTTACCAAATTAGGGAAACGGTTTAAATATTCATTGGCATGTGCTAAAGTATACGCTATTTGCTGTGTAATATTTGCTCCTGCATTTTGATATAAACCAGAATCTACACTTATAAAGAAAAGATTTGTTGTTTGAGATGCAATTTTTTCAAGCGTTTCAAAATTATTTTTATCAGATGTTGTAAACCAGTTTCCGTCGCGGGCCAATTGCCCAATTGGATCTAAATTACAATAAAAAACAGCTTTTTTCTGAATAGAAATGGTGTCTAGTTTTTTTACGAAATCGATTGATAAAAAACTCAAATCAAAGTAAACAGTTCTATTTTCTAAAGGAAGGTTTTCTAATAATTTTTGAATGTCGATAGTTTCGTTTTGAATGGTAAAACGTAAACTTTCGGCACCTCTTTCGATGGTGTTTATGGCTCTTTTGATAGATTTCTCGACATCATAAACAAAAATGTTTTGACAGATTTTAAATTCTGAAGCCTGAGTTTGTACAGATGCTGATTTGATAAATTCGTCGCTGTGATAAAAAGGTTTTACCTGAATATCTTCTGGAGAATTCCAAATTACGGTTTGGTTGTAATCGGCTCCATCTAATTCAAACTGAATTTTTTGTTTCCATTGTTTGGATGAAATCGGGGTAAAATCTTCGAATAAATTAGTCGCCATTGAGTGTTTTTTGGTTTATTCTTTGTCTTGAATGGTATCTCCTTCAAACTGGATGATGTAAATATCTTCGCTGTCTTTTTTCATGAAATACTTTTCTCGAGCGTATCTTTCTATTTGTTCAGGATTTTTAAGCAGTTTGATTTGTTCCTGATCTTTTTTTATTTCTTCCTGATAATATTTTTTATTGTCTTGCAATTCATTGATCTGTCCGTCTAAAAAACGATGATCAAAATAGGAATAATTATCTAAAAACAACATCCAGATTACAAAAAACAGCAAGACCCAGACATATTTATTGCCAAGGAATTTGAACCATTTTTTGTCTTTATATGGGTTTTTCATTTTAGTTTTTATTTAACCTATTGTTTCTTTTGAATTTGATTGGTCTTTTCTAGCCCCGATATCCTTTTTATGGTCTCGTTTCTTTAACGAGATCATAAAAAGATAAAGGCGAAAGCGGGAAAGAGCTCCTAATTTTTATGGAATAAATTTACAATAAAAATTATGAAATTCTCTGATTAATTACAGCGCGAACTACATCAATTGCTACAGTGTTGTATTTGTCATTTGGAATAATGATGTCTGCAAATGCTTTTGAAGGTTCGATAAACTGCTCATGCATAGGTTTTAAAGTGTTTTGATAACGCGTTAAAACTTCGTCAATATCGCGTCCTCGTTCTGAAATATCTCTTTTTAAACGACGGATTAATCTTTCGTCAGAATCAGCGTGAACAAATACTTTAATGTCGCAAAGCTCTCTTAGCTCCGGATTTGTTAAAATTAAAATTCCTTCCACGATCATTACTTTTCTTGGATGTGTCGAAACGGTATCGTCAGTTCTGTTATGCTGAATAAAAGAATATACTGGCTGATCTATTGTTTCGCCCGCTTTTAAAGCTTTTAGGTGTTTTACTAATAATTCAAAATCAATCGCTCGCGGATGATCAAAATTAATTAATGCTCTTTCGTCAAACGATAAATTATCAGTTTGTTTGTAATACGAATCCTGAGAAATTACGCCAACTTCAGTGTCTGGTAATTCGTTCATGATTTGGTGTACTACTGTTGTTTTTCCACTTCCTGTTCCTCCTGCAAGTCCAATAATGAGCATAAAATTTTTGTTTGATATTTGTTTGGCAAAAATAATAATTTAAGTGAATTGCTAAACATATTATGTAATTTAACCATATAAGTTATGTAAGTAAAATTAAGCAGATAAATATTTAAACAAAATGTTACTTAACTGAAATTATATTACTTATATAGCGAAAAAGATAAAAAAAATCCCGAAAGTAAACCTTCGGGATTTCGTGCAATCAGTATAGTTTTAAAAAAATATTCTGAATTTAGTAAGCACTTGTAATTATTTATTCTTTTTTGCTTTTATCATCATTTCTAGCTGATCCCAAAGTTCTTCCGGAATTGCTTCTAATAAATTGAATTGTCCGGCGCCTTTTAACCATTCGCCTCCATCAATTGTAATTACGTCACCGTTTACATAAGCTGAAAAATCAGATACTAAATAAGCAGCTAGATTTGCTAATTCCTGATGATCTCCAACACGTTTCAATGGTACTTTTTTTGCCATGTCGAATTTTTCAGAAAGATCTCCCGGCAATAATCTGTCCCAGGCTCCTTTTGTAGGGAATGGTCCCGGAGCAATGGCATTAGAACGAATTCCGTATTTTGCCCATTCTACAGCAAGACTTCTTGTCATGGCTAAAACTCCGGCTTTTGCTGTTGCACTTGGCACCACGTAAGCAGAACCTGTCCAGGCATAAGTGGTTACGATATTTAAAATCGTAGCCGATGTTTGTTTGGTATCGATCCAGTGTTTTCCAAAAGCAAGTGTACAGTTTTTAGAACCTTTAAGTACGATATCTATAACAGTATCAAATGCATTTGCTGATAAACGCTCTGTTGGCGAAATAAAATTTCCGGCTGCATTGTTTAAAAGAACATCCACTTTTCCGAAAACTTTTAGGGTTTCCTGAAGCATGTTTTCTACTTCTTCATAATGACGAACGTCACATTGAAGAGGTAAACATTTTCCGCCAGTTTCACTTTCAAGTTCTGCTGCGGTAGTTTTCAGTTTCTCTAAATCTCTGGAAGTGATCGCAACTTGAGCGCCTAATTCTAAAAAATATTTGGTCATTGCTTTACCTAAACCGCTTCCGCCGCCGGTAACTACAATAACCTTTCCTTTCAAAGCGTCGTCACGTAACATTTTATCTGTATAGCTCATACTTTTCTTTTTTTACAATATTAATTAAAAAAATAGGATGCACGCATAATATTGTTATAAAATTTTAATAAAAATTAGATATCACATATTTTTTTTGCGGCAGATTCAAGTGTAAAATCATCTTTGGCAAAGCAAAAACGGATTAGTTTTTGATCTTTATGATCTGAATAAAAAGTCGAAATAGGAATCGCGGCAACACCATGATCGATGATTAGATTTTTGCAGAAAGTCACATCATCTTCATTTGAAATAGCAGCGTAGGAAGCAACCTGAAAATAAGTTCCTTCGCAAGGTTTTAATTCAAAACGGCTGTTTTGAAGCAGTTTCTGGAAATAATCTCTTTTTTCCTGATAGAATTTACCGAGCAAATTAACATCTACAACATCTAAATATTCGCTGATTGCAGCTTGTGAAATACTGTTTACGCTGAAAACCAAAAATTGATGTACTTTTTTGATTTCCTTCATTAAACGTTCCGGTGCAATGGTGTAACCAATTTTCCAGCCAGTAATATGAAATGATTTTCCAAAAGAAGAAACCATTATACAGCGGTCAAGGAGAAAGCTTTTGGTATGTGCCGAAATATGTTTTTCTTCAAAAGTGATGTATTCATAAACTTCATCAGATAAAACTAAAAGATCGGGATATTTTGAAAGTATTTTTTCTAATTGAAGAAAATCAGCCTCAGTTAATATTTTTCCCGTTGGATTATGCGGATTGTTGATGATAATCATTCGACTTTTTGCGGAACACGCTTTTTCAATTGTTTCCCAATTTGGTGTATAATCGTCATTCAATGCCACACGAACAGGTTTGGCTTTGCAAAGTAAAACTGGAGATTCGTACGAATCGTAACTTGGGTCCAGAATAATTACTTCATCATTTTCTTTTACTAAAGCTAAGATTGACGTGAAAATTCCCTGTGTTGCACCAGCTGTAACCAAAAGTTCGAAATCAGGATTGATGGTTCTGTTATAAGAATCCTGAATCAGCTTTGCAATTTTGCTCATCAACGGCGGATAACCGGCCATTGGAGTATATTGATGCACATTTTCTTTCGCTAATCTAGCAACAATATCGGTTAATCTTTCGTCTACAGGGAAATTTGGAAATCCCTGCGAAAGATTTATCGCATTGTATTCGGATGCCATTTTAGACATTACCGTAAAAATGCTTGTAGTTACGTTTGGGAGTTTACTCATGTTGAAGTTTGATTTAGGGGAAAGAGAAACAATTAAATTTAATCGACTACTATAGGAATAGCGTATAAAACTCTAACAACCTTCTCATTTTGTTTTCCAGGATTCCATTTAGGAGATAATTTTAAAACCCGAATAGCCTCTTCTTTAGTCCCAAATCCTAAATCTCGAATAGTTTTTATATCACTTAGCGATCCATCTTTTTCAATGATAAAAGTGGCATATACTTTCCCTTTTAAATCTTTTTTAGGATTTTTATAATTATCTTTTAAAAAACGGTCTAATGCTTCTTGACCTCCTGGAAACTCAGGTCTAACTTCTAAGCCGGCGGTATTATGTACTTGATTTTCTTCTTCAACTACTTCAGCTATTGGCTTATTGTTATTAAGGGTATAAAATTTTGCAGCCTCATCAGGTTCAACTCCGTTTACAGTTATTGGAAATGAATAATTCCATCTTACATATTTGTTATCTTTTTTTGCAGGAATCCATCTGGGAGATAATTTTAATACTCTAATTGCTTCTTCACCCGTTCCATATCCAATGTCCCTTAAAATTTTGAGGTTACTTAAAGTTCCGTCTATTTCAACCATAAAGGAGATATACACTTTTCCTTTTAAGTTTTTTACAATTGGCATTCTATAATTGGTTTTTATAAAATCATTATATAAAGCCTCGGGGCCACCAGGGAATTCAGGTCTTGAATCGACACGAGTTATTTCTTCATTACCATTAACAACATAATCAGGATCTGATTTGATTGTTGGTTCTTTGTGTTGGGAAAATATATTTTGAGCAAAACAAATCAAAATCAGGATTAGAAACTTTTTCATTATGATGGTTTTAAAGTTGGTTTACATTTTGTGAATGATAAAAATCGTTGGTCTGTTGTGTAAATCTACTTTTAATTTTTTCCAATCTGAAATTTTCATTGTTTTAATGAATTCTGTTGGCAGCGTAATATCCGTTGCAATACATAAATGAGTGGAAGGATTTACAATCTGTAAAATATCTTCGACTAATTTATTGTTTCTATAAGGAGTTTCTATAAAAATCTGAGATTGGTTTTTATCGTGAGATAATTTTTCAAAATGTCTCAATGCCGATTTTTTCTCGTCTTTGTCAATAGGTAAATAACCATTAAAAGTAAAACTCTGACCATTCATGCCAGACGCCATCATGGCCAATAGGATAGAAGAAGGGCCAACTAAAGGTACTACCTGAATTCCTTTTTCATGTGCCAGTTTTACAATTACAGCGCCGGGATCAGCAACGCCCGGACAGCCGGCTTCGCTCATTAAACCTACATTTTTTCCTTCTAATAAAGGTTTTATAAAATCTAAATGTTCGCTTGGTTCCGTTCTTTTATTTAAGGTAAAAAGAATTAGTTCTGATTGTTTTTTCTCCGGAGAAACCGCTTTTATCGACTTTCTGGCCGTTTTTTCATTTTCAACAATATAATGATCTATAAAATCGATACTTCTTTTTACGGTTTGCGGTAAAACGTCCATTGGGTCGCTTTCGCCCATTGTGGTTGGAATTAAGTATAGTTTTCCTAGAAGTTTCATTTTGTAATAGTTTATAGATTAAAACAAAAATGTATTTTAATTATTTAGAATAACTAAAATACAAATTAAATTATGAATGTTTTTTGATAAGTTTTTGGGCAATGATTTCGGATACTTCGTCCAGCATTTGATATACATTATCAAACCCGTTAACAGCTCCGAAGTAAGGATCGGGAACATCTACATTTTCATCCGGAAATAATTCATTCAGAATAAGATGAACTTTGTTTTTGTGTTCTGTGGTTTTGGCAAGATGAAGGACGTCTCGTAAATTTGAACTGTCCATTACGTATATATAATCGAACTCGTCAAAATCAGAAGTTTTAAATTGTCTTCCTTTTTGATTGTCAATACATAAGCCATTTTTTTGAGCAACCGCTATAGAACGTTTGTCTGGAGCATGGCCAACATGCCAGGAGCCTGTTCCGGCAGAATCAACGATGAACTTGTCAGCAGGTAATTTTGAAGCTAAAATTCCTTCGGCTAAAGGAGATCTGCAAATATTTCCTAAACAAACCATTAAAATTTTTACGGGCATGATTCGCGTTATAGCGTTAGTTTTTTGTTGATATCTTCGACAAATTTTTTGAATTGTTTGTCTGTAGAAACTAAATTATCAACGGTTTTACAAGCGTGTAATACAGTTGCGTGGTCGCGGTCTCCAATTTGTGAACCAATGTTTGCCAAAGAAGCTTTAGTGAATTTCTTTGCAAAAAACATGGCCAATTGTCTCGCCTGAACAACATGCCTCTTTCTTGTTTTAGACTGAAGCGTTTCGATATCAAGTTGGAAATAATCAGAAACAATTTTTTGAATATAATCGATAGAGATTTCTCTCTTAACGTTTTTAACGAATTTCTCCACTACACTTTTCGCTAATTCAATTGTAACTTCTTTTTTATTGAAAGAAGATTGGTCGATTAACGAGATAATAGCACCTTCTAATTCTCTAACGTTAGATTTGATATTGCGTGCAACATATTCTAAAATGTCTTCTGGCATTTCGACACCATCACGATATAAAATATTTTTTAAGATCGAGATACGGGTTTCATAATCAGGTTGGTGCAATTCTGCAGACAGTCCCCATTTGAAACGGGATAACAAGCGCTGTTCGATATCCTGCATGTCTACAGGAGCTTTATCAGAAGTTAAAATTACCTGTTTTCCGTTTTGGTGTAAATAGTTGAAAATATGGAAAAATACGTCCTGAGTTCCTGATTTTCCAGATAAAAACTGAACATCATCAATAATCAAAACATCGATTAATTGGTAAAAGTGAATGAAATCGTTACGATTGTTCTTTTTAACCGAATCAATATATTGTTGTGTGAAAATCTCGGCAGAAATATATAAAACCGTTTTTTCTGGATATTTGTCTTTTACTTCAACCCCAATAGCGTGAGCCAAGTGTGTTTTTCCTAAACCAACTCCTCCAAAAATCAATAACGGATTAAATGAAGTTCCTCCAGGTTTGTTGGCAACAGACATACCTGCAGAACGGGCTAAACGGTTAGAATCTCCTTCAAGGAAATTATCAAAACTGTAATTAGGATTTAATTGAGATTCAATTTTTAAATTTCTGATACCCGGAATTACAAACGGATTCTTAAGTTCAGGATTTAAGTTTTTAAACGGAGCATCAACCTCTTGCGGTTTCATTGGAACTCTGTTGGAACTTGGCAGCTGCTCGGTAAACGGCTGTTTATTTCCATAAGTGTTCTCCATTTTAATTTTATAAAGTAACTTTGCGTTTTTTCCCAGTTCTTTGGTAAGCGCAACTTTCAATAATTTTACGTAATGCTCTTCGAGCCATTCGTAGAAAAATTTACTTGGTACTTGAATATATAACGCGTTGTCGGTTAGCTCAACTGATTTGATTGGTTCAAACCAAGTTTTGTATGCTTGATCTTGAATATTGTCCTTTATAAAAGACAAACAGTTTTCCCATACCGATTGAGCAGTTTTAGTCATAGATTCA
>Ga0157370_10004775_pt1 | contig 15419 bp, 12 predicted proteins | sample C35metaG_FD_113463 | JGI IMG/M metagenome (GOLD analysis project Ga0157370, IMG submission 113463) | Corn rhizosphere microbial communities from Kellogg Biological Station, Michigan, USA - C3-5 metaG | ecosystem: Host-associated > Plants > Roots > Rhizosphere > Soil | place: USA: Michigan...
CAAATCACATTGCCGGATGGCACCAAAGTATGGCTAAACGCTGCTTCTTCACTCTCATTTCCATCAACTTTTCAAGGATTAGGTAACCGAAAAGTTGAACTAAGCGGCGAGGCCTACTTTGAGGTAGCTAAAGATAAAGCCCATCCTTTTATCGTACAAACAGACAAGCAACTAGTAGAGGTATTAGGTACGCATTTTAACATTAACAGCTACGCCTATGAACAGGAAACCAAAACCACTTTGCTTGAGGGAAGTGTTAAGGTTACGTCGTACCAATCTGTTCCGTCATCCCGAGGAACCGAGGGATCTCTTGGTCATGCTACTTCAAGAGATCTCTCCAATAGTCGAGATGACGGGAAAGTTCGAGACAAGGGCCAAAGCGCAATCCTAAAACCCGGCCAACAATCCGTTGTCACTACCCAATTCCTCAAAATCATCCCTGTAGATGTAGAAGTAGCCACCGCATGGAAAAACGGCAACTTCTTGTTCAGAAATGAAAAGCTAGAATCTATCCTAAACAGGCTTGCCTACTGGTACAACGTTGAAATAGTTTACGAAGGTAAAATACCAGCAATAGTAATGAGCGGAATAATAGAAAGAAAGCGCAAGCTTTCATCTGTACTGGAGCTGATAACATTAACTGGAGGAGTGAAATTTAGAATAGAAGGGAGGAAACTGTACGTAGAGAAACCATAACAACCACAATCATCCCCTTGTGAAATAAACTATGGTAAAAAAGAAAGACCAGAAGTGCTGGAGACACTTCTGATCAAAAGTTCTGATTTACCAATCTATTGCATGTAACAATTAATCAACTAAAACTGAACAACCAAATGTACAAAATTTACACAAGATTATGGTGTAGGCAACCAGGCTATACCAAACAATTTCTGAGGGTTATGAAGATTCTGCTAATACTTATGACTGCTTTTTTGATGCAAGTAAGTGCATCAACATTTGCTCAGAAAATTACACTGAACGAAAAGGAAGCAAGCCTGGTGAGCATTTTCGAAAAGATCAATAAACAAAGTGGAGTTGATTTTCTGGTAAACATAGAGCTGCTTTCTAAAGCTAAACCGGTAAGCATTAATGTTAATGATGAAGAATTAGCTGTTGTTTTAGATAAAATATTTAAAGGCCAGCCGCTTGAGTATAGCATAAAAGATAAGGCTGTTGTGGTAACTAAAAAAACACCCTCTTTTCTGGAACGGGTGGCTGACCGCTTGGCTGCTATTGATGTACATGGTAGGGTGGTGGACCAGGAAGGGAAGCCGTTGCCGGGGGCAACTGTGAAAGTTAAGGGTACAGGAAAGAGTGTTAGTAATAGTGCAAAGGGAGAGTTTTATTTGGAGAAGGTTGAGGAAGATGCGGTATTGATAATTTCTTTTATAGGGTATGTGAGTAAGGAGGTTATTGCGAAGAGGGATATGGGAAATATTGCCCTGGAACAGAGAGATTCGAAACTCGATGAGGTCCAAGTGATAGCTTATGGAACAACAACTAGGAGATTAAGCACGGGAAACATCTCCTCAGTTAAAGCAGAAGACATCGAAAAACAGCCAATAAACAATCCAATTTTAGCATTATCGGGGAGAGTAACGGGAATCACGGTAACTCAGAGTACCGGGCTAGCAGGGGCTGGCGTCAAGGTGCGTATTCAAGGTCAGAATTCTATGAATAAAGGTAACGATCCTTACTATGTAATTGATGGGGTACCTTTCACAGCACAATTACTACCAACACTAAGTGCCGTATTAGGTTCTTCCGGAGGAGAGTTTGTCGGTTCAGCAACAGGCAGTGGTAATCCATTAAGTTATATCAACCCAGCAGATATTGAAAGCATCGAAGTGTTAAAGGATGCAGATGCAACTGCAATTTATGGCTCAAGAGCTGCAAATGGAGCCATTTTAATCACAACGAAGAAAGGTAAAGCCGGTCAAACTAAAGCGGACATAACAATGCAAAGTGGAATTGGAAACGTTTCAGGAAAAATGAAATTATTGAATACCCAAGAATATTTAGAAATGCGTCATGAAGCCTATAAAAACGATGGAATCCCCTTGCCTACTCCCCTATCACAAAAGAATTCAGGTAACTATGATCTAACTGTCTGGGACAAAGGAAGGAACACGGATTGGCAAAAGGAACTCATTGGAGGCAATGCGCACTTTACTGATATTCAAACGGCGATTTCAGGAGGGAATGCGCAAACAACATTTCGTCTTAATGGTGGGTATCACAGGGAAACAACGGTTTTTCCAAGTGACTTAAGTGATGTCAAGGGATCAGTAGGTATTAATTTAAACCATAACTCAAATAATAAAAAATTTAAGATTCAATTTTCAGCCAATTACCTAAATGACAATAATCAATTGCCGACTACTGATTTAACTGGTCAAGCATTAAAGACAGCTCCTAATGCACCAGCATTATACATGGCAGATGGAAGTTTAAATTGGGCGCGAATTCAGTTAGGAACTGACAGTATTTCAACTTGGCAAAATCCTTTAGCGGATTTATTATATTCTAAAAATCAAACCAAAGCAGATAATTTACTTGCAAATGCGAGTTTTGCCTATCAAATTTTTCCAGGTTTAAATATTAAAACTAGTTTGGGCTACACAAGCTTGTATACAAAAGAGTTAACAACAGGTCCGCTATTAGCATCAAGTCCAGAATCAAGAGAAGAGAACTCTAGAAGTGCCAGTTACGGGAGGAGTAATATTCGGTCATGGATAATAGAACCACAGATTAATTACCAATTGAAAATTAACAAAGGGCAAGCTAATTTTCTTATTGGTTCCACTTTTCAACAAAATAATAGTGAATTGGAACAACTCAATGGAAGTGGCTACAATAGTGATTTAGTACTAACAAATTATGGTGCTGCTGCTACTTTAACATTGGGAGGAAATAATATAGAGTCATTATATAAGTATAATGCACTGTTTGGACGTTTTAACTATAATTGGAATGATAAGTATATCTTTAATATCACTGCAAGAAGAGATGGCAGTAGTCGATTTGGGTATGACAATCAGTTTCACAATTTTGGTGCTGTTGGTGCTGCCTGGATCTTCTCAAATGAAGAGTTTGTAAAAGGCTTACTTCCTGTTTTGAGTTTTGGAAAATTAAGAGGAAGTTATGGTACCACTGGAAATGATCAGATTGGCGAATACCAGTTTTTGAGTTTGTATGAGGTTATCAGTGGTGATAATCCTTATCAAGGTAAAACAGGTTTGCAAAGTAAAGGCCTAAATAATCCGTATTTGCAATGGGAGCTCACCAAGAAATTTCAACTTGGAGTAGATATTGGTTTTTTAAAAGATAAAATTCTAATTAACACCAATTATTTTCATAATAGGTCCTCAAATCAGTTACTAGCTTATGCGTTACCTAATTTAACCGGGTACAATAGCATACTTAGAAATTTTCCTGCCACCGTAGGTAATACTGGGTGGGAAATTCTAATTAGTGGTTCTATTATTAATAAAACTAGGTTCACCTGGAGTAGTAGTTTTAATATAACTCTACCTAAAAATACCCTTGTGGCCTTTCCTGGTTTGGAATCATCTTCGTCCGCTAATACTTTGATAATAGGAAAACCACTAAATATCCAAAGGCAAAGAAATTTTGGGGGCGTGAATTCACAAACTGGACTATATCAATTTTATGCAGCAGATGGAACTATTACAGCTTTTCCTAAGGATTTGATAGATTATAATTATATTTTCCAACCAGGCTCTAAAATCTATGGAGGTTTTCAAAATACATTTAGATATAGAAGCTTTCAGTTAGATGTGTTATTTCAAGGAGTTAAACAAGATGCATTTAACAATAATGCTGGATTCGGATTTAGGGTTGGTCAAGCCCGTTTAAATCAGCCCATAAGCGTGCTTGGACGCTGGCAAAATCCAGGCGATGAGGTTAATGTTCAGAAATTCAGTACGAACTTACTCACTTTGAACGCACAAGGCAGTAGTATTTCCTACTCGGATGCATCTTACATTCGATTGAAGAATTTATCTATCTCATGGGAAATGCCACAGAGATGGCAGCAAGTTATTCATTTTAAAGACTGTAAGTTTTTTCTACATGGTCAAAACTTATGGACTTTAACTAAATATAATGGCCTGGATCCAGAGACTCTAAGTATTGCAAGTTTACCGACTTTAAAGCTGTGGACGTTGGGTATTCAATTAACTTTCTAAATAAATTTTATGAAATTATCACTTATATACAGGTTGTCTGAATGCTTTCCATTCCAGATAAACGCTAAAGTAATTAGAGAAATAATACTAATTACTGCATTATTTTTTATATTAATTCTACAGTATTCATGTAAGAAATTTATCGATGTTGTTGGGCCACCTACAAGTTTAAATTCTGATGTGGTATTTGCTTCTGATCCCACTGCAACGGCATTGTTAACCGGAATTTATACCTCGATAAGCCTTGATGACAGAGACGGTTTCAGAGGAGGTAGTGGATTGTCATTGACTAGCTTATATCCTGGTTTGTCGTCAGATGAGCTAACACTACAATCAGGTATTACCAATGTTGCTCTTACTGGCTACTATACTAATAGTATACTGAGCACAACAACTACAGGAACGGATTTTTGGAATAAGATTTATCCCATTATATACAAGGTTAATGATGCAATTGATGGCATTTTAACTTCAAAGACCTTGTCTTCAGCAGTAAAAAAACAGCTCTTAGGTGAGGCTTACTTTATGCGAGCCTTTTGCTATTTTTATTTAGTTAATCTGTACGGAGACGTACCATTAATTTTAGGAACAGATTACAATATTAATAGGTTAGCGAAGCGTACAACTCAATCAGATGTCTATAATCAAATTATAAATGATCTGAAGCAATCTCAATTGCTGTTAAGTGATCAATACTTAGATGGGACACTTCTAAAGCCGACAGAGGCAAGAGTTCGCCCGAATAAGTATGTTGCAACAGCATTTTTGGCAAGGGTGTATCTTTTTAATAATGACAATGTTAATGCCGAAATGTTGTCTACAGAAGTGATCAATAATAAAACTAGCTACGATACGGTATCATTAAAAAAAGTTTTTTTAAAAAACAGTAAAGAAACAATATGGGCAATACAACCTGTTGGTTCGGATGTAAATTCCAATACCGGGGAGGCAAAGCTATTTATTTTGCCAGCAAGTGGGCCATCTGACGAACATCCAGTCTATTTAAATACTGACCTCATAAATAATTTTGAACCGGGTGATAAACGATTGGAGAACTGGGTCAATAGCATTTCAGTTGGATCAGAGAAGTATTACTATCCATATAAATATAAGGCGGGCACTAATGCAACTGAAACTTTGGAGTATATTACAGTATTGCGATTGGGAGAGTTGTACCTAATCCGAGCTGAAGCAAGAGCATTACAAGGGAATTTAGATGGGGCGACAGCTGATTTAAATCTAATTCGCAAACGCAGTGGACTTCATTCAATCGAGGTGAGGGACCGAGGTTCCTTACTATCATCAATAACGCACGAACGAAGGGTTGAACTGTTCACAGAGTGGGGACATCGATGGTTTGACCTAAAAAGAACAAATACTGTGAATTCCGTTATGAGTGTCGCAACCCCGAAAAAGGGTGGTGTTTGGAATAACCATTGGACATTGTACCCCATTCCTTTGGTGGAAATTAAATTCAACCCAAATCTTAAGCAAAATTTAGGCTATTGATTAACTCAATATTCGGTTAAAATGAAAAAAATAATAGGTGTTATAATTCTGATGATTACAGTGCCAATTCTTCTAAAAGCTCAGAAAGTTGCTGGAATTAAATTTGAGCATGATAAAACGTGGAAAGAAATTTTAGCAATAGCTAACGCAGAAAACAAGTTCATTTTTGTTGATGCATTTGCAACCTGGTGCGGCCCATGTAAACAAATGGACGGTGAGGTTTACACTGATTCACTTTTAGGTAAAGTAATTGACGGAAAATTTGTGTCAATAAAGATCCAGATTGATAAGACTAGAAAAGATAGTGAAAATGTTCGTCGATTATATAAAGATGCGGAGACTTTTGCGAAAATTTATGATGTAAAAGTCTTTCCCACGTTTCTATTTTTTTCTCCCAACGGAAAACTGCTATATAAAGATGTGGGTTATAAGACGGTTAAAGACTTTATTACTCTGGTAGATTTTGCTATTAATCCGGCTAGGCAAGATTTTAAAGAAATGTTAACTGCATATAATAATGGTGATAGAGATTACTCTACAATGGCTGCTTTGTCCATAACAGTTAGAAACCTACTTGATAATAAAGAGTTTGCTTTTAAAATTGCGAAGGATTTCAAAGAAAACTACCTCGATAAGTTACCCGATTCTCAATTCTTGGAGAAAAAAAACATTCAATTTATTAATGAAAATGGAGGGCCGAATCTGATTAAGCCAAATGACAAATTTTTCAATATATGCCTACATGACCCAACTCTAATCGATAGTATGTTAAATCTACAAGGTATAGCTGACTATTACATCAAAACAGTAGTTAGCAGAGAGTATATTGTGAAAAAAATATATCAAAATAACAAATCTATTGTAAATCATCCAAATTGGAAGAAGATAAAAGCCTCTATCCATAAAGAATTCCCGAATATGGATGTTTCTGAGTTGGTCTTAGATCAAAAGATTAGATTTTACAGAGAGATAGAAAATTGGAACCTATATACCTTTTACAAAACTAAACAGCTCAATGAATCTCCAATTAAATCAGTAGGAATGAATGTTTTTTTTGGGCTAAATGCACCGGCGTGGGATATATTCCTAAACTGTAAAGATGAAAGATCTTTAAGACGAGCATTACAATGGAGTGAACTCTCATTAAAATTAGATTCTTCAGAACAGCAAATTCAATATTTAGATACCAAAGCTAATTTATTATACAAATTAGGACACGTTCACGCCGCTATAAAAACTGAAGAACAAGCTATAGAACTACAGGAATCAGTTTTGCTGAAAAATGGTGGAGAAAAAGGTGCCGGGTTTATTCCTGACTTTGTGTCCACTCTGGAGAAAATGAAGAAAAAAATAGCCACATGGCCAAATATGAAGAAATAACAATATCAATCGAATAAAATGAGAAATTACTATTTGCTATTGCTTTTAGCGATGGTATTTAATAGGGCCAACAGTCAAATCAAACCATCATTGAATATGTCAATATTTAATGAATGGCCTTTTGTGAATTCACCCTCAATAAGTAATGATGGAAAATACATCGGCTATGTAATCAACAGAGGTTATACTGGTTCGAGAACATTAATTGTGCAGTCTGTTGCAGGAACTTGGAAAAGAAATTTTCCGAATGTCCAATCTTATGTATTTACCAATAAAGATCATAAGTTAATCCTTAAAATGGGAAAAGATAGTGTTTGCATTGTCTCATTAGGCCTTGATAAAAAGGAAATTCTGCTAAATTTTAAGTCCTTCGAATATTTTATGATTGGTAAAAGAGAATTACTGTTAGGCTTAGATGGATTATTAGGAAAGTTTGTCATAAAGGACCTCGGAAGCAACAGCGATTATGTATTTGAAGGGGTAAATTCATATTATCTAAATAAAAAGTTTAATACATTGATTCTAAAGAGAAATCAAAGTGATCATCAATCACTTTTCTGGTTAGATCTAAATAGCTTTAAAGAGTATTTTATTTGTAATGGAAGTAATATCGAAAACCTTGTTGTTGATGAAAATAGACGACAAATTGCATTTATAGCCCAAAGCTTAAATGGCAGTAAAGATATATGGTATTATCGTATTGGGGAAAACAATCCTAGTCACTTGTATAGCCTTAATAGAACATTGATGGATAGCAGTTCGGCAGTTTTAAGAATTAATAATTTTAATACAGATGGCACAAAATTATTTGTAGAAATTAAAAAGGAATCCGCAGAAATAAAGGGATCAATTAAGGATGAAATGGTAGAAGTTTGGAGTTATTCCGATCCAAGGCTAAAATCACAGGAATTGTATCAATCTGAAGAAAACAGAAGCTATTTAGGTATACTAGATCTTGAAGACAAGAGCCTGTTAAGATTACAAAATGAAAATGAAACAATATCTTTTTTAAGCAATACAAATGACAGTTTAGCAAACATTGTATTTAACAAGGGGGAACAAGGTGAAAGTGAGTGGAATTCATTAGCAAAGAGTGCGCACTATATTCTTAACTGTTGGACAGGGGAAAGGAAAAGGGTAGATTATTTCTTTCAAACAATTTCTCCAAATGGGAAATATTTGGTAGGTCAAGATGACTCATCTGGAAATCTTGTCTACTATGATCTAAAATCAGGTCAGGCAAATAGGCAGTCCCAATTGCTGAAAATAAATATAGGGCTGGGATTAAGTAAAAACTTATCAATCATTGGTTGGATTGCTAAAAATAATCATCTGTTATTACACGATGGAAATGACATTTGGTCCGTTGATATAGAGCATCCAGGTCGATCGATTAATATGACTAATGGCTTTGGATATATTAATGATATAGATTTCAGAATCGCTGCATCCTGTAACGATTCTCTTTATGGATTTAAAGACATAGAATTACTCGCTGCTTTTAATAAAAGTACCAAAGAGAATGGATTTTATTTTATGAATACAAATCTGTTTACTGATCCAACGAAATTAACTATGGGGGCATGCGTATATAGTTATCCGGCAAACTATCTTCTAGATAGAGGGGCGCCGATAAAGGCAAAAAACACTAATCTCTGGATCGTACAAAGGGAAAGTTGTGAAAATTCCCCGAACTATTATCTAACCTCAAATTTCAAAGATTTCTTGCCAATAAGTAATAATTATCCAGAGAAGGCATTTAATTGGGTCACCTCTGATTTACTGAACTATACAACACTAGACGGTAAAAATTTGAGGGGAGTCTTGTATAAGCCTGAGAATTTTAATCCAAACCTAAAATATCCAGTCATCATAACTTATTACGAACAACTGTCCGACAAGTTAAATTTATATATAAAACCTGAAGCAGCAAGGGATAGGATTAATATTCCATGGTTAGTAAGTCGCGGTTATCTCGTTTTAACAACTGATATACATTATGAAAAAGGAAAGCCAGGTTTAAGTGCAGTTAATTCAATTATAGGGGCTGTAAGTTATCTAAAAAACAATCCATGGATCGATTCAACAAGGATTGGCTTACAGGGCCATAGTTTCGGTGCATATGAAACAAACTTTGTTGTCAGCCAGACAAATATATTTTCAGCTGCTATTTCTACCTCAGGTGTTTCAGATTTAGTTAGTAGTTATGGTAGCTTGTGGGCAGGGGGACAGAGTAAGCAAGTTGCATTTGAAAATGGCCAGTATCGCATTGGCGGGAATCTTTGGAATAGTAGGGAATTGTTTATTGAAAATTCACCTATTTTCTTCGTGAATAACATTAGCACTCCAATATTATTAATAAATAATAAGAATGATAAACATGTGCCCGTAACTCAAGGAATAGAATTTTTTACGGCTTTAAGACGGTTAAAAAAGAAAGCCTGGATGTTGCAATATAAAGGTGAAGGTCATTCAATTATAAATAATGAGGCAAGTATTGATTATACAATTAAAATGGATCAATTCTTTGATCACTTTTTAAAAGACGCACCTGAGCCACTTTGGATGATCGATGGCACAGCTACAAAAGACAAAGGTCGAAAATAGTGCTAGATAACCTACACACAAGGCCAGTTCTCCAGATGAGCACAAGAAGAGATGATTATTCCAAAAGCCCTTTGGAGCAAAAGCTAGAAAATATGTTAGAGAAACAATAAGAATCAGATAGACACAACTGAAAATGCAATCAATAACCATTCAAAGTTAAAGTCGATTACCAACGAGTAATTTAATGAATATCCATGAAGCAAAGGCGAGTTATTGAGAAAGATAAATTATAGGATAAAAACAGAAATAATATGAATGCGAATATCGACGAATACATAAATATTTATAGTGAACTGCTCAAAGAAATAAATGATCCGGATATGATTTTTAGAAACTCCAAGGTAAGTGTTCCCCTTATGGCCGGCTTCATTTTTCAAGAGTTAACAAATGAAATTTATGAATATCTTCTGGGAGATCCGAAAATTGCAAGGATAAAACTTGCTCCAGCCAAAGAGAAAATAGAATTCTTGTCGGTGCAATGTAGCCTGTTGATGGCCAGATATTCTGATGATCCTATGTTTGATTCGCTTGGGCTTGAAAAGGATATAGATCCAGAAAGGTGTGAGTTGGTGATTGCAGTAATGGATCGTTTGAGCAGAATAAGTGAGCTCTTTACAGATATTAAAGCAATCCCTGATTTTAAGGGTTAGTGATGAATTAATTTTTAAGAATATGTATTTAGAATATGAAATAGAAGCTCCTTCTGATCAAAGGCTTATACATGAACTTGAAGTGCTATTGGAAAGACATTTTAAAACGCAAAAAAGATTGGAGTTTTATAGTGATTGTTTGGATGTTTCTTTAAGACGATTAAATGCCATATGCATTTATCATTTACATAAAACACTTTACGAATTGATACAGGAGCGGCGTTTTAATGAAAGTAAGAAACTATTAGAACACTCTACATTATCAGTTAAGGAGATCACTTATTACCTGGGATTTTGTGATCCTCCTTATTTCATCAGATACTTTAAAAAACAGACCGGACTTACCCCGCGGAGATACCGAATGAATTTATTAGAAAAATGGCAAGAAGAAATTTTAAAACAATAGATGAACAAATGGCGTATGAATGGCGCCAGGCTACAGTTGATTATTTGAAATCATTAATAAATGGAATTTTAGAGCTTGAAACTGCTTTGATGCAACCCGGCATATTGAAACCCAACTATGGAAGAAGAAATGATTTTTTATTGATTCCGGGCAAGCCCGCCTGGGAAGCTCATTTTTTGAAAACAGGGCTGGCCAAATTGTTTACCATTGATGAGAAGACAGGTAAAGAGATCATTTTATACTTGTGGAAGGAGGGTGAGATTATTGTGCTGCACAAGCAATTTGTAGAGCGGTTGCCAAATGAAGATCTGTATATTCAGCTGATAGAAGATGCTGAATTGGTAACCATCACCAACTTTAGAATGGATGATATTTATAATGAACATGACGTTGCCAGTGATCTGACCATAATGATTCTGAATTTGCAGATTGCACGAAGGGAAGAGCAAATGAAGATTTTGATGATGACAGAGAAGGGTAACAGGTATTGTGAGTTCAAAAAGGTGTTTGCGAAATTTTGGTTCAGATTGGGGAATGAGGATACATGTGCGTTTTTAGGGATTAACCTTAGCACGTTAAAGGAATCTAAAAAGAGTTGTGTGGGTTAAGGGGCTAATCTTTTTTTATGTGTAAAGATTCCAGCGAATATCTGCAAGATATTAATTGCTAGGTAATGGGGCTTTCTTTGAATTTGTAATAGTTCAAATAGAAGATAAGGTAGGCTGCGGACACATTTATTAATACTGAAATACACATTAGGTTAAACAGGATTAACATAAATGTGATTACGAAAGTTGCAAAAACAACTTTAAAGTATTTTTCCTGATCTAAACCTAAAAGGTATAAGGAGCTGGAGAGCATTAAAATAATACTTAAACAGAACGCAAATAAACCAAGGGCTGTAAGTGCAGGGAGGTTAAATAAGAGCCAAATGAATTCTGGAAACAACAGTAAACCATAAGTGCCCATTTGGGAAATGAATAATTTGAATCTGGAGATGGGCAATGTTCTGGCAAACGCTAGAAAGGTAATTTCGAACTGTCGTGCTTCTAAAACCAACATACAATGGGCTGTAGCTACGGCAAGCATTGCTATTGACGCTACACGGATATCGGTTTTAACATCGGCAAATAATAAAAATACTGCTGTAATGGTAAGGTATGATACAAGCTTAATGATTAAGTATTTTATTTTGAGGCTATTGAAAACGTGGTAAACATACAGGCTAAAGAAGGGCTTTTTAAATGGCCGTGTTAGTTTTAAAATGAGGGTTGATTTGTGGCCATCTATTAGTTTGTTGATTTGCCAGGTGTAAAATAAAGCGCTAAGTAATAGTAAAGCAGCGAGGTACACAAGGATGATGATAGCCGAAAAATAATATTGGTGACTAATGGCCAGCCCCACGCTAATGAGCATATATGCCAGGATGGGGATGCTAACTACTGACTGCACGATTACCCACGCGTATATTTGTTGGGTTTTAGCGTAAGAGTTGACGCTGTAAAATAGAAATTGCTGCTGAACCTGATAGATCTTAGCCGAGATAAAATGTAAGCATTTAAGGGTGTAAAGTAACAGCACTCCGAAAACGATGATCATGATTAATGGCTTGGCTATAAAATATAGCATTAGTGATTTGTGGAAGGCTATTACGCTTCCAAAGTATCCGAAACCTAGCAGGGTTAACAGCAGGAAAAGAAATATGCCTGCATGGGCTTTGTAAAAGCTATTGGCAAAGACTTTTACTAAAACGTTGGCTAGTGGGTTAAACATGCTATATGTTTGATTGCTTGTTTAAGGAGATGTTACAAGGGGGAGGTTTAATATTAACTGCGATTTTGGTCATTTCCGGCTTCTGTGTCTTTTGAGTTCGTCATAATTTTGATTTATTAACCAAGTAAATAAATTATGAAGAATTTTATTGCTATCAGTGTTTATCGAAAAAAGGGGAACAGGGTGTCGCTGGTTTTTAGGAAAAACAAGGTGCTATATAGGATTACTTCTGTGGAGAATGGAAAGGGCATAATAAATGAACTGAATTTATATGGAGCAGATTTAGTGAAAGGGGCTGCCAACCGTCAGTTCATATTGAAAATAGATAGTCCGGGAAACAGGTGCAGGGTTTTGGAAATAGGTTTGGAAGGGGAGCTTGCTAAGCTATATGTTTATGAGGCATTAGAAAGGGATATGAAGCTGCGGTTTACCTGGATAGGGGCAAAGGATGATATCGTTAAAGGTTTCAGGGACTTGCCGACAGTGAGTTTTTTTATTGGTTGAGTATTTGTTATATTTGTATTAAATAAAAAACTGGTATGGTAACTATTGATTCGACTTTAAATGACTTCATGAAACTGGATTATAACACCAGGGAAATGCTGCTTGAAATCATGCAAAAACGCCAGATTGAGGCTCGCCGTAAGGAAATTGCTAAAGAAGCCAAACATTCATTGAAGGAATACAAAGAAGGCAAATTTAAAGCAGAAACTGCTGAAGAGCTGATTTCAAGGTTAAAGACTTTGTAGGTTTTATGGGGCAAGCTAGAAAAATGTAGAATCCGATCCTTATTACCCTTCTTTGAAAACACACAAGTTAAGTGGTAATCTTGCTGCATACTTTGCATGCTCATGTGGATATGATTGCAGAATCATATTTGCTATAGAAAAGGATATTTCTAATCCTGATTTGGAAAATATCCTGTTATTAGACATCGGTACGCATGACGATGTGTACTAAGCCTTAGTTTTAAGGCATCCCTGGCAACGTTCTGTTGCATTGGGTAAAGCAATATTTAACAATTTACTTTTTTAACGTTATGGGGTTTTTAACCGGAGGTCCGTACTACAATTTAATTGGCAGGACGGGCAACAACGTTGGACGCAGAGTGAGAGGCAAAAATGTATTCTCTATGCGTCCGCACAAAAGTACCAAACCACCTACTGAGGCACAATTGGAGGTTCGATCGAAGTTCGGCTTGATGATGAGCTGGCTGAGTTGGCTATCGCCATTGGTTGAAGTTGGCTTTCAGGATCATGATGCGTCTGAGTCGGCAATGAATGCTTGTTTTTCGTACAATTTCAAAAATGCGATTACTGGTGTTTCGCCAAATTTCAGAGTTGATTATCCTAAAGTTTTGTACAGTAAGGGAAAGTTAAGTCCGGCGTTTGACCCTGAAGTGGCTCTTGCGCCTGCACAGGGACTGGACTTTAACTGGACAGCTGAACTGGGTAACGGTGTTGGATCATTAACAGACATGGCAACGGTTATGGTTTACAATCCTACTAAAGACAGGTTTGTGGTTATGACCAATGCTGCGCCGAGATCTGCACTGACTTACACGCTGACTTTGCCAGGTGATTATGCTGGTACTACGATCCATTGCTATATAAGCTTTGTATCGGTGGATGGGAAAATGGCAAGTAACAGCACTTACATTGCTGCGATGACTTTGCCGTAGTGCGAAGAGGCTCCTGGAAGTAGGGTTGGTTTGAGCAAGAGATCTCTCCAGTCGTTGAGATGACGGCCCCTATTTTTGGGAGCCTCTTTTTTATTTAAAAAGAGATAGAAATGGATTTATTTAAAAGGGAAAGAAATGGGGGTTTTTAATAGTGATAAATCTTACAGGTATACCGGCAAAGTTGGGAATTTGGTGAGCTACCAGATATTAGATAAAAATGTGGTTAGAATGGTTGGTATGATTACAAAACCGCCTTCTATTAAACAATTGATTTGCAGGCAGGAAATGGCCGTAGTGGTAAAGTTTTTATGTCCGTTTACTGAGTTTATTAATGCTGGTTTTATGCTCAAAGCCAGGGCTGCGGTAAAATATCCGTACAATATAGCCCTAAGCTATAATAAAATGAACGCCTTAAAAGGCTTGTATCCTGATATTGAAATGGATTATCCTAAAGTAATGGTTTCGCAAGGGAGTTTGCCTGTTGCAGCTAATCCGACGGTTGAGATGGTGCCGGAAGGGTTAAGATTTGGGTGGACGGTATTGCCGGAAATGGTATTAGCTGAGAAAAGCCAAAGGGTGATGATACTGGTTTATTTCCCTGAACTGGAAATTGGCCTTTACAGTATTGACGGCGCAAAGCGAACTGAGGGAACGGAGCTATTTGTTTTACCTTTAGAACTGAGGGGAGCGAGAATGGAAACTTATATTTCATTTATGGCCACACCGGATTGCGATGTGGCCAACAGTGTGTATGTAGGCGGCTTAAATTAAGGTTTGGGGAAATCTGCACCAACGGTGGTTTCTTCCCATGCATCAAAATCATGTGCCAGTTCTTCGATTTTTTTACGGGCATTTTTTAATGCTGCGACACCTAGCAGTAAACGTAATGGAGGGTTTTCGGTCTCTACTACTTTAATAATGGCCTGGGCTGCACGTACCGGGTCGCCGGGTTGGTTGCCATTGTAAGCCCTGATGTTGTCTTTATTTGCGCCGGCTGTTGTTTTGTAATCTTCAATTTCGTTTTGTACTTCGTTGGCAGAGCGCCCTGCCCAATCTGTACGGAAACCGCTTGGTGCTACAATGGTTACTTTTATGCCGAGTGGCGCGGTTTCTTTTGCGAGTGATTCGGAAAACCCATCAACAGCAAATTTAGTTGCATTGTAATAAGCTAATGCTGGAAAGGCCATTAAGCCTCCGATTGA
>Ga0157370_10004776_pt1 | contig 15416 bp, 19 predicted proteins | sample C35metaG_FD_113463 | JGI IMG/M metagenome (GOLD analysis project Ga0157370, IMG submission 113463) | Corn rhizosphere microbial communities from Kellogg Biological Station, Michigan, USA - C3-5 metaG | ecosystem: Host-associated > Plants > Roots > Rhizosphere > Soil | place: USA: Michigan...
TCGGTGACGCCGGACATCGGTGCCAGGATGACGGGATCGTCGAGCCGAACTGAATCGAGAACGATGCTCATTTTATGTGCAGCAACCTAATTGCTCACTATTTGAGCATAGAATACCGCAGCGCACAATGAACGCAACCGAATTTTCGGGACGAGCCGGTTCGGCCGCTACGCGAGCGGGGCGCCGCCGAGGATCACATCGGTGACGAATTTGACCCCGGGATAGGCCAGCGTCAGCAGGAGATAGGCGATCAAGGCCCAGCGCGCCGCGCGGCGGCCGCGCAGCCCGGAGATGCGCCGCGCGAGCAGCAGCACGGCGATGACGCCGAACGCCGCCACCGAGAACAGCGTCTTGTTGTCGAGGGCAAGCCCGCCCGCCCCCGAGAGGTATTGCGTTCCGATGCCGCTGAGAACGCCCAGCGCCAGCACCGCTTCGGCGGCGTAGAGCAGGCCGATCTCGAGGCTTTCGCTGTCGGCAACCGCGGGCAGCAGCCGCGTCAGCCGCGTCGGGTGCTTCGCTTTGAGCGCACGCTCTTGCAGGAACACCGCCGCACCCGCAACCGCGGCAAGCGTCAGCAAGCCATAGGTCGCGACGGCAAAACCGATATGCGCATCGAGCCAACCGGCGGGCAGGTTTTCCGGGATCGGCGCCGCCGGCGCGCGCTGCCAGATGGTCGCCAACATGCCGAGCAAAAAGAGATAGGGAAGAAGTAGCGCCGCGAGACGCCACGCGTGCCGCGTCGCGGCGGCGAGGAAGACGAACAGCACCATCGTTGCCGCAATGGTGATCCACAGCGAGGTGGCAAAGCCGGTGCGCCACGCGCCGCCGAGCTGCGATGCCGCCCAGGCGAGCGGGCCGATCGCGGCAAGGGTCAGCGCGACGAAGAAAACGCCGTCGCGCGCATCCTCGCGCCGCCAGCGCACCAGCGCGGCCGGCAGCAAGCTCGCCAATGCCGCGAGGTTGAGAACAAGGCTAGTCGAGATCGCCGTCTCCACGCGACGGGCATAAGTCACGCATCGCTTGTTGGCAAGGAGATCATGCTCTAGCTTTGCGCCCCATGGCTTCCTGCATCGCCCTGGTCGTGGCGGCCGGCCGCGGCACGCGGCTTGGCGGCGCACGGCCGAAGCAATATTTGCCGCTCGCCGGCCGTCCTCTGCTTCGCCACTCGCTCGAAACGCTCGCGCGGCATCCGCGCATCGCCAAGACGCGCATCGTGTTCCATCCCGAAGATCGCGCGCTTTACGACGAAGCCGTCGCGGGGCTCGATCTGCTGCCGCCGGTTCCGGGCGGCGCCGCGCGGCAGGATTCGGTCCGGCTCGGTCTCGAGAGCCTCGAAACCCTCGCGCCGGAGCAGGTGCTGATCCATGACGCGGCGCGCCCGTTCCTCGACGCCGCGCTCATCGACCGGGTGCTCGATGCGCTCGGCGACGCGCCGGGCGCCATCCCAGCGCTGCCGGTGAGCGACACGCTGAAACGCGGCAGCGCCGGCGCGATCGCCGCGACCATCGACCGCACGGGACTTTATCGCGCGCAAACCCCGCAAGGCTTTCGCTTCGACGCCATCGTCAAGGCACATCGCGCGGCAGCCGGCCAAGAACTGTCCGACGACGCGGCGGTCGCCGAGCATGCGGGGTTACCCGTGCGCCTCGTCGCCGGCAGCGAGGACAATCTCAAGGTGACGCAGCCCGAGGATTTCGCCCATGCCGAGCGGCTCATCGCCGCGCAAGCAGGCGAGTTCCGCACCGGCCAGGGTTTCGATGTCCATGCCTTCGGGCCCGGCGATCACCTCTGGCTGTGCGGGCTGAAGCTCGCGCATAGCCAAGGCCTCGTCGGCCATTCCGACGCCGATGTCGGGCTGCATGCCTTGACCGATGCGATTTTGGGCGCGCTCGGCGCCGGCGACATCGGCATGCATTTCCCGCCGGGCGATGCACGCTGGCGCGACGCGCCCTCGCATCTCTTTCTCCGTCATGCCGCCGATCTCGTGCGTCAAGCGCGCGGCAGCATCGTCCATGTCGATGTGACGGTCATCTGCGAGGCACCGCGCGTCGGCCCGCAGCGCGCGGCGATGATCGCACGCATTGCGGAGATTCTCGGCATTGCACCGACCCGCGTTAGCGTCAAGGCGACCACCACCGAAGGGCTCGGCTTCACCGGCCGCCGCGAAGGCATGGCGGCCCAGGCGGTCGCGACCTTGCGTCTGCCGGCCTAGCGCCGGCCGCGATGCGTCCCGCGGCGATCCTCGTCACCTGGTTCGGCATCGGCTGGCTGCCCCGGGCGCCCGGGAGCTGGGGCTCGCTCGCCGCCCTGCCCTTCGCCTGGGCGATTGAGCAGATCGGCGGGCCGGGGCTCCTCGCCTTTGCCGCGCTCGCGCTTTTCGCGCTCGGAAGCTGGGGCAGCGATATCGCCCTGCGCGCGACGCAGACGCGGGATCCCGGCTGGATCGTCATCGACGAGGTGGTGGGGCAATGGCTGACGCTGCTCGCGGCGCCGGCCAGCCTTCTCGGCTATGCGGCGGGGTTCCTGCTCTTTCGCCTGTTCGATATCTGGAAACCCTGGCCGGTCTCCTTGGCCGACCGCAAGCTCGCAGGCGGCTTCGGCGTGATGGCGGACGATGTGCTCGCGGCGATCTATGCTGCGCTCGTGCTGCTCGCCGGGAGGTATCTCATTGAGCGATGAAACCATCAGCCGCCTCGCGCAGCAGGTTCTCGAGCGCTGCCGCGCCGGGAAGCTGATGCTGGCAACCGCCGAATCCTGCACCGGCGGCATGATCGCCGCCGCCCTGACCGACATCGCCGGCTCCTCCGATGTGGTGGAGCGCGGCTTCGTGACCTATTCGAATGAAGCCAAGACGGAGATGCTGGGCGTCCCCGCCGACCTCATTGAGCGCGTCGGCGCGGTCAGCGAAGAGGTGGCGCAGGCGATGGCGGCAGGCGCGCTGGCGCACGCCCCGGTCGATCTCGCGATCGCCGTCACCGGCATCGCTGGACCTGGCGGCGGCAGCGCCGAGAAGCCGGTCGGCCTCGTCCATTTCGGCCTCGCACGCCGCGGCCATCCGGTCGAGGCGGAGCATCATGTCTTCCCGGGCGATCGCGCTGCGGTGCGCCACGCGACGGTGAAGCGCGCCCTCGAAATGCTGCTCGGGGCGGCGCAGCGCTAGGCCTTCCCTCGGTTAAGCCGGGATCGGCACGCGATGGAGCTTCATCGCGATCGCGACGGCGCTGTAATAGCCGAAAAGCGCCAGCACCTCGGCGAGGCCGTTGCGCCCGAGCGCCTTGGTCGCGCGCTCGAACATCGCATCCTCGCCCGCACCCGGCTTTTCCGCCGCCTTGGCGAGCTCGTGGATCGCGCGCTCGCGCGGCTCGCGGAAATCGGGATCCTTACCGTCAGCAATGGCGCGGAGCGCGGCCTCCGGCACGCCGAGCTCCTTGAGCCGGCGCGCATGCACGGTCTCGACATAGGCGCCGTGCCAATGATGCGCGGTCAGAGTGATGCAGAGCTCGACCTCGCGCTCGCTCAAGGAGCAGGCCTTGTTGAGAAACGTGCCGAGGGTTTCGAGCGCGCGCATCAAGGGCGGGCTGTAGAGCCAGATCTTGTAGGGCGTCAGCAGCCGGCCGCGGCCGCCGATCACGGCTTCGATGCCGGCCTTCTGCTCGGGCGAAAGCTCGCCCGGCGGAATCTCGAGAATGCGGGCGGGGCCGGTATCGCTCATGGGCTCTGTCTCCTTGGAGGTCGCATGGGCGCATCTTCGCACCAAGCGCCGCGCTTGGCAAAGCGGCCGGTTGGTTGCGATGTTAAAGACCGGGCGCAGCGGTGGCGCTCCGACTCCACGGCGCCGGTGAATTTTCCCGGTTGTGCGTAGGCGCATCCCTCGCCTAAATTGGGGTGATGCAGTTCGGTCTCTTCGGTGGTGCACGGTCCAAGGGCGAGGGTCCGATCGGCGACAGCCAGGGCTATCTCGACTATATCGCCTATGTGCGCGAGGCCGAGGATCTGGGCTTTCGCAGCGTCTTCCTGGTCGAGCATCATTTCACCGGCGTCGGCCAGGTCTCGGCCTCGCTCGGGCTTCTCTCCTATCTCGCTGCCTGCACGCAGCGCATCCGGCTCGGCACGGCGGTCGTCGTGCTGCCCTGGCACAATCCGGTGCTGGTGGCGGAAGCGGCGGCGACGGTCGACCTCCTCTCCAATGGACGGCTCGAATTCGGCGTCGGCAAAGGCTATCGCGATCAGGAGTTCAACGGCTTCTGCGTGCCGATGGCCGAGGCGACCGAGCGGTTCGACGAGGCGATGGAGGTCATCCGCAAGGCCTGGACGAGCCCGGGACGGTTCTCGCATCACGGCAAGCGCTGGCACTATGACGACGTGGTGGTCGAGCCGACGCCGACCCAGCGGCCGCACCCGCCCTTCTGGCTCGGCGCCGGCAGCGAGGACTCGATCCGCCGCGCCGCGCGCGAGGGTTATAATTTGCTGCTCGATCAGATCGCGCCGATCGATCTGACGGTCGAGCGCGTCGGGATGTTCCGCGACGAGTGCTTGAAGGCCGGACGCGCTTATGATCCGACCATGGTCGGCACGACAAGAGGCTTGCAGCTCGTGCATTCGAAGGCCGAACGCGAGCAGGCGCTCGCGGTGCGCATGAGCATGCTGAAGAACATCGGCACGCTGGCGCGCGGCAAAGGCGCCGAGCGCTACGCCAAGTTGAAGGATTATTCCGGGCCGCCGATCGAGTTCGACGATGCGCCGCTCTTGGGCACGCCCGACGAGATCATCGCGCGGCTGAAGCAGCTCGAGGCCGGCGGCGTCGAGCACATTCTTCTCGTCGATCCCTCGGGCTCGATCGAGACTTTGCGCGCCTTCGCCAAGGAAGTGATGCCCGCCTTCGCCCGGAGCCGAGCATCCGTCGCCTGACCGCGCTGCGTATCGCACTGATCCTCGCCTGCGGCGCGCTGAGCGGTTGTGCCGCGCAGCAGCATGCTTCCGCCTGCCCGGTTCCGGGCCAGACGCCTTTCGCGATCATCAAAGTGTTTTTCGGCCGACAGGTTCCGGGACGCGGCCCGGTGACCGAGGCCGAATGGTCCGACTTCGCGGCCAAAGTCATCGCGCAGCAATTTCCCGATGGCTTTACCGTCATCGATGGCGACGGCCAATGGCTCGATCAGGCCTCGAATCGCATCGTCCACGAGCCCAGCAAGATTCTGATTGCCGCCGCCGATCCCGAATCCGATCTCAAGAGCCGCATCGGCGCGGTCGTCGAGGCTTATCGCACCCGCTTCCACCAGCGCTCGGTCGGCGTCGTCACCAGCACGGACTGCGCCGCGTTCTGATCAGCGGACCGGATGAAGCCGGTCGAGAAATTGCTCGGCGCAGCGCCGCCAGCTGAAGCTCAGGGCATGCTCGCGGCAACGCTCGCGCGAGACATCGAGCGCCGCCCGCGCGGCCTTGCCGAGATCATCATCGAGCGCCCCCGCGCCGCTCCCTGCGAGCAGATCGATCGGCCCGGGCACCGGATAGGCCGCGACCGGAACGCCCGAGGCCAGCGCCTCAAGCATGACGAGGCCGAAGGTATCGGTGCGGCTTGGAAAAACGAACACATCGGCGGAGGCATAGAGCTGCGCGAGCACGCCATTGTCGCGCCCGCCGAGGAAATGCACATCGGGGAAGCGCCGGCGCAGCGCGGCGAGCGCCGGTCCTTCCCCGACCACCACTTTGCTGCCGGGCAGATCGAGGCCGAGGAAGGCGGGAAGATTTTTTTCGCGGGCGACCCGGCCGACCGAGAGAAAGATCGGCCGCTTCATCCCTTGCATATCCGCGCGCAGGTTCGGGTCGAAATGCGCGGTATCGACGCCGCGGCTCCACGGCACGAGATTGCCAAAGCCGCGCGCGGCGAGCTCGGCGCGCACGCTGTCGGTCGCCACCATCACGCCGCGCGAGGGCGCGTGAAAGCGGCGCAGCAGCCCATAGGTCAAGCCGCGCGGCACGAGGTGACGCATGGCGAGATATTCGGGAAATCGCGTGTGATAGGCGGTGGTGAACTGCGCACCCTCGCGCAAGCACCAGCGCCGCGTCGCGAGTCCGATCGGCCCTTCGGTGACGATATGGATGGCGTCGGGCGCGAGCTCTTCGATGAGCCGCCCGACCGTTCGCAGCGGATTGATCGCCAGGCGAATCTCCGGATAGAAGGGACACGCCACGGTGCGAAAGCGCTCGGGCGTCACGGCGACGACGCGATGCCCCAGCGTCTCCAGTTCGCGCATCACGGCCAGCATGGTGCGCACCACGCCATTGACCTGAGGCGGCCAGGCGTCGCTCGCCAGCAGGATTTTCATGGCTCTTCCTCCGCGAGCGCGAGCGCTTCGGGGCTCGGCCGGCGCAGCGGATCGAAACCCCGGAGCTTCATCCAGTGGAGAATCTCGAGCCGGCCGTCGAAATGCTCGACCAGCGCCGAGCAGCTCTCGACCCAATCGCCGTCGTTGCAATAGAGCACGCCCTCCATCTCGCGGATTTCGGGCTGGTGAATATGGCCGCAGACAATCCCGTCGACGCGATGTGCCCGCGCCTCGGCGGCGATCGCATTGGCGTAATCGCTCACGAATTGAACCGCGTTCTTGACCCGCGATTTGAGATAAGCCGAGAGCGACCAATAGGGATATCCCAAATGGCGGCGCGCGAGGTTGAAGACGTTGTTGATCCGGAGCGTCAACTCGTAGGCCCAATCCCCAAAGAGCGCGAGCCAGCGGGCGTAGCGCACCACGCCGTCGAACGCATCGCCATGGGTGACGAGCAGCGTCCTGCCGTCGGCGGTCACATGGATCGCCTCGGCGAGGAGGAGCACGCCGCCGAAATGGTGATCCGTGTAGTCACGAAGCCACTCGTCGTGATTGCCGGGGATGTAAACGACCTTCGTTCCCTTGCGCGCCTTGCGCAGAATCTTCTGGATGACGTCGTTGTGACTTTGCGTCCAGTACCAGGATTTGCGCAGCCGCCAGCCGTCGACGATGTCGCCGACGAGGTAAAGGTATTCGGAGTCGGTGGAGCGAAGGAAATCGAGCAGGAAATCGGCTTTGCATGCGCGGGTTCCCAGATGGACGTCGGATATCCAGATGGCGCGATAGCGCTGCGTCGTGTCGCTCGCGCTCATGCCGCGATCGGGCCGCGCCAGTAGCGCCACAGCTGGACCGGCGGAAACTGGGTCCAGATGCGCTCGATCTCGGCGCCTTCGAGACACAGCGCCGCGCGGTCGAGCGGCGAGACCAGCGCGTTGGTCAATTGCAGCAGCGCCCCACCCTCGCCCAGGAGATCGAGACAAGGCATCACCACCTCGCGCTGGCCGGCGATCGGAAACCATTTGATCGGGAGCGAGGAGACCACGGCGGCAAGCCGGGTCACGCCATGGAGCGCCAGCAGCCGCGAGAGATCGCGCGCATCGCCCTCGACGATGCGAATGGCGGGAAAGCTCCGGCGCAGCACCGCCGCCAAGGCCGGCTCGCGCTCGACCACGACGAGGCGCTCGGGCGGGCAGCCGGCCTCGAGCAAGGTGCGGGTGACGATGCCGGTTCCGCCGCCGAGTTCCAGCACGGCGCCCGGCCGGTGGAGCGGAAGATCGCGCGCCATGGCGCGTGCGACGGCAAGGCTGCTCGGCAGCATGGCGCCGATGCCGAGCGGATGGCGCAGCCAATGGCGAAAGAACAGCGCGCCCGCTCCGAATTGCCCGTCAGGCATCGCGGCCCCATCGGCGCGCCGGCTCCGCCGCCACCACCACATCGACCAGCCGGTCCGTGCGCCGGGTCTTCTGCATCTCCTGGAGCGCGGCGCGAAAGATTTCCGCCGTGTGCGTATCGGGAACGGCGACCACCAGCGCTCGTCCCTGCGTCGCCGTTCGGACTGTCGCCGGACCGAGCCGGTTCACCGCGAGCATGGTCAGAGCCACGGGATCGATGGCCGGCTGCCCGGCGCGGTTACGCCGTTGTCGCGTGCGGCGTGGCCGCGCTGTGCCGATGAGATGCTTCCAGCCCTGCCTCATGGCGGCTTGGAAGCGCTGATGTCGCTCGGCGAGTTGCTGCATTCTGTCCTCGGCTTTGTTCCTCATGCCGAGGCTTGCCTAGCAGCGGTCGATGACCGTTCCGCTCCGCTTTCGCGTCACGCGCGTGACAGGGACCGAAGGGCGATGCGCTGCTTCGCAGGCTGTCGTTTGATACTAAATCAGAATATTAGTTTTGATATATAAATCATTGATTTTAAAAACTTTAAAATTGGACGCATTTCGCATTTCTCTAGATTGATGTTTTAGAAATCGATCGCTAAAGGTGTTTTTTAAATTTTTAGATGAGGATTAAAGCTCCTCAAAATCATTCGTACGGCGCAAAATATAACTAAATACCAGTGTCTTCTCGCGCGTAATTCATCTTTTGATAACGCATATTGCGGCTAGTAAGAATAGAACATAGCCGGAAATTTTGCTACTTATGGAGGGTTGGATAAGGGATGATGCGGATATGGCAACCATCCTGGTAATCGATGACGACGCGGCCGTGCGCCGAGTCCTGGTGCGATGCCTGGCCGGCGAAGGACACGAGCTCGTCGAAGCGGAGAATGGAAACTCCGGTCTCGCGCGGTTTCGCGAGCACAAGCCTGCGCTCGTCATCACCGACATCGTCATGCCGCAAACCGAAGGCATCGAGACCATCCGCGAAATCCGGCGCGCCGCGCCGCAGGTGAAGATCCTGGCAATCTCGGGCTCCTCGCCCCCGAACAGCGCTCACTACCTCGACATGGCCGCAAAGCTCGGCGCCGACGTGACCTTGCTGAAGCCGATCCGCCCGGCGGAGCTGCGCGAGGTCGTCGCCGAGCTGATCGGCGCATCCCAACCTTGACGCGAGTCCTGATCCTCGACGACAAGCCGGCGATCGGTCATGTGGTCTGCCGCTTGGCAAAGAGCGCGGACTTTGCCGCCACGGCCATGACCGACGCCGCTGCGTTCCAGCGCAGTAGCGCGCTGCCCTGCCCGATCTCGTACTGCTCGACCTCGATCTCGGCGGCACAGATGGCGCCGCGCAGCTGCGATTTCTTGCTGCCGAGCGCTATCCGCACCCGGTGGCGCTTATGAGGGGTCATGATGCACGCGTTTTGGGCGGGGCCGAGCGGCTAGGGCGCGGACTCGACCTCAGGATTCTCGGCTCGATCGCAAAGCCCTTCCGCGCGGAGGACATGCTCGCGCAGTTCGCGCGCCTGGTGCCGTCGCGCCAACGCGTCCTCGGCGAGGCGTGACCGGTGCAGCAAGCGCGCGTTCCTAATGCGCCATCCCCGGCATGGACGACATGTCCGAATGCGAGCCCATATTCGGCATCGCTCCGTCCTGCGGTGGATGGAGCGCGCCGATTTTCTCGACATCGGCGGTCACCTGACGTTCGCCCGCATGCTCGAAAACGAGGGTGAGCGGTACGCGCTCGCCTTCCTTGAGCGGCTGCTTCAGCCCCGTCAGCATGAGGTGATAACCGTCGGGCTGGAGCACCACGGTCTTGCCGGGCGCGATCATCAGCGCCGAGACCGGACGCATCTCCATTACGCCATTCGCCGATTTCGTCTCGTGCAGCTCGGCTTTCGCCGCCACCGGCGTGCTCGCGCTCACGAGCTTGTCCGGCGCCGTTCCGGCATTGGTGACCGAGAGATAGATCACCCCGGTCTTCGCGCCGCCGGGCGTGGCACGCGCCCAGACCTGCTCGACACGAATGCCGCCCTCCTCCGCATGCGCCGCAAGGCACGGCAAAAGCAGGGCTGCGGCGAGAACGGCGGCGGTGGTAAATTTGCGGCACATGCTGGGTCTCCTTGGGCGATGGGAATAAATGGCAGTCAAGACGCAACCTCATGCGCCGCCGGGCTGGCGACGAGAGACCAAGCGTTGACGACACCGGTGACAAGGAGGATCGCAACGCAAGCGAGGCCGAGGCGCGAGAATGCCCGCGCGCCTACCGCCGTGATCGAGCCGCCGTGTTCGCTGTCGCGCCGCGCCTGGCGAAGCAGCAAGGCGAGCGGCACAAGTGTTCCGCCCAGCCACGGTAGACGCCCGGCTCGCACCGAGGCAAGCGGTCAATTGCCGCGGCGCCGCATGCTCAGTCGAGAAACTTCTCCGTGATCAGCGAGCGGACATCGGTCTTGGCGTCCATCTGGCCGGTATCGACCAGCGATTTCACGACCACGGCGAGCGCCTTCGGATCGTAATGGCCATCGGTTGGAAACATCGGCATTTCGATGTCGAAGACTTTGCTGGCGACACTCTCGGGCGCGTTGAGAAGCGGCTTGGTGATGCGAAGCGTATCGGCTTTGTGCGCTTTGGCGAAGGCAACGGTTTCGTACCAGCCCTTGAGGAAACGGCGAAGCGCATCGGGATGGCTCGCGATCAGCGCATTGCGCGCATAGATTGCATGGGTGATGAAGGGCTTGACGAAATCGGCGAAGGTGAAGAGCACCCGTCCGCGATCCGACGCTTCGAGCGTCAAGCCGCCTTCGACGCTGCCGACGAGCGCATCGATGTTGCCCGCGATCAGGGCCGAGCGTGTGCCGTCTGCGCTGCCGAGCGCCGCGATCTTGGCGCCCTGTGCCTCGCTCCAGCCCTCGCGAAAATTGATCTGGCGAGCGAACCAGTCCGTCAGCGATCCGACGCTGGTGACGCCGATGGTCTTGCCCTTCAGATCGGCGACACTCTTGATCGGCTCATCGTTGCGCACCACCAGCGCCATGTTGAGCGGCTCGGTCGCCATCACGCCGACGCCTTTTTCGGGCGAGCCCTTGGCGATGAAGGCGATGTCGGTTCCGGCGCCGAGCGCGATATCGATGCTTCCGGCCACCATCGCCTGGTGCAGCCGCGCCGCGCCGTCGATGCTGCTCGCCTCGATGTCGAGGCCGTGCTTCTTGAAGATGCCGGATTGGATGCCGACATCGAGAATCATGAAGCTGAAAGCGCGGCTCGCGCCCTTGGCGACGCGCAGCTGATCCTCCGCGCGCGCGGCAGGCGCAACAGCGAGTCCCACCGCGATCGCGATCACAACCACGCAAACGATCCGGCGCGGCGCCGCCCGGGTCAGTCGGATCATGAAGCTTCTCCCTCTCGCCTCGGCCGCCCTGGCAGGGCGCACCATCTTCGTGCAGTCGCCGCCATTTCGCGCGGCAGCCGAGATTTGCACGGATGCGCAGCGAAGGCGAGCGCAAATCGGCCCGAGGCTTGCGCCGAGTCAGCCTCGCCTCAGGCCGCGCCTCTGCGTTTCAAATAGTCATGCAACCGGCGCTCGGCGGCATCGAACGCATCGTGCAAGGCGACATAGACATCCTCATGGGCATGATGCTCGCCCGGATTGCGATGGCAGGCGAGGCTTGTGCCGGGCAGCGTCAGTTCGACGATGATCGTATAGAGCTTTCCCTTGTGATGCCGGCGATGCGGCGCCTCGACGACGACGCGGCAGCCGAGAATACGATCGTAAAAACGCAGCAACCGGTCGGCGCGCTCCTCGATGCGCGCCCGCAAGAAGGGTGATGCGGACATTTGCCGGAAGGTCACTTGAAGCGGCAGGCTCATGGTCGATGCCTCGCGCGTTGCCGATGAATCCTCCTTCTCTGAAGATCGGGATTCGATCCGCGCAGTGCAATGCCTGCCGACGAGGATTAAGAGAAGTTAAAGCGCCGCCTCCGGCGGCGCGCCGCGGCTATTTGCTGCCTTCGGCGAGAAGCTTGTCGAGCCCGAAATATTGGGCGCGCGGCGTGAAATGCGGCCGGAGGCCGCTCGAGACGAAATGTCCCCTCACCTCGCCATCGGCGAGTTCTTCGAACTCGAAGGTGTAGAGATCGTGCATCGTGATCACCTCGCCTTCCATGCCGGTGAGTTCGGAGATGCGGGTCACGCGGCGAATACCGTCACGCATGCGCTCGACCTGAATGATCATGTGGATCGCGTTTGCGATTTGCGTGCGCACCGCCTTGGCATGCATGTTGATGCCGGCCATCGCGACCATGTTTTCGAGCCGCGACAGCGCGTCACGCGGCTTGTTGGCGTGGATCGTGCCGAGCGAGCCGTCATGACCCGTATTCATCGCCTGCAGCATGTCGAAGGCTTCTTCGCCGCGGATTTCGCCGACGATGATGCGGTCCGGGCGCATTCGCAGCGCGTTTCGCACCAGCTCGCGGATGGTGACTTCGCCCTTCCCCTCGATGCTCGAAAGGCGTGTCTCGAGCGGCACGACGTGCGGCTGCTGCAGACGCAGCTCGGCTGCGTCCTCGATCGTGATGATCCGCTCGCGCGGGTCGATCAGCTGCGAAAGCGCATTGAGCAGCGTTGTCTTGCCAGATCCGGTTCCGCCCGAGATCAGGATGTTGAGGCGCGAACGCGCGGCGACGCTCAAGAGCGTCGCCATCGCCGCCGAAAGGTTGCGCTGCTTCACCATCATGTCGAGCGTGATCGCGGCCTTCGGGAATTTACGGATCGAGATCGTCGGTCCTTTGATCGCCAATGGCGGGATGATGACGTGCACGCGGCTGCCATCGGCGAGACGCGCATCGACGCTCGGCGTCGTTTCATCGATGCGCCGGCCGATCCGGTTGGCGATGCGATTGGCGATACCCATGACGTGATCGTCATCACGAAAAGAAATCGCGGTCTGCTCGAGCAAGCCGCCGCGCTCGACATAGACGTGATCGGGCCCATTGACCATGATGTCGGTGACGCTCTCATCGGCCAGGAGCGATTCGAGCGGCCCCAATCCGACCATGTCGTTGACGAGCAAGGTCACGAAATCCCGCTGTTCCACCTGGTTCAATTGCAGGCCGTGGTCGGCCAGCGTCTCGCTGACCAGCGGGTTGAGCTGCTCGACAAGCGCGGCGCGCGACAGCCGCATCACCGCTTCGGTATCGATCTTCTTCATCACGGCCGCTTGCGCGTGCCGCACCGCGGCGACGACCCGGCCGCGGTCGGCAGCGGCACCGGTCTCGCGGTCGAGCCTACGGCGGCGGGGCTTGGCAGGGGCCTGCGGCTTTGCGGCACGGCCTCCGCGCGATTGCTGAGCGGCGCCGTTCAGCCGGGCCAGGATGCTCTGGACGATTGCCGTCTCTTCTGGCGTTGCAATCGCGGGCGCCGGCGCCGGAAGGCTGGGATCGCGTCGGCCGAAACCGGGAGCTGCAAAGTTCGCGGGAAATTTCATCGACATTCTAGTATCCAGGGAAATATGCGGCGGGTCCAAGGGTTGACCCGCTTATAAAAGCACGCTGATTTCAGTTGCGTTAAAGAGAGGGCGGGACGGCGGGGCGCGCCGCCCCAACCGGTACGAAGTACCGGAGAGTAGAACAGGAAGGGTGATGGCATGGGTGATCGGCTTCTCCTCGTCGGCAGCGTTCCGCTCGATACAGTCGAGCAGGTGATGCGCGATTTCGGCGCTCCGCTGGGGCACCACTTGCCTGCCTTGCCGGACGGCGAAGTCGGCGAGCGCCGATCCTGGGTGAACCGCCTCTGTTATCTGATCTTCAACGGCCATGCCGATCTCGAAACTTTGCGGCGGCCGAAGCCGGTCGACGGCATCGAGCAATTGCTGCCGCGCACGCGCGACGAGGCGTGGCAATTCCGCGTCCGGCCGGGGGTCGAGCGGGTCCGCTTCGGCAATCCTGGAACCCGCCTCGGCTATGCGCGCGACGCGGTGAGCTCGTTCTTTGTCTTCCGTACCTTGCGCGAGAAGGGCGTGCTGCCTGCGGATCTCCGGTTCCAGATCTCGATCCCGATGGTGAACAGTGTGGTGCGCCCGCTCTATTTTCCCGACCCGGCCGACCTCGCGCGCGTGCGCCCGGGCTTCGAAGACTCGCTCGCGGCGGAGCTCGCCGTCATTTTCGAGCACATTCCGCATCGCGATCTCGCGATCCAATGGGATTGCGCCTGGGAGGTGCAGGCCGTGTCGGGCGCGGTTCCGGCATCATCCTCCGAAGCCGAGATCGAAACCCATATCGCGCCGATCCGCCGCCTGTCCGCGGCAATCCCGGCCGGCGTGCAATTGGGATTCCATTTCTGCTTTGGCACCTTCGGCGGCTGGCCGGCGGTCGCGCCGGCGACGCTCGACCGCACCATCGAGCTGGTCAACGCGGCGGTCGAGGCAAGCGGGCGGCGCGTCGATTGGGTGCATGTGCCGACGCTCGATCGCAGCGATGAGGCATTCTACGCGCCGCTAAGGAAGCTCGACGCCAAGGGCGCGCGCGTTTATCTCGGCGCCATTCACAATATGGCGACGCTGAAGGAGCGGCTTGCCGCCGCGCGCCGCTTCCTTCCCGAATTCGGCCTCGCCGCCTATTGCGGCTTCGGTCGGACGCCGCCGAGCGACCTGCCGCGGATTCTGCGCGACCATCTCGCGGCACTCGACATCGCCGGTCGGTAGCGGCTTCTCGCGCGTCTTCGGTTCGTTCTCCGATTGCCGCCGCATTGGCGGCCCGCTTGGGAACTACAATCGTCTTTTTCGTGTTCCATGGCCGTGCTGGAAACGAGGTCAAGCCAAGAGCGTGCGGCCTTGCGGCCGATCGCGGCCGCGCGGAGGCTGGCCTCTTTGCGTCTCGCGTTGATTTTTGCCGGCCTCTCTCTTGGTCTGGCGGCCTGCGGTTCGCCAGCACCGGAGCCACCTAAATATCCGGTACCGAGCTTCCAGAGCGAGTTGCCGCTAACTTTTGATGCGCAACGCATCGAAGTGCGCAGCGTCGATTGGACGAACGGAGGCGCCGATAGTGATTTTCCGGTATCGCCAATCGACGCGGTGCGGAGCTGGGCCCAGGACCGGCTCCACGTCAAAGGCCACGAGAACGTTCTGCGGCTCGTCATCTTCAAGGCGACCGGCCTGCGGGTCGACATGCCCTATCGCGAAGACGGCAAGCCGGTCTCCGGGAAAAAGACGGTCGAAGAGGAGGAGGTCGTTATCAATGCGACGCTCGAGATCGTCGCACCGGATGGCGGGACGATCCATTCCGCCAGCGCGAGCGTTTCCGAGGCGCGCAATATCGCGCACGGCGCGTCGCAAGACGATCGGCAACAGGCTTGCTACGCGCTCGTCCGTGACGTAATGGGGAAATTCGATCAAGAAATGGAAGCGCAAATCCGCGACATCTTCGGCCCGTACCTGCTGTCGCGGTAAGGACTCTCGGAGCCACGTGCTCCCTCTATGAATCCATCAGGTTCGGGGCGAACAGATCTTCCATCGCCATGATTCGCGGCGTCAGGTTTTGCTGATGGGAATAGGCGGCCGCTCTCTCGAGTGTGGCGCGATTGGCTTTCAGCCCGTGAATGATGATCCGCTCGGCGAGCGCGTCGCGATAGCTCGGCGGCACGCGGCCGGTCTCGAGATGATAGGCGACATGCTCGTGCCGCTCGGCATCGGCGATGGCGTTCGCTCGATTGAAGGCGTCGAGAA
>Ga0157370_10004777_pt1 | contig 15412 bp, 10 predicted proteins | sample C35metaG_FD_113463 | JGI IMG/M metagenome (GOLD analysis project Ga0157370, IMG submission 113463) | Corn rhizosphere microbial communities from Kellogg Biological Station, Michigan, USA - C3-5 metaG | ecosystem: Host-associated > Plants > Roots > Rhizosphere > Soil | place: USA: Michigan...
ACGGGGAAACAGGTTCTCCTGTTTTGTGGTAATAATCTGTGGGACGGCCTGCCCTTCCGTTCGAATGACGGAGAAATCATCCTCTTTTACCCATAACATTCCGTCGAAAAGGCGCTGGCCGGAAAGGATGTGCTTCGGCCGGATTCGCAGGACGAAGCAGTCGAAGCCGTCCACCGGCTCCTCTCCCTTGTAGTCGGCGTCGTAATTCCAGAGCTGGTCATCGGTCATAACGAAGGGTTGAATGTCGCGGAGGTCGGCGAAATCCTCAGGCGTCAGGACGAGCCTCTTCAGCCGCGAGACTGGATCTGAAGCGAAGCGCTCAGTGCGATTTCCATCAAGTGAGAAGATGATCTCGCGCGTTTCGTGATATTCACCCGATTCGGCGCCGCGGCTATCCAGTTCCTGGAGGCGCATGGACTGGGTGTAAGCGTATTGCGCTCGCTCGTGCGCAGTTTCGCTTTCCCGGTGAGCGACGCGTTTCGCAAGATCGGGCGGCGGATCCATCGCACACGCCGGGGCGGCTGCGATTATGGCAATGATGACGGCGATGATGGAGGCGGGGAAAGCAGAAACGGCGGCCCTGCGGCGATTTATACTCGTCGTCCTGCTGGGGTGGCTTGTGCTCGGGGCGGGAGCGTGGGGGTACGCTCGCATGAAATCGGTTCCGGCGTGGGTAGCGGCGCCTGTATGCGTCGCCTTCCTGATTGAATTTCCATTTTATCTGCTACCGGGCTTTCGGGCCGTACGGGAGCGGGTTGAGACGCTCGGACGGGCCAGGTTGGCAGGCATGATGGTGGTGAGCGCGCTTGTTCCGTGGCTGGTTTACAGCGTGTCCACGGGCGTGTTCGCATTGACCGGCCTCGGTCTGCTGGCGACGATTGTGGCCGCGGTGGCGTTCTGGTACGTCGTGCTGCCCGGCACGGCCGCGGCCGACGGGCTGTTCCTCGGGCTGCTCGCCACGATTATTCTCACGCGGATTTTCACACGGATTTACGTGGATCCGGTTCCGAAACTGCACATTGAATATCTGGGGCACGTGATGCTGATCCGGGTGGCTGCAATGTCGATTCTCGGGTTGCGCGGTGGCTCGGGCGCTGAATTCCGGTTCTGGCCAACACGGCGGGAATGGCTGGCGGGCGTGCGCTGGTTCGCCGCTCTGCTGCCCTGCGCGGCGATCGTGTACTGGAGCCTCGGGCTGGTGGAATGGCGCCCGCATCCGCTGGGATTGCCGCTCGCGGCCGCAACGTTTTTCGGTGTCCTGTGGGTGCTTGCGTTATCGGAAGAGTTTTTCTTCCGCGGTCTTTTGCAGCGATGGCTGGAACAGTGGCTGGGCGCAGCGGTTTCCGCATCGCGGGCTGCGCCTGTCGCCGCCCTGATCTGCGCTTCGATTCTTTTCGGGGCTGCGCATCTGGGTTTTGCCCACGCTTTTCCCAACTGGCGGTTCTCGCTCGTGGCCGGGATCGCAGGCGTTTTTTATGGTCTTGCGTGGCGGGAAACGCGCAGCGTGCAATCCAGCATGGTCACGCACGCGCTTGTGGTTACCGTCTGGCGCGTGTTTCTGAAGTAGCCGCGTACGGGATAATCTATTTCTTCCGAAACGCGCCGAAAATCGATTTCATCCACAGATCCATGGGTCGCCGCCTCGCTGTCGCCATTACGGCTTTGTTCTTTTCCGTTCCAACATGGGCGCGCAGTCTGAATCGCTACGCGCTGATTCTGGCTGATCCACCCGCGGCCGCATCTTTGGCGCGGCGCAATGCGAGTACGATGGCGGCGGCTCGCGCGCGTGTTCGTGGAACCCACGCAGGCGTCAAAGCGGCGCTCCGCGCCCGCGGTCTGCGAGTGACTGCCGAAACCGACACGCTGCTGAATGCGATCTTCGTGGTGGCGAACGATGGCCAGGCGGCGACTCTCGGCTCCATTCCGGGGGTTGACGGCATCGTGCCGATGCGATGGATTCATCGCAATCTGGACCATGCCGAACAGCTCACGAATGTGCCCGCAGCGTGGAGTTTTCTGGGCGGAATGTCGAATGCCGGAGCGGGCGTGAAAATCGCGATCATCGATTCCGGAATCGACAACACGCACCCTGCTTTTCAGGATTCGTCTCTCACGCCGCCCGCCGGGTTTCCGATATGCCCGCAAACGGACGTGAACGCGTGCGCCTATACGAACAGCAAAATCATCGTGGCCCGGAGTTACGTCGGTCTTTTCGATAAAGGGTCGGGGGCCGGCGATTCGCGGCCGGACGACGAAACGCCGCGCGACCGGGTGGGGCACGGGACAGCGGTCGCGATGGCTGCAGCCGGTGTGACGAATACAGGACCTTCGGACACGATTACGGGCGTTGCGCCGAAGGCCTTTCTCGGAAACTACAAGGTTTTCGGCTCGCCCGGACTGAACGATTACGCGGGGGAGGAGGCGGTGATTCAGGCTCTCGAAGACGCGTTCAACGACGGAATGGATATCGCCAATCTCTCGCTCGGGTACACGCCATTCAGTGGACCGGCCGATACAGGAACGAAGTGCGGCCTGCGCGGCTCCGCGGCCTGTGATCCGTTCGCTTACGCTGCGGAATCCGCGACGATGAACGGCATGATCGTGGTCGCGGCGGCCGGGAATGAGGGCAACGTGGGCAACCTGACGCCGACTCTGAGTACGATCAGCTCACCCGCCGATGCGGCCGACGTGATCGCGGTGGGGGCGAGCACCAACTCCCACCAGTGGTTTTACCCTCTGGCAATGAATGGCCTGGGCAGCTATCACTCGCAGCCCGGTACCGGACCCCAGCCCTCCTCCAACTGGGGCGGCCCGGTAGTGGATGCGGCTTCCGCGGGCGATGCGGAGGCATGCTCAACGCTGACGCCCGATTCGCTCTCGGGCGCGATAGCGCTCATTGCGCGGGGCAACTGCCTGTTCACAGACAAGATTCAGAACGCCCAAAATGCAGGCGCGACGGGTGTGATCGTCAGTAACAATCCTGGTGACGACACGCTGGTTGTGATGGCTGCGGGAGGAACCGGCATCCCAGCGACATTCATCGGCTACGATGACGGGCAGACCATTCGTGATTTTCTGAAGACCAGTCCACGCGCACCGGTTACTGTATCCACTGTTCTTCAATCACAGGACGTTTCCTCGTTCAACCAGATGGCGGCCTTCAGCTCGCGCGGTCCGGTTCCCGGAACCGCAGCGCTCAAGCCTGACGTGACGGCGCCCGGAACCGATCTTTATCTGACCGCCGAACGATACGATCCATTCGGCGACCTCTATTCGCCGAACGGCTATCTCGCCAGTCAGGGCACCAGCTTTTCCTCGCCACAGGTCGCCGGCATAGCCGCGATGGTGTTGCAGAACAACGGGAATCTCACCATGGCGCAGGTTCGTTCGGCGCTGATCGATACGGCGACTCAGACGCTGACGGATGGCGGCTCGCCCGCATCTTTGCTGGCCGGCGGAGCAGGTCTGGTGAACGCGGGAAATGCGGTTTCGACTAATCTGATTGCAACTCCCGCATCCATCTCGTTCGGCGTGATTCGATCCGGGCTAATACCGCCAGCTCAGCAGATCACGCTGACGAATACGGGTACATCGAGTCTGAACCTCAGCCTGGGAGTCAATCACGTAACGCCGGAGAACAATGCCACGACGGCGATTGCTCCGAATCAATCTCACATCACTCTGGCGGAAGGCCAGAGCTCGACGGTGAGTGTTGCGATCTCGGGCTCGACTCCGAATCCGGGGATTTATCAGGGCTTCGTCACTATTCAGGGCGCCGCGACGCCGTTCAATATCCCGTACCTCTATGAGGTGGGCGACGGCGTTCCGTACAACATCATTCCGGTTACTGGCGATGGAGATGATGGGACGACGAATCAGACAATCGCCTCCGGCTACATCAGTTTCAAGCTGGTGGATCAGTATGGACTGGCTGTTCCCAATGTGCCCGCGACGTATGCCGTTTCCTCCGGGGGAGGAACGCTGAGCAATCAGCTGCGTTCCACGAACAGCTACGGTTTCGGACAGGCGCAGGCGACGTTTGGCCCCACTGCGGGAAACAATGTGTTCACCGCGAGCGCCGGCGGGCTGACTGCTACGTTTACCGCTATATCGAGGAATCCTCCGGTGATCAACGTCAACGGCGCGGTGGATGCGGCTTCTCCAAAACCGGGGCAGGGCGTTGCGCCGGGATCCTATATTGCGCTGTATGGCGTTAATTTCGCGTCCGCACCCCAGGGTTACTCGACACCCTACCTCCCTGTGGCTATTGCGCAAACCAGTGTCAGCTTCGATTCGGCTAATGGAAGCGCGCCGGGTCATCTCACGTACATCAGTCCGGGGCAGGTGAACGTCCAGGTTCCGTGGGAGATGCAAAACCAGTCGACAGCACAGATCAAAGTGTCGATCCAGGATAGTTCGGGCGCTCTTTATTCGCTGCCGCTTGTTCCGTACGCGCCTGGGATCTTTGCTTCGAACGGGTCGGCGGCCGCGCTGGACGCCAGCTTCCACGTGATATCAGTTTCAAATCCCGCGAAGCAGGGCCAGAACATTTCGATCTACTGCAACGGGCTCGGTCCGGTGACAAATCAGCCGGCGAGCGGCGACCCGGCGCAGGGCCCGCCGAATCTGTCGAATACAACGACGACGCCGACGGTGATGATAGGCGGACAGAACGCGCCGGTCCTGTTCAGTGGACTCGCGCCCGGGTATGCGGGGCTTTATCAAATCAATGTGACGGTTCCGAATGTGGGTTCTGGCGTGAAGCCGGTGACGGTGGCGATCGGCGGAGTAACCAGTCAGCCCGTGAACCTTGCCGTGCAATAGCTCCGGAGCGATCGCCCGCCTGCTTACCATGAAGGGGAATGCGAACGAGTCTGTTTCTGAAGGTCATTGTTGAACACGATGAGAAGGAGGCGCCGGAAAAGCTGGGCGCTGAGCTCTGCCGGCAGCTTGAACGAAATTACGTAGTGCGCGAGGCCGAGTTGTCCAGTTTCTCGCCGGTGGAGGAATAACTGGCCGGGCGGTTGCCAGGGGCATAAAATCCTGACATGTCTTTTCGCCATGTTTCAGCCGGCCTGATGCTGCTTTCTGGCATTCTTACGGCGCAAACGACGGAAAAGCCGAAGATCCCGGCTAACTATGACGAAGCGAAGGTGGGGACGTACACGTTGCCCGACCCGCTGACGTTCCCGAGTGGCGCGAAGGTCCGTAATCCGAAGGACTGGTATGAGAAGCGGCGTCCTCAGATCCTGAAACTGTTCGAAGACAATATGCACGGGCACAGCCCCGGGCGGCCGGCCGCGATGCAGTTCGACGTGTTCGAAAAGAATGGCTCTGCGTTCGACGGCAAAGCCATCCGCCGGCAGATCACGATTCTCTTTACCGGCGACAAAAACGGCCCGAAGGCGGATCTGCTGCTCTACCTGCCCGCAGCCGCGAAATCCCCAGTTCCGGTGCTGTTAAACCTCAGCTTCTCCGCCAACTCGAGAACAGTTGATGACCCGGGTGTGAGGCCGGGCGAGGTATGGAATCGCGAGCACAAGCGAGTGCCGGCGGCGCAGGGGATGGCGATTGGGCGGGTGACTCGCGTGCGAGACCTGCTCGATGCCGGATTTGGTTTCGCCACCATTTACTACGGAGACATCGAGCCCGATTTCGCCGGGGGCGCACAGTACGGGATTCGCGGCGCGTACCTGAAGCCGGGGCAGACTGAGCCGGGGCCCTCCGACTGGGGCGCGATCGGCGCGTGGGCGTGGGGTCTGAGCCGCGCGATGGATTATCTGGAGACGGATCCAGGCGTTGACTCGAAGCGGGTCGCGATTCTGGGTATCTCACGTCTGGGCAAGACGGTTCTGTGGGCAGGGGCGCAGGATACGCGGTTCGCGATGGTGATCGCGAGTTGTTCGGGCGAAGGCGGGGCTGCCTTGAGCCGGAGAAACTACGGCGAGACTGTCAAAAACCTGAACATCAACTTCGGTTACCAGTTCGCAGGCAACTACCAGAAATTCGGTGACCACGTGGATGAGTTGCCGGTGGATTCGAACATGCTCCTCTCGCTCATCGCGCCGCGACCTCTGCTCCTGCAGACGGGAGATCAGGATAAATGGTCGGACCCGCGAGGAGAGTTCCTCGCCGCCGTTGCCGCTGGTCCCGTGTGGAAGCAGCTTGGAAAGGACGATCTGGGAACAACAGAGATGCCGGCTCCGGGAACCCCGATTCTGCATACGCTCGCATACGAGATGCACGCCGGCGGGCATGGCACAGTACCTTCCGATTGGGATGTGTTTCTGGAGTTCATGCGGAGGCGCCTGAAGTAACATTGCGTAAATTCCGCTTCAGCACGGCGACTTCATTCCGGCCGCTGTATCTATTGGAGTGGAAGGAGCAGCAAATGAAACGCTTCGGAAAAATGTTGATCGCAACGGCTGGATTCGCGACGATTTGTGCGCCGGCCATTTTCGCCCGGGATTTCCACGATTACGACCATGGTCGGGATCGCGATCGAAGAGATCGTGTGGTGGTTGTACGCCGCGAACCTGTACGGAAGGCCGTAAGACGCTACGACCGCCGGGCCGAGGCAGCCCGGCATGAAGACCGCTTCCACCGCTGATGATCAGGGAAAAACTGAGCGTGGCAAATGAAAAAGCCCCGGCTCATGGCCCGGGGCTTTTTGTTGAAGCGACTCCAGCCGGCAGTTTTGTTCAACACAGGCTAGAACATATTCCAGAGGAACTGATTATAAACCTCGTGATGGAACTGAACCTCTTCCGGTTTCACGATGGTGCCGAGCAAGCGTGGGCAGCGATCGGCCGATGCCTGCTTAAGATCGCCGTAACGCTCTTTCACGTCTGCCCCGAGCAGCGTCGTCGTCCAGTCCGAATTGCGGAAGTTCTCAAGGGCATCGTAAATGTTGTCCGGCAGGTAGCGTTTCGCGGAGCGCAGATTTTCAACTTCGGTGTTGATCGTGCCTTCGAGGCCGGTCTTGAACACGGCGAGCATCACCATGTATGGATTCGAGTCGGGGCTTACCGACCGAACTTCGACTCGCGCGCTGCGTTCGTTCCCGATCGGAATACGAACCATTGAACCGCGATCAACAGCGGAGGCGATGATCTGGTTCGGCGCTTCGAAGTGCGGGTCAAGGCGGCGATAGGCGTTGACGCTCGCGTTCAGCATCAGGCAGATATCATTGCCGTGGGACAGAATGCGATCGACGAAATCCCACGCGCACTGGCTCAGCTTTTCCGGCCCGTTCGGATCCCAGAACTGGTTCTTGCCGTTCTTCGAAACCGAAACGTTGGTGTGCATGCCGCTGCCGTTCACGCCTACGACCGGCTTCGGAAGGAAGCTGGCAGTCAGATCCATATTGCGAGCAACCTGTCGGCAGAGGAACTTGTAGAGCTGGATCTGATCGGCTGCGCTGACTACATCCGAGTAGCTGTAGTTGATTTCGAACTGGGACGGCGCGACTTCCGGGTGATCCTTCTCGTTCTGGAAACCCATTGCGCGCTGGACTTCAGCGGCGCGGTCGATGAACTTCCGGAGCGGGTCGCCAGGCAGGGAGTGATAGTAGCCACCAGTGTTGACGTATTCGAAGCCCTTCGTCAGATAGTAGGTCCGCTCGGCATCAACGCCCTTGAAGAGAAAACCTTCGATCTCGTTTGCAGCGTTCAGAGTGTAGCCGTATTTGTCGTACTGCTCATTGGCGTACTTTTTGAGCATTCCCCGGATGTCAGCGGTGTACGCCGTGCCGTCCTTGTCGATGACCTCGCCGAATACGAGAACTTTGCCTGAACCGAAGTAGTCAGACGGAGCCCAGTAGAAAGCGTTCCAGTCCATGTGCAGCCGAAGGTCGCTCTCACGCTGCGCCGTAAATCCGCGGATCGAAGAACCGTCGAACGTCAGGTTGTCATAGCTCTTCACAAGAAACTTCTTGTCGTAATCGAGCATATGGAGCCGGCCTTCGAGATCACTGAAGAGCACAGTGACGGCCTTGATGCTCTTCGTATCCGTCAGATACTTCAGCCGCTCTTCCTGCAGCTTGCCGGGATCAATGCGTTTCGCGCGCTGTTCTTTCGCCCTCAGATTGAGCTCTTCCAGTTCGGCATATGGAAGAGTAAGAAAATCCTGTAGTTGTGTCGACATTGCTCTCCGGAAACTCTTGAGTTGAATCGATGGACACGCCAGACAAACCTCAGGCTTTTGAGCCGGATTCGGCAAAGCGATCCTGTCGGTAAAAATTGATTATCAATGAAAATTAACGCCCGCGGCAACGATTCGTAATCGGTTCTTTTTATCCGCCGGATTGAACCTGTTAATCCGATCGGCGGATTCCATCGCCCGCCACCACCAGATCCGGAGCCGGGGACGTTTCAGACGCACGGGCCGGAGTCCAGCGGACCACCGGCTTACGGGCGGCGGAGACCTCGTCCACGCGGCTCGTTCGCGTGAGATGAGGCGCTTTCAATACGAGCTGTGGATCGCTGTCGATCTCCCGCGCGATGGAAATCATTGCGTCGATGAAGCCGTCCAGCTCCAGCTTCGATTCCGTTTCAGTCGGCTCGATCATCAGGGCGCCATGCACAATCAGCGGAAAACTGACTGTATACGGGTGATAGCCGTAATCGATCAATCGTTTGGCGATATCCCCGGTGCGGACGCCTTTTGTCGCCTGCCGGTCATCGCTGAAGACCACTTCATGCATGTTCGGCCGGTCGTAGGGAAGGTCGAACCACGGGCGCAGACGATGCCGGATGTAGTTCGCGTTCATAACAGCGTCCACCGTGGCGTTGCGCAGACCGGGGCCACCGTGCGCCAGGATATACGCGAGCGCCCGGACCAGAACCCCGAAATTGCCATAAAACGCGCGGACTTTGCCGATCGCGTGCGGGAAATTGTAATCCCACTGGAATACCTCTTGTCCGTCCTGCGAGCCGCGGCGCAGCCTCGGAACGGGAAGGTATGGTTCGAGATGGCTGCGTACGGCCACCGGACCCCCGCCAGGCCCGCCCCCTCCATGTGGCGTCGAGAACGTCTTGTGCAGGTTGATGTGCATCACGTCCACGCCAAAATCGCCGGGCCGCGCAATGCCTACGAGAGCGTTCATATTCGCGCCATCCATGTAAACCATGGCGCCCTTCGCGTGGAGGACTTCGACCGCGCGAGCGATATTCTCCTCGAACACGCCCAGGGTGTTCGGGTTCGTCACCATCAGCGCCGCCGTGTCTTCAGTGACCGCTTTGGCCAGTTCTTCGAGATCGATCATTCCCTGATCGTTCGATTTCAGGTTGCGAACCTGATAGCCTGCGATACCCGCCGTCGCCGGGTTCGTCCCATGCGCGGAGTCCGGCACCAAAATATGTTTGCGCGGATTGCCGTTCGCCTCGTGATATGCGCGGACCAGGAGAATACCCGTCAGTTCGCCATGGGCTCCCGCGGCCGGCTGCAGCGTAATCGCATCCAGCCCCGTGATTTCACACAACGCGTCTTCGAGGCGCGCGATGGCTTCCATCGCTCCCTGCGCCAGCGCCTCCGGCTGATAAGGATGGGCCCAGGCGAGCCCCCCGAGCCGCGCCACAGCTTCATTGATGCGCGGGTTGTATTTCATGGTGCAGGAGCCCAGCGGATACATGCCGAGATCGATGGCGTAATTCCACGTGGAGAGCCGCGTGAAATGCCGGATCACCTCCACTTCGCTGACTTCCGGGAATCCTTCGATCTCATCGCGCACGAGGCCGCCAAGCGCCTTTGCGGGATCGATTTCCGGAACATCGAGATCCGGAAGCTGATAACCTTTCTTGCCTGGCGAGCTTCGTTCGAAGATCAGCTCCTCGTTGCGAGTGATATGCGGGCGAACATTTCGGATCATGCGTTGAACGTCTCCGCAAAGGCGTCCATATCGGACCGCTTCGTCATTTCGGTGGCGCAGACCAGAGCTGCATTTCCCAGTTCCGGATAGTGACGTTCCAGTGGAAGCCCGCCGATGATCCTGCGCTCGAGCAGCTTTGAGTTCAGCTCCGAAACCGGCGCCCCGTCGCCCGTCGCGACGAATTCATTGAAATACGAGCCGGTGAACCGGCGCTTCACTTTGTCGCCCAGGTAATGCGCTTTCGAAAGATTCTGGACCGCCAGTTCGCGCAGCCCTTCCTTTCCGTAGAGTTCCATGAACACCGTCGCCATAAGCGCGATCAGCGCCTGGTTGGTACAGATATTGGATGTGGCCTTCTCGCGCCGGATGTGCTGCTCGCGCGTCGCAAGCGTGAGACAGAAAGCGCGATTACCGTGGGTATCGACCGTTTGACCCACCAGACGCCCAGGCAATTGCCGGATGAATTTCTCGCGCGTCGCGATGATGCCGGCGAAGGGGCCTCCGTAGCTCGGTGAAATCGCGAACGACTGCAACTCACCCGCCACGATATCCGCGGCCGCCGGCGGGGCCAGAATGCCAAGCGAAACTGCTTCAGTGAATGTGTAAACCGCAAGCGCGCCCTGGGAGTGCGCCAGACCTGCGACAGCGTTGGCGTCTTCGACAATTCCGAAAAAGTTCGGGCATTGCAGAATCACGCACGCCGTTTCGCCATTCAGCTTCGATTCGAGATCGGCAAGATCAATTTGGCCCGTTTCCGCGTCGTACCCGAACTCCTCGACCGGTAGCCCCTGATTTCGCGCGTAGCTCCGCAGCACCTCGCGATATTCGGGATGCACCGACCGCGCCACCAGGATCCGATGGCGGCCCGTGACTCTGACGGCCATCATGGCGGCTTCGGGAACCGCCGTTGAACCGTCGTACATGGAAGCGTTCGCCACATCCATACCGGTCAACTGGCAGATCATCGTCTGAAACTCGAAAATGGCGGTCAGCGTGCCCTGAGAGATCTCGGACTGGTACGGCGTATAGGAGGTAAGAAACTCGCCGCGCGATACAACCGTATCCACCACAACGGGCCGGTAATGGTTGTAAACACCCGCGCCGAGGAAACTGGCGTAACCGTTGGCGTTCTTCTGCGCGAGTGACCTGAAATACTCCGCGATTTCGTATTCGGATTTACCAGGCGCGAGCGCGAGCGGCCGCTTCAACCGCGCTTCCGCCGGGATCTGCCGGAACAGGTCTTCGGCTGAGGCAAGGCTACACGCGTCCAGCATTTCGCGGCGCTCGGAATCCGATTTCGGGAGATAGCGCAATTTCTAAGTTTCCGCTCCTATGTAACTTTGATAATCGGCAGCCGAAAGAAGATTTTTGAAATCCGCCGAACCATCCACTCTTACCTTGATGAGCCATGCCGCCTTGTGCGGATCCTCGTTGAGTTTTTCGGGCGCTGTGGCGAGGCCCTCATTCACTTCGATGACCTCGCCCGATACCGGCGCGTAAATATCGGATACGGCCTTCACGGATTCGACCGACCCGAAGCTCTTCCCTTTTTCGAGCTTTTTGCCCACCTTCGGCAGATCAACGTAAACGATATCGCCCAACTCTTCCTGAGCATGGAAAGTAATGCCGATTGTTGCTGTGTCGCCGGCAAGATGAACCCACTCGTGTTCTTTCGTGTAGCGATAGTCTTCGGGATAGTTCATTTCGTCCTTTTATAGAACGGAGTTGGTACGGTTTCCGCATCGACCTGCTGATTGCGGATCGTGACCTGTATCTTCTCGCCCGGTTTGGCGTGCTCGATCGGCAGCAACGCGAGACCGATATTGCGGTTGAGCGTAGGAGATGGAGAACCGCTCGTCACCCAGCCTGCGGCAGCGCCACCAATAGAGACCTCATAACCGTCCCGCGCAATTCCGCGACTGCGCATTTCGAATCCGGCCAGTTTTCTCGTCAGTCCCTTTTTCAATTGCTTCTCCAGCGCGACGCGGCCGGTGAATTCGCCCTTGTCCATTTTTACGATCCATCCGAGATCGGCCTCGAACGGCGTAATCGAAGCGCCGATTTCATGTCCATACAACGCCATTTTGGCTTCGAGCCGAAGCGTGTTTCTCGCGCCGAGCCCGCACGGTTTGATGCCGAATGGTTTACCGGCTTCGAGAATCCTGTTCCAGACACTCACCGCGTGCTCCGGCGCCACATAGATTTCGCAGCCGTCTTCGCCCGTATAACCGGTGTGCGCGATGCGCGCGGGCACGCCTGCGAATTCGCCATCCGCGAACCAGTAATAGCGGATACCGGAGAGTTCGGTGTCGGTCAGTTTCTGCGCGGTTTCGAGCGCTTTCGGGCCCTGGATGGCGAGCTGCGCATATCGCTCGCTCGCGAATCGCGCCTCGCAGTCGAATCGATTCTGGTTTCGGATGTGCTCGAAGTCCTTTTCCTGATTCGAGGCGTTGACGCAGAGAAAAAATAGCGTAGGGGAGACGCGATGCACCAGAATATCGTCAACGAATCCGCCATGCTCATAAAGAAGGCCTGAATAGTGCGCCTGCCCGTCCTTCATTTTTCTGACGGCGTTGGTGGTTACGAAATCGGCAAGGTCGATCGCTTCCGGTCCTTCGATCTCGATCTCCCCCATGTGGCTGACGTCGAACAGGCCCACCGAATTGCGAACCGTATTGTGTTCATCGACGATGCCCGAATACTGCACGGGCATATCCCAGCCGCCGAAGTCCACCATTTTCGCGCCGAGAGCGCGATGCACACCATTCAGAGGCGTGCGTTTCAATTGATTGTTCATTGGACCGGCGGGTCCTTCAGCGAGCCGGCGCGATGGAGGCGACCTGCAACTGGTTGCCGTTCACGGTTCCGGTAACGACCACCTTCTTCCCGGCATACTGCTCGGGTGTTTTCTGATCGCTCAGTACCCACGTCTTCGAACCGGATTTCAGGACGTATTTGGCGTGCATTGATTTCACGCACTCCACCGTGCACTTCGCCGCATCCGTGCCGCCCATCTCCTTGTGATCGCCGGAACACATATCATCGGTGATGGATCCCGTGTACTTCTTCGGAGCGCCGGCGGCGAGGCACAGAGCGTCCATCGAGAGGACGGCGACGGCGAACAGCGCGCGTAATTTCATAAAACGCCATTGTAGCGCCGGGCAGCGACGCTTCTGGCTGGTGGTGGAGGGCATTGCTCTGTGCGGCGCGACGCAAACAAACGGAACGGGGCTGGTTACTGGCGCCCTGCTTGCGCGGAAGTCCGTGAAGTAAACGATGGACCAGTTTCGCGATAGAAGAGAAGCCGGCGCACTGCTGGCCCGCGAGTTGCAGACTTCCGGCCAGCGGAGGGGCGCAGTGGTGCTGGCCCTGCCGCGTGGAGGCGTGCCGGTCGGGTATGAAGTGGCGCGCAGGCTTGGCGTTCCGCTCGATATCTTTCTGGTTCGCAAGCTCGGTGTACCGGGGCACGAGGAGCTTGCAATGGGCGCCATTGCCTCCGGGGGCGTACGTTTTCTGAACGAAGATGTTGTGAGCGCGTATGGTATCTCGCAAGCTTTGATTGACGGGGTGGCTGCGCGGGAACTCGATCGAATCAGGCGTCTGGAAGACACATATCGCGCGGCGGCTCCGGGCCTTGACGTGCGGCGGCGGGACGTAATCATCGTCGATGACGTGCTCGCGACCGGGGCGACAATGGGCGCAGCCGTTCTGGCATTGCGTCGAACAGGCGTTGGTCGAATTACCATCGCGGTTCCGGTGGGGGCGAAGGAAACCTGTGACAGTCTGCGCGCCATCGCGGATGAGCTGATTTGTTTGCGCGCTCCCGGAGATTTCCGCGCTGTCGGGTTGTGGTACGAGGATTTTGGCGAGACCTCGGATGCCGAAGTTCGCTCTCTGCTGGAATCCGCAGCGGGCGTCGAGGAACGCGAAGTAGAAATCGACGCGGGCCCGGTGCGGCTCGCCGGCTCGCTTTCCGTTCCCGGCGGCGCTCGCGGTCTCGTACTTTTCGCCCACGGTAGCGGCAGCAGCAGGCACAGTCCACGGAACCGCTACGTGGCAGGCGTGCTTCGCTCCTCGAAAATCGCGACTCTGCTGATGGATCTGCTCACGGCAGGCGAGGAGCGCGCCGAAGCCGCTACGGGGCATCTCAGGTTCAATATCGATCTGCTCGCGTCCCGGCTCTTCTCCGCTACGGAATGGGCCGCATCTCAGCCCGCAACCAAAGAACTGCCGAAGGGCTACTTCGGAGCAAGCACCGGCGCTTCCGCCGCGCTGGTGGCTGCCGGCGAGCCGAAATCCGGCATTTCGGGGATCGTCTCCCGCGGGGGGCGTCCCGATCTTGCCGGAGAAGCGCTCCCGCGAGTCTCCGCGCCTACCCTGCTGATCGTCGGCTCCCGCGACGAGCATGTGTTGACGCTGAATCAGCAGGCAAAGGCGAAGATGAAAGCCCCGGTAGAACTCGCTATCGTACCTGGCGCCACTCATCTTTTCGAAGAGGCCGGCGCACTGGAAAAAGTCGCGGCGCTGGCCCGGTCGTGGTTCGAACAGCATCTCCGGCAAGTTTTGGGTTGAATAGGAAAGCCGCGGCCTGAATAGTCCCAGCGCCTACTCCCAGCGCAGTGCTTCCATCGGATGAATTCGCGTGGCCCGGCGTCCCGGCGCGTACCCCGCGAGCGCGCTGATGAGCAGCAGGCCGGCGATGGCGGCGATGAGGGTCCGGGGGTCATTGCGGGAGATTCCGTAGAGCTGGCTGGCGACGAACCGCGTGAGGGTCCATGAGGCGATCAGGCCGACGCTCATACCGATTGCAAGCAGCGTGAGCACCTCCCGCATCACCAGCCAGATCACTCGCCCACGATCGGCCCCGAGCGCCATGCGGATTCCGATCTCCCGGGTTCTTCTGGTGACGCTGTAAGCCATCACTCCATAGAGGCCGATTGCTGCGAGAAACGTCGCAAGCGCGCCGAATACCGTCGAGAGGCTCGCTACGAGCCGCTCGGTACTCAACGAGCGCTCTACCTGCTCTTCGAGCGTGCGCATGTCGTAGAGCGGCAGATTCGCATCCAGATCGTGGATGGTGCGGCGGACAGCAGCAAAAAGTTGCTCCGGATCCCGCTCGGTCCGTACGTAAGCGGTCATCTGACCCGCGATTGAGAACTGCCGATACGGGATGTAAACCTCTACCGGTATTTCGCGCCGCAGGTTTTCATATTTCGTGTCGGCCACCACTCCTACGATCGTGATATCCGTTTTCGTCCCCGGGTCGCCGCCCATTCCGATCCTGTGGCCAATGGGATTGACGCCATCGAGATATTTCTTCGCAAATTTCCGGTTGATGATGGCCACCTTCTGCGCTCCATCCACGTCCTTCGCCGTGAAATCGCGTCCCATCAGGATTGGCGTTCCGAGCGTCGCGAACAGGTTGGGCGCGACGTAGTTCATGTTCGGATCGGGAGAATCGCCCGGCTTCGCCGCAAATCCTTCCACGGTCATCGAACTGTCCCAGTGATCGTTGTCGAGGAGAGGAACCACCGCGAGGCTGGC
>Ga0157370_10004778_pt1 | contig 15409 bp, 19 predicted proteins | sample C35metaG_FD_113463 | JGI IMG/M metagenome (GOLD analysis project Ga0157370, IMG submission 113463) | Corn rhizosphere microbial communities from Kellogg Biological Station, Michigan, USA - C3-5 metaG | ecosystem: Host-associated > Plants > Roots > Rhizosphere > Soil | place: USA: Michigan...
AAGAAAACGAGGCTGGCCATGGCCCTGGCGACAAGCCGGGCGGCGCTGCGGCGGGTGACGATCGCACACCACCGGCTGCAGGCCAGACAGGCGCGCAATGACAGGCGGGATTGGCAGGTGAAGCGGCGCGAGCGCACCCGGCATCTGATCGAACTGGGCGGGCTGGTCATGAAGGCCGGACTGGTCGAACTCACTGACGATGATCGCGCCGTCATCCTTGGGTTGCTCGGCGAAGCGGCGGCAAGGCTGCGGGCTGAGGATCGGGAACAACAGTTGCTGCTTTGGCGGCGGCGCGGCCAACGCATGTTTGCGGCCGAATCCTTGCCGGTTCGGGACTGACCCGTCATAGGGCAGCCATGGAAGAAGAAATGAAAGCCATCCTCCTCGGCGTGATCGAACGCGCGCCGCAATGGATCCGGCATGACCTGGCAGCGAAGGATGCGGCCACTCGCGCCCGTGCGGAAGAAACGCTGGCGGCGATGATCGCCGATGCGCTGGGAAACGGGAACGCGGGATCGCCGGGCAACGGTTGAAGACGTTCAGTCGCCCGCCAGACGCCGCTCGCAGACGGTTTTGACCAGTTCCTGCAACACCGCCACGCGCTCGCCCAGCCAGTTCAATTCCTCGTCCGTCACCTTATAGTGAGGAGAATAGCGGGCGTTCACATAAGCCTGCCGCAGCAGATCGAAGCAGCGGCGGCTGAACTTGTCATCGCGTGGCCAGGCCTCGACCAATTCCGGAGCGACCTCCTCGGCATGGCTGCGCAGGAAATTGAGCCGGTGGGATTTGGGGGAGTAGAGGCTCAGTGTGAGCAGCGTGCAGTGATAGAGCCGTTCCGTTGCCTGATGAAGATTGAAGGCTGCTTCATTCCGGTCGCCGCGTTCCATCAGGAATTTCGCTGATGCCAGAAAAGCATCTGCGCTGGCGAACCATTTATCGAAATGCCCCTGCGCCTCGGCTCGCGCTTCCTCAGGCGGCAAGTCACGCGGTTGCGAGAAGCAGAAGCCCTCGGCCTCATAGAGCAGGATGCCATCGCGGATGATGTCGATGAAGAAAGGCCGTCCCTTTTCAAGCTGCCGGTTCACGTCAGTCAGCGAATGGACGATGAAATTGACCGGCGCCGACAGCATCCCGGTGATGGTCATGTCGCGCATCAACCGGTCGTCTGCCGCCGACCAATATTCGAGGTCGACCAGATTGTCATCGTTGACGACGATGAGGATGTCATAATCGGACTTGTAGCCGCCGACCGGATCGTCGACCCAGCCGCCCCGCGCATAGGAGCCGTAGAGCACGAGCTTCAGGATCCGAGCCTGCTTGTTCCATTTGCTGCTGCGGCGTACCTGCGCCGCCTCGAACTCCTCGAACAGCACGCGCACCACATGCTCCAGTTCGCGCTGCTTGCTGGCAGGAAGATGATCGAGACCGGTTTTCATGGGGTTGATCCTAGCGAGGAGAGAGCGATGCGCCAACCTTGCCCGGCACGAACCGGGCAAGGCAGTCTTGTCAGCGGAACCAGCGCCGCCACCGCTGACGCAACGGATCGCGCAGATTGCGGCTGAAATTGCCAAGGGCTTTGGCGAAAAGCCGCTCGACCTGCCGCCTCGTAAGGCCAGTCCGTTCGGCAATCTCCCCGTAGCTCAGGGCATCGAGCCGGACGGCAAGGAAGATATCGCGCTGGATTTGGGGTAGCCGCAGCAGTGCATCCTCCAGCCGCTCCAGCAGGTAACGCCGTTTGCCCGCGACGATCTCGTAGCTGTCAGGACTCCCATTCTGCCGCACGATGAGCGGCACCAGCACACCCCGCGCCCGCACGGAGGGCAGGATATTGGCCAGATCAGGGGCTTGGCCTTTGGCCCGCATATTGGCAGGCGAGACGGACAGATGGGCGATGTCGATATGCTTGAGTTCCATTGCCTTCACTCCTTCAAAACACCGCAACCGGCGCCGGATGGCGGGGGGAGCGGCAGGAGCGAACCGGCAGACCCGTCGAGGGAGCCGGGCTGCACCCGAAGGGGCGCAATGCAATGGAGCACTCAGGCGCAGCCTGAGTTGCGGCCTGGCGCGACGGGCCTAAAGGGCAGCGACGCTCCCCTCGCCAGATCGACGCCGGAGGCCAACGCCATCGCGCATGGGCGCGATGACCGCATGCGGGACCGGAGGGACCAAACCGCTATGCGGATCGGAATATGCGCGCTGATCGTCAGCGCGCGCCGCAGCACTTCCCAGTCTCAAAAAGGCTCAACAGCCGCATTGCCGATGGCCTCGCAGCCCATCGGCAAAAATTTTCTCCGTACGATCTGACCCGCCGTGAACCGACATGGTCCGCCATGGCCCGATTTGGCCCAAGCCACTGATTCTCATGGGCTTGACGCGACAGAACGACCCCACAATCCTGATGCTCAGGGGCACGCAAACCGCATCGCAGCATATAGGATATTGCCATGACCGCTCAGTTCCCCGACCGCATCCTCCGCCTTAACACTGTGCTCGACCGCACCGGGCTCAGCCGGGCGACCCTCTATCGCAAGGTGGCGGATGGCACCTTTCCCAAACAGATCCGCATCGCCACCCGCTGCATGGGCTGGCGGGAGTCCGCCATCAATGACTGGCTCAGAAATCCCATATTTTATAGCGTCGAGGATGGTTGACGCCGCATCCAGTCCATTTTGGTGCCAGTTGGCATTGTGTCGGCACTGGCTCGGCCTACATTATTCTCACCGCTCTTTCCCCTTGAGTGCGGCAACTACCTTGAACTCGTCCCCGCCGTTGAGCTTGCTCCGGCGGGGCAACTTTCCTTCGGGTTCATACACAATGGGGATGACCCCATGCCCATTTGCGTGCCGCTTGGACAAGAATGGCCGGGCGGATTTTGACTGGCTCGGGGACTTTCGCGACAGTCGGGTCCGGAGCGCGACAGGGTCGAATTCGACCGTCGCCCGAGAGCGGGCCGACGTCCGTTCGCGCCAACATAGCCGACGTTTGTGGCGCTTCGCCTCACCGTCGAAACCGGCCGTTCATGCACACGGCAAATTATGGCGCCCTTGGCCGATCTCAGGATCGCGGGTTACTGGCAACGAATCGGGAAAGCTGCCCTTCCCTCGTAGAGGAAGCCGCCGCGCCGCAGTCGACCTTTATTGCCATTCCCATCCCTTGTTGGGCTGCCAGAAAGCAGACACTCTTGCCCAGAGTTGCCGGATGGGTAACTAAGGCAAAATGAAAGCGATTATGCTCTCCGTGTGGATCATGATTTTGGCGGTGCTGTCTACGACTATCACCGTGCCGCTGGGCTTGGGTCATATTTCCGGCATTGCCTTCGGTCTTGGCATGATTGCGTCATGGTTATGTGCGTTGTGTTGGCTATTCAGCTTGGTTGTTCGCAAAACCTTGAGCCGGAGAAGCCGAACCTGAAATCGACCAATTGCAGACGTTCGACGCCGAAACTCCGTCTCTAACGTGCCGACCGACCGCTTCCCGGATGGATGAGCGGACGAATGGCACGATACCCACCGGCTCCATGTATATCTGCGATGGCGGGGTTGCGCGATTTACGCCCCCTTAGTCACCGTTGGCATCAACCATGAAAACCGTCGGTTTGCCTCGAGATGCAGGTTCCCATCCTGCCGATAATGCGGCCCGCACTCCTCGCGAAGCAATCGCATCGTTGATGTGCAAACGCCCTTTCGGCAATCCTCTCATCAGGCGCTTGGGTGCCGGAAATTCCAGCACGGCCTGGCGCGGCATGTCTCTCTGGCGCAGAGAGACGGTCATGCCTTTCCAGCCATCGGAAGAGGATAATTGAGGTTCGCTCAGGAGTTCCCAATCATATTTGAAACCGTCAATCTCTACAGTGCCGCTGCGGCCGGGTGCTTGAAACATGTCATCCCCTTAGCATGTCGGCAGCGATACTCCATCCATGGTATCGTAGGCTTTTCTCGATGTCCTCAGTCGCCATACTGTATGAACAGACCATATGATTGAGTCCGTCGCCAACCGCCGCATAGGCTAAGTGCGGCAATCCCCCTTCTGGGAGAAGGGGGGAGGGTTTGTCCTAATCCTCCAACCAATCGGATATGATCTCCCCCTTATGCCCTTCGGGCGCTAACGCCGCGCGTAATGCTTCCAACATTGGCGGCAGGGCCTGCGTGAAAGCATAGGGCGGATTGATAATGAAGAGGCCTGCGCCGTTATAGATGCCGGGTTGCTTGCTATCATATAGCCAATGCTCAACCCGCAGAAATTTCGGGATGCCGAGCTTGCGTAACTTTTGCATCCACTGCCAATGCGTGGCGCGGTCTTTCAGCGGAAACCAGATCACCGTCACACCATGCGCCCATTTACGGTGAGCGGCGGCGAGTGTGGCGGTGATGCGCGCGCGTTCGTCCGTTTGCTCGTAGGGTGGATCGACCACCACCACACCGCGCGCGGTGCGGGGCGGCACCATAGCCAGCCAAAGTTCGTAAGCGTCGCGTTGATGCACGGCCGCACTGGTGCCCCGCATCACGCCCCGCAATGTGTAAGCGTCTTCCGGGTGCTTTTCGTTGAGGATCAGGACATCCTGCGGACGCAAAAGCTGCGCCAGAATCTGCGGCGAGCCGGGGTAAAGGCGCGGTTCGCCACTCACATTCACCGCCTGCACGGCGGCGCGGTAGTGGTCCAGCAAAGGGTTCCGGTCTGCAACGGCCCGCAGCACGCCTTGCATGGCTTCGCCGGTACGTTGGGCCTCGTCGCCGCCAAGGTCGTACAGCCCGCAGCCGGCATGGGTGTCAATCAGGGTCAGCGGACCCGGCTTGTGTTGCAAGGTCCGCACCAGGGTGATCAACAGGCTGTGCTTTACGACATCGGCGCTATTGCCTGCATGGAAGGAATGGCGATAATTCATTGTGCTTCAAAATCCTGATGATCTGCCTTTACGAACTGCTGGACCTTCTGCAAAGCGAAGCTATGGCCGTGCCGCTATTGGCCGATTGTGCGACGGCGGCTGGCCGGTAAAGACAGATAGCTGTCCATCTGGTTGTGGTATGGGTATTGATAGCAAGTGGCCATTAGCTGTCGGTCGGCCGCCGCGCGTATATCGCCAGGTGATTTTCACCGTCCAGTGTCAGATATTGCCACTTGCCTCACTGAAAGCGGATAGTCCGCTACCCACCCCTCGCCAGCCATCGGCGGCGCTGGTTCGCAAGCGGCCCGCTCAATTGGCGACCTTCCGGTTTAGAGACGGCAAGCTGCCGGGCAGCACGCGCCGATTTAGCGGTCGTTCTCGGGCCCCGGTCGAAGCGTCGATAGCTACCCCTCATTCAGGTGTCGTGGAGCGGCCGTATGCGGTGCGGAGACGGTCAAATTTCGCCTTACGAGACGCTCACCGGTCGATTTATGCCGCATGCGCCCTCAGCGGCCTTCGAGCGGGCAAAGCGCAAAGAGTGCGATCCTGATCATCGACTTTCTCACCGCCCTCGACTTCCCGGAAAGAATTGCAACCGCTTGGTCGACGCAATACTACGCATTGGTGAAGACGGGAGTAAAAGAGTGCAAAAGCTGATCGTTGTCGAAGGGAAGAAGGGATCTGGTAAGACGTCCGCAATTCACGAAGCAGCGAAGCTTCTAGGCTGCGGCCTCACAATCAACAGCCCTGCGGATATTTTTATGATCACGTATCTCAAGCTTGGTACAACCAAATTTGGCATCGGGATCGCAAGCTCAGGTGACAGTGCGCAGATCATCAAGGAGAACATAGACGCTCTATACCCCCACCACCTCGACTACATTATCACCGCGTGTAGCGCGCCACGCGCGGGCATGCCGGTCCTCCAGGGGTTCGCAGCACTTGAGAGAGCTCAATTGGTCACCATCCAGTCCACCTGGCAACAGAACGCGACCGCTCAGCAAATCGGCGCGAAGGTCGCGGCCATTGCTCAGCAAATTCGAAGCCAGATTCCCTGAGTGCTTGAAAATTGCCGGCTCTTCATACGCCGGGATCGCCAACATAGCTGCCGTTCGGTTCGATGAACGACATCCTTATTAGCTGCCATTGATTCATCACCTCCAGCACAGAGAGAATGCTCGTGATCTCAAATAACTTTACATTGTAGAGTAATTTGAATTATGAGAACCGCATGACTGATATCGATTCGGCTCTGGACGATATAGCGCGGTTGCGTGAGCAGCTGGCCGCCAGCAGCCGCTTTCAGGGGCTTGCTCCTGGTGTGGTCGCGCTGACGGGACTTTTCGCCCTTGCCCTCGGAGGGTGGCAACTGCGCGCAACCGAGGAGGACCTGTTCGTCTGGATCCTGCTCGCAGCGATCTGCGCGCTGATGATCGGCACCGAGGCTGTGGTCCGGTCCCGAACCCACCATCGCGCAATGGCCGACCGGATGCTGACCACCACGCTAAACCGGTTCCTGCCGGTGGCAACAGCGGGTGCGATCATCGGGATTGTCATCCTGTTACGCGCGCCCGAGCATGGTCGCCTGCTTCCGGGCTTGTGGCAGGTGCTGATGGGCGTTGGCATTTTTTCCGTCCTGTCGAACCTACCGCGCCAGATGCTGTTTGCGGCGCTCTTCTATTTCGCGACCGGCACGGCGTCACTGATCCTGAGTGCCAACAATGCGCTGTCCACGGCATGGCTGATGATGGTGCCATTTGGTGTCGGCCAGTTGTTCGTCGCCGGACTGCTCCTTCATGCTTCAAGGGAGGCGCCGCATGGCTGATAGCTCCAAAGCCCCCTTTGCCTTCGAAGGGCTCGACCGTGTGCTGCATGAAAAGGCACGCCTGTCGATCATGACCTCGCTCGCCGACCACCCCAAGGGCCTCAGCTTTACCGAACTGCGCGAGCTGTGTGGCCTTACCGACGGCAATCTCAGCCGCCACGTCCAGATATTGGAAGAAGCCGGCATGGTGAGCGTCACCAAAGGCTTTGAGGGGCGGCGTCCGCTCACCACATGCAAGCTTACCGACGAGGGCCGCGCGCGCTTCTCCGATTATCTCGGTGTGCTCGAACAGGTGTTGCGCAGCGCGCGGCGCAAGGACGCGCCCGAGAAGAATCTCAGGGAGAAATTCACATGAAGATCGCAGCCAGTCTTTTGCCGTTGCAGAGCGCGACACCTGCCCGGAACCGCATATCCCCCTTTTTGCCAATTAACTCTACAATACAAAGTTATTTACAAAAATTGGATAGCAGTTTCCATCGCCGCCGACAGGGTAAGAGCCTACTGATCTATTGCGCCATAGTGGCAGTCGCGAACCTGCTGGGAAGCTTGACGCAGGATGGCGCCTATAAGTCAGCGTTGCTGGGCCTGAGTTTCCCCGGCGCCGGCTTTTTCCATTGGGCGTTTGGTGATCAACTCCTGCTTTCTCTCGGCTTCTTCGCGGCTGGCCTCTGCATGTTCGGCGCTACGCTGGTCCTCTGGTTTGCCACGGGCAACATCATCGCACCAACGGCCTGCTGGATTGGTCTCGCTGTTCTCGCAACACGCCACGATCTAATCGGGTTGGTCGATAGCGGCGCGACCAATGCCTGGCCCTGGCTGATCGCCCCAAGCATCATAGCGGCCGGATCAGCAATACGGCTTCGACCAATCAAACCGCGCGCACTCCCTTTGCCATCCCGTCCCTTTGCAACGGTTCGTGTCGAGGAAGAGAGCCGACCGGAGCTTTCGGTCGAGAACTGCAAACGCCTGCGTTTGCTGCTCGACCGGGCGTTGCAACCGGTGGACCGCTTCGACGGTTTCGAGTGGCGCGATCAGTTCCAGACTGCGGCAATGCGCTATCAGGTCAATTTCATGGCCTATGCACTCGCGATGGCGCAGCATCGCCATGCGCCTGCCGCGCGCGCCAGCTACGACGAAGCGCAAGCATGCCTTCTTGCGAAGATCGGCGACCGGCAGCTGTGGCGCTACTGGCGGCTGGAAAATGCGTGGGGTAATCTCCGCCTCGACTCTGATCCCGTTCCCCGCCAGAACATCATGTATTCTGGCTTCACGCTGCTGCAGATGGCGCTGGGCGGCGGCAACACGCTCGATCTGCACCGGTCCGGGAAGGTCGGGAAGACCTATGGTCTCGATGACATCGCTGGTCTGCTCGAGGCGCAATATCGCGCATCCCGATACGGCCTGCTCGCCTGCGAGCCGAACTGGATCTACCCGCTGTGCAACCTCATCACCATGGCCGGGATCAGGGCAAGCGACGCTCGCCTCGGTGCCGATCGCTGGGTGCGCCTTTCCGAATCGTTTCTTACCGCGCTTCAGAGAGAAGGCACGCGTGCCGACGGCAGCTTCATCGCCTTTCGCTCGTCGCTGACCGGGATTGCGCCGCCCGCACCAGGCGGCATCGTGATGCAGGCCTTCCCCTGCCTGTTCCTCAATTCGCTCTTCCCTGAGTTAGCTCAGGAGCATTGGCACCGCGTCTGCCAGCGTCTCGATCATGGATCATGGGACCGCTTGTTCTGGCCGGTCGATGTCGGCAATTACGTCTTCAGCCGCGCGTCGAGCTATGCCGCGACCGCGGCGGCCGCGGTCGAGATGGGCGACAGTATAATCGCCGATGAATGCCTGCGCAGGCTGGAGCTGGAATGTCCATCGCATGAGCTGGGTGACGTCATCCATCGCGAGCGCGCCTCACTCTGGGCGCATACGCTGGAGATATTCGCGCGCTGCAATCGCGCCAACGGCCTGCGCGATCTGATCTCACACACGCCGGATCGCAAGGGGCCGCATCTGCTCGCGGCACCCTATCCCGACCTTCTTGTCATCCGGGCCGTAAACGAGGACCGCGCGCTGGATCTTGTACTCGACCCCGGCCTGCCGAACCCAACGCCATTGATCGAACTGGGCGGCCTCTTGCCCGGGCGACATTATCGCACCGGCTCTTCCGAACAGCCCTTTGTGCGGTCCGACGAGAACGGCAAGGTATCCCTTCGCGTCTCATTCAACCAGCGAACCCACCTGCGGTTCGAACCCGTGGTCTGAGAGCCACCCATGGTTTGCTGCACAGTCATCGCCGCGCTGCTGGGGCTCCTCGTGCGCCCGCTTCTCGCCCTGCCGACAAACCCGCTCGCGTGGCGATCGGTCGTTGGCGAAACGACGCCTGCGCCGCCGATCCGCTCAGTGGGTCGCTTGCAGAGCTTTAGCCATGCCTTTGAAGGACTGCGCTTTCTGGTCGGCAACGAACCCAATATGCGCATCCATCTCGGCCTTGCCGCCACCGCTATAAGCGCGGGCATCTGGTTGCGCATTGATCTCAATGAATGGCGCTGGCTGATCCTTGCCATCGCGCTGGTGCTCGCGGCCGAGGCACTGAACACGGCGGTCGAACAGGTCTGCAATGCGGTGAGCCGCAGCTTCAACCCCGCAATCAAGGCGGCAAAGGACGTTGCGGCGGGCGCAGTGCTGATTGCCGCGATCGCCGCCGCGCTCATCGGCGGGAGCATATTCCTGCCGCATCTCGCGAAACCGTTTTCCGGCGAGGCGTTGCCGACACCCTTTCTCTGTGGGGGAGCAAACTGATGCGCATCATGCTGGTGAACGTACCGCACCCCGCGATCGGCAGCCGCATTCCCGACGATCATCTGCCGCCGCTGGGATTGCTCAGTGTCGGTGGGCCGCTGATCGACGATGGGCATCATGTACGGCTTATCGATGGAGAGTTCGGACCGATGCCGACCGATGCAATCGTCGAGCAGGTCGCCGCCTTCGGACCAGATGCGGTCCTGTTCGGCCATTCCGGGTCGTCGTCAGGCCATCCGGTGATCACGGCGGTGGCGCAGGCCGTTCGTACGAGATTTCCAGATGCCTACATCATCTATGGCGGGGTTCATCCGACTTATTTCTGGCGCGACATATTGGAGAGCGAACCTTGGGTCGATGCGATCGTTCGTGGCGAAGGCGAGGAAACGGCGCGGCGTCTTATCTGCGCGCTGGAATCGGGAAGCACGCTCGACGCCGTGCGCGGGATTGCCTTCCGCCGCAATGGTGCCGCCCATGCAACGGGTGCAGCCCCGGTCATCCAGACCCTTGATGACTACCGCATCGGCTGGGAACTGATCGATCATGCCCGCTACAGCTATTGGGGCGGCAAGCGCGCTGTCGTCGTCCAGTTCTCGCGCGGCTGCCCACACCTCTGCACCTACTGCGGCCAGCGCGGCTTCTGGACCCGCTGGCGTCATCGCGATCCGGCAAGGTTCGCCGCCGAGATCGCCCGGCTCCATCGCGAACAGGGGGTGGAGGTCTTCAACTTCGCGGATGAGAATCCATCCGCCGGACGCAAGGCGTGGAAGGCATTTCTCGAAGCGCTGATCGCCGAAGACATTGACGTCACGCTGGTCGGGTCGACCCGCGCCGACGACATCGTACGCGATGCGGAGTTCCTGCACCTCTACAAGCAGGCGGGCTTCGAGCGCTTTCTGATGGGCACCGAAAACACCGAAGAGGACACGCTGAAGCTGATCCGAAAGGGCGGCGCCACCAGTACGGACCGTGAGGCGATCCGGCTGCTCCGCCAGCACAATATCCTGTCGATGGCGACATGGGTCGCAGGCTTCGTCGACCAGACCGATCGTGACATGTGGCGTGCGCTGCGCCGGTTGATCGCCTATGACCCCGACCAGATCCAGGCGCTCTATGTGACGCCGCATCGCTGGACGCCCTATTATCGCGAAGCCGAAGACCGCAAGGTGGTGCAGGCCGACCGGACCAAATGGGACTACAAGCATCAGGTGCTCGGCATGGCGAAGATGCCGCCCTGGCGCCTGTTCCTCTGGGTGAAGTTTATCGAGGTGGCGATGCAGACGCGCCCGCGCGCGTTGCGACGGCTGCTATGGAACCCGGAGCCGAAGATCCGCCACGCGATCCGCTGGTATTATCGTATGGGGCGGCGTGTATGGTTCCATGAGATGGCGGGGTTCTTCCTGCGCGACAGAACCGGGCCATCAGGGACGACGGTAAAGACGTTCATCGGATCAACGCAGGAAAGCGAAGAGGAAGCTATGGCGGTGGAACGGTCGGCGCAACATGCTGCTTGACTCTCATCCGATTTCAGCAGATATTTCTGTCATGACAGAAACAACTATCGATTCGGACAAGCTGCCTGAAGCCGTAGAGGCTTTCGTTTTGCGCTGGGGTGACCTCGGCGGACAATGGGGCGTCAATCGCTCGGTGGCGCAGATACAGGCGTTGCTGTTCCTGTCTGACCGGCCGCTCACCGCCGAGGAGATTTCCGAGAAGCTGGGCATGGCCCGCTCAAACGTGTCCAACTCGCTGCGTGAGCTGCTCAACTGGAAGCTAGTAATGCGCGTGCCTGTGCTGGGCGATCGCCGCGACCATTATGTTGCGGAGACCGATCTGTGGCAAATGGCGAGCAAGGTCGCGCAGGGCCGTAAGGAACGCGAGATCGACCCGATGGTCGGTGCGATCCGCGCGGCCATGGAACATGCCGATGATCCCAAGATTAGCCCGGCCGTGCGCGCCCGGCTCAATTCCATGCATGATTTCGTCAACACGGTGGAGGGCTGGTATAACCAGATGCTCCACGTTCCCCCTTCGCAGATCATGACACTGATCCGTCTCGGCTCGAAGGTCGTTGGCCTGCTGAAGTTCGTTGGCGGCAAGGGTGGATCGAAAACTGAAACCGGCTGAAAAAATTTTGATCCATAATTTCTCTCATTACAGAAATACCAAAACAAACAGGAGTCCGGGGAATGACCGCAGTGCTGGAGAGAAGGGAAACGGAACGGGCGCGCGAAAGCGATGCTGCGCTGCTCGATCTGCGCTTTCGTGGTCTGGTGGGGGCCGACGCATGGAACAGCTTGCCGCAGGCAGTGAAGCTGCGCTTCGCCAAGCGGCTGGGGCCAGGACAATCAGTCAACTATGCCGGGCAAGTCCTGCATTGCCGGATGGGTACGTTGGGCTGGTTGATCGCGCAGGGGTGTCGCCTTATCGGCGCGCCATTGCCTCTGGAACGCGACGGCGGCGTCGCGGCGGTCGTCTCGGTGACCGAGGATGGCGCAAGCGGTGGCCAGGTGTGGACCCGTGTCTATACCCGTAAGCGCGGCTTCCCGCAGGTGATTCATAGTGCCAAGCGCTTCGCCGGCCCCACCGGGCTTGAGGAATATCTCGGTGGCGGCTTCGGCATCGCCCTTACCACCACGGCTGACGCGGACGGCATCCATTTCACCAGCGATCATTATTTCCTGATGCTGGCGGGTAGGCGGCTGCGCCTGCCTGCTTGGCTCGGCCCCGGCCATTTGCGCATCGACCATGCGGACCTTGGCGAGGGCGCGTTCACCTTCACGCTGACGCTGCGCCACGCGCTGTTCGGCGAGATCATGAGCCAGAACAGCCGCTTCCACGATCAACCTGCAATCGACAAGGAGCCTTGCCATGACTGACATTCTCTGGGCGGCCATATTGGCGCAGATGGCGATGGGCGCATTCGATACGCTCTATCATCATGAAGGGATGGAACGGCTTGCCTGGCGGCCCGATCAGCAGGACGAACTGCGGCTGCATGGTGTGCGTAATCTTGCCTACGCGGTGCTGTTCATGGCGCTCGGCTGGACCGAGCCGCATGGGGCATGGGCCATTGGCCTCATCGCGCTGATGGCAGGCGAGCTGCTGATCACCCTGTGGGATTTCGTCGAGGAAGACCGCACCCGCAAGCTGCCCGCCACCGAGCGCATCACCCACACGCTGCTGACGCTCAACTATGGCGTGGTGCTGGCGTTGCTGGTGCCATGGCTGCTCGAGCTGGCGGGCGCGCCGACCGTGCTCGTTCCGGCGCATTACGGGATCGTAAGCTGGCTGTGCGCGGTAGCCGCTCTCGGTGTGATCGTGTCGGGCTTGCGCGATCTGGCCGCCGCGCGCCGTTGTCCTAATTTGCGCCGGGAACCTGCCGCGCGGCTGGCCGAGGCGCTCAAAGGCCGCAAGGCAATACTGGTTACAGGAGGCACCGGTTTCATTGGCGCGCGCCTCGTCGCTGCATTGGCGGGTGCTGGGCATGAGGTGACGGTGCTCACCCGCAATCGCGCCAACGCATTACCGCTGGCTGAAACCGGACCGGTCCGGGTCGTGACATCGCTCGCCGAGATCGCCGACGATGCGCACATCGACGCGATCGTCAATCTGGCGGGTGAACCGATTTCCGACAGCCCCTGGACTAGGGCAAAGCGCATCCGCATCGTCAAATCGCGGCTGGCCGCCACCCATGATGTGCTCAACCTTATCCGCCGCCTCGACCACAGGCCCAAGGTCCTGGTCAGCGGCTCGGCGATCGGCTGGTATGGCCTGCGCCGCGACCAGATGCTGACCGAGGACAATCTCGGCGCGCCATGCTTCTCGCGCCGTGTGTGTGTGTCGTGGGAACGGGTCGCGCGCAAGGCGGAAGGATTGGGCGTTCGCACTGTGTTGCTCCGCACCGGCCTGGTACTCGACAACGACGGCGGGATGCTCGCGCGCATGCTTGCGCCGTTCGAGTTCGGCATGGGCGGTCCGTTCGGCAACGGCAAGCACTGGATGAGCTGGATACATCGCAACGATCTGGTGCGGATGATTGTCCACTGCATCGCGCACGAAGAGATCGTCGGCCCGGTGAACGGCACTGCGCCGGAGCCGGTCACCAATCGCGATTTCACGAAAGCGCTGGCCCACGCACTCCACCGTCCCGCGATCATCCCGGTGCCCGCATGGCCGTTGCGCAAGCTGCTGGGTGGTTTTGCCGAGGAACTGCTGCTCAGCGGCCAGCGTGTTTATCCGCAGGCGGCGTTGCGCAGCGGCTTTACCTTCAATTATGCAACAATTGATATGGCGCTGGGCGTAATCACGGGTGAACGCAAGGCGATCGCGCCGCCAAAGGTGCCCGAGCTGGTGCTGAAAGAGGCTGGGCTATGAATGCGTTCTCTTTTCCAAACCCCATGGAAACGTTGCGGAGAAACACCGTGCGGCATGTCCAATCGGTTTTTAACGACCGGTCGAAGGGCGAAGCGCCCGTCATCCGCTCCGACGACGCGCTGTTTCCGCCCGGATCGACGATATGGACGGTGCATGGCGATGTGACGACGATGATGATCGGCGGTGTCGCTGCGCTCCTTATGCAGATGCTGCATCCGGCGGCGCTCGCCGGCGTGTGGGACTTCAGCAATTTTCGCGAGGATATGCATGGCAGGCTTCGGCGCACTGCACGCTTTATCGCGGTCACGACCTTTGCCGAGCGGACTGACGCGCTCGCGTTGATCGAACGGGTGAAAGCAATCCACGCAAAGGTGCAAGGCATATTGCCGGACGGGACGCCCTATGCGGCCGATGATCCCGCCTTGCTGGCATGGGTCCATGCCTGCGAGACCCGATGCTTCCTCGATGCCTGGCAAAGCTATGGCAACCGGCGATTAAGTGTTGTGGAGCAGGACCGCTATGTTGAACAGGCCGGACATGTTGCCGAAATGCTGGGCGCAAAACCGGTGCCGCGAACGATTGCTGAACTGGATGCGCTGATCGGCACAATGCAAGCCGACCTTCATGTTGATGTAAGAACACGGGAAGTCGCACGATTGACCGTGACTCAGCCCGCTATCGATCCGACTTCTGCTCCAATACAAAAGGCCTTGATTGCTGCGGCGGTTGACCTGCTGCCTGATTGGGCAAAGCAACTCCATAGCTTCGGGGAGCGGCCTATCATTACACCCATCGCCAAAACCGGTTCGCTGGCAGTAGCGCAAATGCTTCGCTGGGCCTTTTCTGTTCGATCAAAGGCTTGATATGCACAAAGCTGGCTTGAGCCAGATCATGGTGCGTCCATTGCCGGAGCAGTCGCTGCTGTTCGACTATCATGCCAAGGGCGATTACACTGATTGTTTTACGATCGACGTTGCCGGCGACGTTTCGCAACAGCAGTTCGTAATCGCGTTCTATACGAGCCGCCTATTCAAGGTCGAACGGTTCGTCCTGAAATGGCTCGTTGCAAAACCTTCGACCGACCCAGAAGCCGAAAAACTGGCCAATGGTTCAATCGACAGCTTTGCTGCCTGGACTGTCGAAGGCCAGGAGCCCAACCAGTTGCTGCTTTGCGATTATCAGGGACGTACACGTTCATGGCTGATGGCGAAACCGGTCGGGAAAGGTGCCGAAGCAGCCACGCGGCTTTTCTTTGGCACCGGTGTCGTATCGGCAACAAATCGAAAGACAGGCCGCAGATCCATGCCTCTTCCCTTCCGCCTACTCCTCGGTTTCCATCGTCGTTATGCGAAGGCGTTGCTGCGCTCGGCAGTGATGAGACTGATTGCACGAGAATCAAGTGTTTCGTGAACGCCAACATAGCCGCCGTTTCGGTGATCCGCCTACGGTCCTACAAGGCGCCATTCGTTCATCCTCCAAACCAATGGCGGCTATCCCAGAGCCCAGATACTTGTTGCTGCCAACAGGCCTCA
>Ga0157370_10004779_pt1 | contig 15409 bp, 17 predicted proteins | sample C35metaG_FD_113463 | JGI IMG/M metagenome (GOLD analysis project Ga0157370, IMG submission 113463) | Corn rhizosphere microbial communities from Kellogg Biological Station, Michigan, USA - C3-5 metaG | ecosystem: Host-associated > Plants > Roots > Rhizosphere > Soil | place: USA: Michigan...
GACGCCCTGGCTCGAAAGGATCTTGTACTTCGAAACTTACAGCTAGACAGGCTTGCATTAAGCCGTTTTAATGATTTACGTCGCGCACGATTGACCCTCGCCAAGCATCTCACCAAAGGAAATATCACTTTCAAGGAGGTACTGAATGAAAGCGAAAATATTGGCTGCAAGCGCCCTAGGTGCCGCTCTCTTGTGGGTAGCTCCGGCGGTAGCTCAGAACAAGAAGGCGGAGGGATCGACGGTTAACGTAACCGGATGCCTCGCGCAAGGCGATAAGAGCAATGAATATTCAATAAAAGACGCCGACGGAAAGACCTATGGTCTCAAAGCTGGCTCGGAGCTGAACCTGAAAGCGCACTTAGGTCATAAATTGACCGTCACCGGCAGCCCGATAGAGGAAAAGAAAGGGAAGGTAAAGGCTGGGAAGGTCGAGGAAAGTGAGCATCTTCGGGTGAGCAACTTTTCGGTGGTCAGCACCACCTGTCCATAGTTTCACGTTGTGTCCTGGAGAATGCAGCCCTCCCCTGGCTCACTACGGGCCTGGGGAGGTTTCTTGCATAAGGAGGAATACGAAACAGGTCTTTTGGTCAGAGGGTGAATCATCGCTAGCGCTTACTTCATCCACTCCGGCGATGAAGCCGCTTCCGGGTTGTCATCATGACGTAGTAGCGGGCGACTGCTGGTGAGTTCGACGTATTCTTGGATTCGCTGCACGCCGTCCGAATGGCGAAAGCCTTTCGCTGAACTTCTGACTCGGCGCGCTAGCCTTAGCGGCGGCTTGCACAATTCGGGTCACAAGAACCGTGCAAATCTGATCGGTATTTTGCGAGCTTAACTTCTGGTGCATCGAAGCATTTTGGGCAGCCCGGCACACCCTGCTCGTAGTAAGTTAGGGAGAACAAACGATGGAAATCAAGGATCACGTGTTCATTGTCACGGGAGCGTCATCGGGAATCGGGCTGTCGACGGCGAGTGCCCTGTCTGATCGCAGCGCGAAGGTCGCCCTGTTCGCTCGCACCAGCGATGCACTGCAAACATTGGCGCAGCAGCTTCCAGGCAGCTTGCCTGTCACGGTGGACATGACGGAGTTTGATCGAGTGCGGGAAGCCATAGGCGCTGTGCACCAGCATTACGGCCGCATCGACGGGCTCGTAAATAATGCAGGGCGCAGCTATGCGGCATCCATAGAGGAGATCGATCCCGCGCTTTTTGACGAAATCTTCCACCTGAATGTCTTGGGGCCTATTGTTGCGATGCAGGCCGTGATTCCGGCGATGCGGGCCCAAGGCGGCGGTAGCATCGTAAACATCAATTCGGGAACGGCCTTCATGACTGTTCCTCAATATAGTGTTTACTCGTCGTCGAAGCGTGCGCTTCTGGGATTCAGTCTCACGGCACGCGCCGAGCTGGAAAAGGACCGCATCGTCGTTAGTGAAATTTACCCGTTCATCACATCCACAAACTTCGGGAAGAACCGGATGGGCAATCCGGCCGGCGGCGGTCCTGCGGCCAATTACGCCGACGGTGACAAACCCGAATTCGTCGCCAGTCTAGTTCTGCAAGCCATCGAAGAAGGGCAGGCTCAGTATTTCGCGAATGATCGCCTCCGCAAAATGGCCAAGCTAACGGCCTAAGTCAGCCAGATGGAGGCACCGTAAGCCCCCTGCGCGAACTTCCGTCAGTTGTATGAAGACTCGCTTCCTGGTGAGTCGCATGGTCGTAGTCTCTTTCCGAAAGTTTAGAGCAGCCCACGGACTTGTTCGGTGTTCGCGACCCGCCTGATAGGGAACCGCGCTCGAGCTTCCTGGTTTGGGTTCCCTGCGCCAGATTACAATGATCTCGCTATGACCCTTCTCAATATCAACAAACTTCTACCAGAGCTCCGCATTGCCGGCGAGCGAATCATCACTGGCATTCTCATCCTCCTCGCATTTTGGTTTGCCGCCAGGATTGCCGAGGTTGTAATCAGACGCGCGGGTCATAAGATGCCTCACAACGCCGGACTCCTAGCCATGCTCGGCAGGATCGCCAAGATCACCATTGTGATGTTTGGCGCAGCCACGGCCCTCGGTACGATGGGCGTGAATGTCTCAGCGCTCGTGGCGGGCCTCGGTTTAACCGGCTTTGCACTAGGCTTTGCCTTTCACGATGTGCTGTCGAATCTGCTCGCCGGCATACTGCTGCTTTTCTTTCATCCATTCGAGACTAATGACCAGATCTCGGTAACCGGTCTGGATGGGAAAGTCATCAACATCGACCTCCGGTACACGGTGTTGCAGCAATCCGACAAGATTGTGCTCATCCCGAACTCCACTCTCTTCACAAATCCGATTTTGGTGATGGGCAAGGGGCCTAAGGCATAAATAACGCCAAAGCCGCCAGGCCTGCCCGCCGGCACTGTCGGGGCCAAGCCGGCCTTAGGGACTGTAAAGTGGGAATCGGTATCGGGTCAAGCTTCGTTAGCCCCTGAATCGTTTTGTTCGGCAACAGCGGGTGACTTGGAGTGGCCTAACGCTTCCCACAGTTTCTCCGCTAACGCCTCGTAGCGGGGAACAACTTCGGGGGCCAAGTGTTTGACCGTCTTATTTTCTGCTGACTCCACTGCCTCTTCAATGCATAAGCAGATACTCATAAGCTCATCTCTCGTAAGCATCAACGTTACTGTGTCATCAGGCATGCCAGCAGTATATTATGCGAGCAGGGGCGGTGGCGCGCATGTCGGACTGTGACATTCAAGGCCTGCTCGATTGAGTGGCGCACGGCTAGACAGCGGTTGTCATGTGACACACGCAAAACCGTGGGCAGATGATCGAGCGATCAAAACTCGACCTGGGCCACTGCAAAAAACACCCGGCGCGGTGTCCAGGTCCAGAAAGCGGTCCCTCTCGGGAACTTGAACGCTTTAGGCTTTAGGGAGCGGCTCGACCATTCAGCCTTCCGCTACTTTGCCAACCTGCAGGATGACAGACCCAACATCGACGTACTTCTCTGCTGGCGAGACCTGTATCGGGAAGGTGACAGTCATGAATCCCGTTTTTTCAAAATACAGTTCGTGGGCCCCGAACGGAACAGCGGGAAATTTGAATGCCCCCGTCTGGTCAGTCTCCACTTTTGCGATTCCTTTATCTGATCCCAGCGCCTTTAGAGTGACGGTAACATTCGCGATCTGATTGAATACGGCATCTGTAACGCGGCCTGCGACGGGGATTGTCGGTGTCGATTGCGCAAATTGGGTCCCCCCGATGGCGGCGAAAGCTAAAAGACCCGCAAGAAGGAAAGTCCCTCGAAACCCCGACGCCATCCTGTCTAATGCTACAAGGTTTGATAGTTGCAATCCAGCGCGTAACCGGCAAGCCGCCGCAGTGGCCCCGCGTTTGCGGGCGTTGTGTGAACTAACCACAGGGCCGGAATTTTGCTCGATCTTACCTGAACCGACTTGCTACAAGCTCCGTCTAACAAGTGGAGATGAACAGATGCCAACGGCCAACACAACTAAGAGCGGTATAGAGTGTTTTTCCCACGAAGAGAAAGTCCGCTTGCGCGCTCAGGAACTCTATAGGCGGCGTGGCAACCGACCAGGTTCGGCCACGAACGACTGGCTCCAAGCTGAAAAAGACATTCGCGAGGCGGAAGAACGAATGATCGACGAAGCCTCGGAGGAGTCTTTCCCGGCAAGCGACCCGCCCGGGTACTGACATCCGACGTACCGCCCAAGCGAACAACTTCTGCCTCTGAGGCAAACGTTACTGCCGCAGGGCGTATACGAAGAGTGCGCTGCCAGCACAGACGGCGACGTACTGGCGCCCATTAATCGAATACGTCATTGGACCCGAAGAAACGTGGCCACCAAGCGCGGCTTTCCAAAGAAGTTTGCCGTTCCGGGCATCCAGAGCGAAGAAATATCCTTCGCGTCCACCGCTGAACAACAGGTTCGTGGCGGTTGTCATGATGCCGGCGTCGGTCACATCGCTCATGGGGAAGTCCCACTTTTTTTCGCCGGTCTTAGGGTCGATGGCGCGGATGACGCCGTATTGTTCGCCGTCCTTGCGATAGTTGAAATTCCCCGCGACTACGGGCGGCGTGACGTTGCGCGGGCCCCCTCCGCCAAAGGTCTGGCCCTTCACATACTCGGCATCCTGCTTGACAAAGAACGACGAGTAGTCTTCCCAGGCAGGGATATAGAAGAGGCCAGTGGCAGGGCTGAACGACGGGTTATACCAGTTGGTTCCGCCCTGGTTGCCGGGATAGATCAGAGTGCCTTCACGGTTGGATTGCGCTTGAGGAACCTTCATGGGGCGGCCACGCTCGTCAAAGCCATTCATCCAGGTAACTTTAACGAACGGTTTGCCAAGGAGGAATTGGCCGGTGGTGCGGTCGATCACATAAAAAAGGCCGTTGCGATTGCCCCACAACATGACTTTACGCACCCTGCTGGTGCCGGGCATTTGAATATCCGCGAGAACCGGCACTTGCACGGAGTCGTAGTCAAACTCGTCGTGCGGCGAGAACTGGTAGTGCCACTTCAAGACGCCGGTATCGGCATCGAGGGCGACAACGCTGTCGCTGTATAGATTGTCGCCGGCGCGATGATCACCATTCCAGTCGGGCCCGGGATTACCAATTCCCCAGTAGGTGAGATTCAGATCTGGATCATAGGAGCCCGTGACCCAGACGGAAGCGCCGCCGGTTTTCCAGGAATCGCCGGCCCAGGTTTCGTTCCCTTTTTCGCCTGGGCCGGGAATGGTGTAAAAGCGCCAGACACGCTTGCCAGTCGCTACATCATAAGCGTCGATATGGCCGCGGATTCCGTATTCGCCGCCGGCGACGCCAACAATGACTTTGTCTTTAATGACGAGCGGGGCGTGAGTGACGGCGTAACCATCAGCGGCTTTATCGACTTCCACATTCCAAACCGGCTTGCCGTTGCGAGCGTCGAGTGCAATCAGGTGGGCATCGATGGTACCGACGAAAACCTTGTCGCCTAGAATAGCCACACCTCGGCTGAGGCGGCCGCAGCAGGGGCGCGAGTCCGGCGAGGGCGTCCAGGAAAAAGTCCAGAAGATGCGGCCAGTCACCGGATCGAGTGCGACGACATCATCCGGATCTTGAATCGTATACATGACGCCATCGACCACCAACGGAGTCGCTTCGTACTTTTCCACCGAGTGGGCCTGGTAGACCCACTGCAACTCGAGGTTCTTCACGTTGTCGGGCGTGATCTGTGTAAGCTTGCTGTAGCGCTGGCTGTTGAAGTTGCCAGAGTAAGTGAGCCAGTTCTGCGGCTCCTTCTCCGCCTGCACAATGCGGTCAAACCCGACCTGGGCGGACGCCGCCGCTGCCGTTGCGAAAGCAAGGATCAAAAGTTTCTTCATGGCTGGGAGATTCCTTTTAGGGACATCAGATAGGCGACGAGGTCGGCACGCTCCGCCGCCGTGAGCTTATCTTTGTAAGACGGCATCGACGATTTATCGATGGGGGAGAATTGTTTAAGTTCGGAACGCTGGAAGGAGAGCAGGCGCTCCTTGCTGTCGATCAGCTGAACCGTGAATGTGTCCTGATTGAGAATGCGGCCGGTGAGTGTGGTTCCGTCCGCTGTAACCACGCGGAACATACGATTCTCCGGCATGATAACGGCGTTTGGATCGGTAAGGGATTGATCCAATTCGACGACACGGCGTAGCATACCGATGTCGCTTAAAGCCGGCCCGAAGTAGGAACCCACGCCTTGTGCGCGATGGCAGTTGATGCACTGGCCCTTGCCTACGAACAACGTCTTGCCGCGGGAGGCATCAGCCCCGGCGGGAAGTACCTGGCCGGCCGCGGCGGGCAAGGAACGCAGATACGCGACGATGGTACGGAGCTGCGGCTCGGGCATGGTCTGCGCAGGCATGCCTGTGCCGGGAATTCCATTGCGGAGAATCTTCACAATATCGTCATCGCTGCGGGAGCGGGGAAACTTCGCGTGGGTAAAATCCACACCGGCAATCTGATCCCCATCCGGCCCGTGGCAGTAGATGCAATTCGCAATGTACAGACGGTTACCGATCTCCACATCGGTCTTCGTATAGGTCGTGCCCGTCTGTTCGTGTTGGGCCGCCAGCGAACCGGCCGTGAGCAAGGCAAGAAGGATTTTCCGCATACAGACGTAATCTCCAGAACAGGGCCATCATAACGCAATTTCGGAATTGGATCTCAAGCCGGGGCAACTGCCTACCGAAATACGCGTTATGGGGCCGATTCCCAACGGAGCACTTGCGCGAACCGACATGTTAAAGAAGTCGAGCCTTTAGCGGAGTGGCTCGCCCGCATCGCGCGAGAGCCGAGAGGCCTGTTTGTTGAGCAATCTACTTGCCGACAACGAGAATGGTAAACGAACCTGGCACCAGCGCCCCACGCCCTGGACGTCCACCTGGCTGTGCCGGCGGCGTAGGCGGACCGAGCTCAGCTGCAATCAGGATAATCCGGTTCGTCTTGGTGTCTAGCGTGCTGGTCCTGGCGCCCACCATTGTCTGCAAGGTCTGTTCCACTTCGAAGTTGGTGGGACTGTTTTCTTTGACGATAGTTAGGGTGCCGTCGCCCTGTGAGCTGAATGCTTCCATCGTATTTGGGTTAAACCCGGCGCCATCGGAGCCCATGCCAATGGGCAAGGTCGTGATGATATTGCCGTCATCGGCATTCAGGATCACCATTGTTGCCGGGTTGCGGCAGGCTGCGAACAGGATGTGATTCTTGGTATCCAGTGCAAGCCCAGCGCAGGTGCCGCCTTTGCCGGTGACATCATAATGAGCGGTTACCGTGAGCGTCTTCGTGTCCACTACGGCGATGTTGGCCTTGTCTTCAACGTCGATGTATAGGTGACCTTTGCCGTCGGTGGCGGCCTGTTCCGGCATCCCGCCAATATCAACCATGCCGGCCACGGTGCCGTCCTTGGTGTTGATCGCTGTGACGTGCGGCGTGACGTGACTGAGAATGTATGCCCGCTGACTAAATGGGTCAAAGAGATGGCCGTCGGGATTGCCCTGCACGTCGATCGTCTTAAGCGCCATCAGGGTCTTCGTATCGAACATCACAAGGGGCTTGCTTGTGATGAAGCCGTGACCTGATTTAGGGTCGATCGCCGCTCCATGGGCATTGCCGGTCGCGATTTCACCGACAGGCTCGATAGTATCCAGATCATAGACCATCATTCGCGGAGTGGGACCTGTGCGCGCGAAGTATAGCCGGCGCCCCTCGACGTCTGCGCTTACATAGTCCCAGCCGCCATCGCCGCCAGCTTTGACCGTCTTGAGCACTTTATAAGGCCCTTCTGCTGAAGCCTCCTGGGTCCATCCAAGGGACGCCAATAGTGCGAACGTTAGCGCGAACAGGCGACTTCGTAACATAACAGAATCTCCTCGATTGACTTTACGCCGAGCCAACGGTCGAGCCGGCTTGGCTAGACTAGAGCATCTTCGATGGCTCAGCGGATGTCAATCGCTGGGAACCGATTCCGATAATAGTCATGAACGACCATTGGCAAGGTTATCGTTGTTTAGGTTCCTAGCCTCATGTGACCACCGTTTTGCGAATGATGTGCTCTGCGATTTCTTGACCCCACGCCTTCTCAAACACCAGTCGATCTACACACCATGGCAGGTTGTCGATTTGAACCCTGCGAATTCCGTCCGGAGCCGTGTGAGGCGAGGCAATCTTAGATCCGCGCGAGCGAAGCTCAGCAAGGGCTTCGCTGTACTGTTGTTCGTATGCCTTGGCCCTCATCTGACGATCAAACTAATGTTGCCCGGTAAGTTCATGTTCTCAGAAAGCAGGTGCGCAATTTTCGCTCGGAATCAGGCGATGGCTCGGAGCGCGTAGTACATGGCTCCAAAAACGACAACAGCAACAACGGCAATCACGGCCCACTTCATCAGACGTTGCCGGGGGGATGCTGCGGTCGCATCGTCGTGCTTCATCTGATCCGCTAGACTATCGAACATAAATGTTCTCCTTAGCTAGTGCGACCCTACTCCTTATTGCCGAGGAACACAATGGTCTGTTTGCTATACGCATTGAGGGAGACACGATGCGGGACAGCGATTCGGAACAACTGCGCTCGTAAGCCGAGGGCGCTCTCAGCTTTTACTCTTTCTGCCTGGCGGGCGGCCCCTCCTCTTTGGTGCGTCCTTCGCAGCGGATATCCAGGCCGGGGGACGCCCTCACCACGTCCGATTTTCCTCGAGCCAGGCGTTCAAGCGCGATGATTACTTCGCCCAATTGCTCGCAAACCAATCTGCCAAGGGTTCCGCTAATACGCGATAACGCCGCACACCGGATTGGGATGGGAGAATCCGTCCCTCTCGGCCGGAGCAATGGGCCCAGCCTCGCAGTGGACTCTATGAAAGGATGCGTAGCAAGTTCTGGCAGGACACCCGAGCTGCCGCCAGCGAGTCGCCCCAGGACGCGGCGTCGTCCTGCTCGACGCAGAAATGCTTTAGCCCAGCCAGTGTTGCATTGGCAAATATTGGCTTGTAATCCAACTGGCCGGCACCCAATGGCACGAATGCCATACTGCTCACGCGTGCGTTGGGTGAAAGTGAGCGGTTCACGGTCTTGAGCCCAACCACGTCTTTGAGATGCCACAACTCGTAACGTCCTGGATTCTTGCGGAACATATCGATGACATCCATGCCTGCGATGGCTGCCCAGCCAATGTCGAGTTGCATCGTCACCAGGTCCGGGTCGGTTTCGGACAACAGAACGTCATAGGTTGTCCGATCACTGTCACTCAGCTTCTCGAACTCCCCAGTGTGGTTGTGAATGAATATCTTCATTCCGAACTTCCTGGCGATTTTGCCGTTTGCGTTGAGCTGAGCCGCCCTTTGTCTAACCGACTCTATCGTTACTGGTGGCTGGTATGGCCCGAACGCTTCGGTTTCCGTGAATGAGTTTCGCGTGATACCGGTTCCGGGATTGTAATAGGCACCCGGCGCGAGCTTTCGATCGGGGACGCGCCCGGTAGGACCACTATCGCTGAGGATCTCCGTATACTTGATCCCCATAATCTGGAAGCCCTCAAGTTGCTTTTCGAGCTCCGCACCAGTACCCCGCGCACCTGAATGCGTGCTCGGCATTCGCAGACTGTAGCGATCGAGCATCGCACGGAACGTCTTCGGGCTCATATTGTTGTATCCCGATGCGGGCTCGACTTCCCGATAACCCATCTGCGCGACTTTTGCGAGCACGCCCTCAAAGTCGGTCATCATTAGATCGCGGACCGTATAAAGTTCTAGCCCGATCTGGTTCTTCCAGACCGGAGCCGGTGAAACCTGCGCCAATACCTCGCTTAAGCCACTTCCAAAGAGAGATGCTCCGCCAAGTGCGGCGGCCTGCTTCAGAAAGTTGCGGCGGAGACTGACTTTAGGATTACGCGCGCCCATGGACGTGGATTTCCTTTCCCAGGTGAATTCTACCATCGGGCCAAACCAGGGTTCTCTCGAACGAAGTTGGAAAATCAGTCCACAGCGTCGAATCGTATATATAATAGTTTCTACGCTACATAGGAGAGAGCAACGCAGATGAATTTCCACGTTAGGGTTGCGGCACTCGCGCTCGCCGCATTCATTCCGCTCGCCGCCCAGGCGCCGAAGGGTTGGAAGGTGCGCGTCGACCGAAGCACCGAAGCAACCGATCCCGACGCTTCCGGTGCGATCAAGTTCGTCACCATGGGAACCGGCTTTCACGCGACCAATCCCCAGGCGGCCGTCTACTGGAATCCCGGGAACACGGCCTCCGGCGCTTATACTCTCAAAGGCACGTTCACGCTCATGAAACCGAGTAGCCACGCCAACTATTACGGTCTGGTGTTTGGCGGCAGCGCTCTTGAAGGCGCACAGCAAAGTTATCTGTACTTTGTGGTGGCGCAGAACGGTATGTGGCTGATCAAGAGCCGCAACGGCGACGCTACCAGGACGATAGCCGGGTATATGGCCAACGACGCGGTTAAGACGCCGGATGCCACCGGAAAATCCACCAACGCCCTCGAAGTGCGCGTCGGCACTGGCAAGATAGACTTCGTGGTCAATGGGGCAGTGGTGCACACGGAGCCGAAGGCGGGAGCGTTGGCGAAGACCGATGGAATCTACGGCATCCGCGTCAATCACCTGCTCGAAGTGCAGATCGACGGCCTTGGCGTATCACATTGAGCGCGCTGAGTCTGGTCGTTAAATCGGGGTCAGTGTAACATCGGTCGCGCGCCCCGCCGTTAATGTTCGCTATCGGGCCGTAAAAGCGCTAGTCTTTCGTTGCGGCGTGAGACAGTTTCTGGAGATCGCTTTCGGGCTCGCTTGCGGAGTCATCGTCCGCGGCCCTCTTCTGCCCGCATTCGGACTTGCTCTGGCGCTTCAGGTGATACATTCGCTGGTCGGCTTTTGCGAGCAGGGTTTCCACATCGCGGCCATCCGACGGATAAATCGCCACGCCCACGCTCATCGAAAGACAAGGCTCTTCGCTCACGATCTCGCCTGCTTTTACGGCTGCCCCCCGCAGTCGTTCGAGTTGCGGGGAATAGTCTGCGGGGAAATCGGGAACCACAATCACGAATTCGTCGCCTCCTATCCGCGCCAGGTAATCCGAGCCGCGGCAGGTTTCGCGCAAGCCCTTCGCCACGCACTGCAGGACTTCGTTCCCCTTCAGATGCCCGAAGCGATCATTCACCTGCTTGAAGCCGTCCAAGTCGCAAACCAGCACCCCGATTCTGGACTGATCGCGGCTGGCCCGCTGCAATTCCTGTGTTAAGTGATGCGCCAGCGCTCGCGCATTCGGAACGCCGGTAAGATGATCGGTGGCCGCCGATTCCCTAGCGTCCTGGAACCGGAGCGCGGCTTCGATCGCCGGTCCAATCTGCAGGGTGGCGGACTCCAGAATTCGGAGATCTTCCTGACTGAACGCATCTCGATCCAGATGATAGAGAGTAATCACTCCCACGGTCCCACCTTTACCCTCGAAGGGCACCGCCAGCGCAGCCTGCAGATTGTTCAGGACCAATGAATCGTTGGCATAGCAGCATTCAATGGATACGTTTCCGTTTAGTACGGGGCGTCCGTGCTGAGCAACCCAGCCTGAGAGTCCTTCGGTAACCGGAAAGGCGGTCTTGTTAAATAAAGAAAGATGTGCCCCGAGGAAATAAATCGGCTCCAGATATTCCCCGCGGCGGACATACAGTCCCAAAGTGTCGAAGTTAATCTTCTGGCTTAGACACTTGTAAATCACGGATGTGACTTCATCCAGTTGCGTGGATTGCGCCAGGTCAGCGGCCCAGGCTCGCAACAACTGAGTTTCCTGGCGGGCCGAGACAATCGGTTCGAGAATATCGCTATTGGGCTTGGCTTTCGATTCGGCTTGCAAACGGCTGGCGAGGTTGACGATGCCTTCCGCCGGAGAAGCCGGCGAGACGGCATTCGAATGCACCTGCGCGTAGCCCACGGTGCCCCGGGCCAGACGGTCCAGTTCGAGGTATTTTTGTTCCAGAATAGCGACGATCGCAGGATCGTAACTCTTGCCCGATTGGCGGCGAACCATGTCCATGGCTTCATCCAGCGGCAGCGCGACTCGATAAGGCCGGTCTGATGCAAGAGCATCCAGGCAGTCGACTGCCGAAAGAATACGCGCCCCAATCGGGATATCGGTTTCCTTGATACCCAGGGGATAGCCGCTGCCGTCCCATTTCTCATGATGCGCTTTGACGATGTCCGACACCAGTTCGGGAAAGTGCATGCGTGTCAGCATGTCGGCGCCGATCAACGCGTGGGTCTTCATCTTTTCCCACTCCTGCGCCGTCAACGAGCCGGGCTTGAGCAGAATGTGGTCCGGGATTCCAAGCTTTCCGATGTCGTGGAGCATCGCAGAGATGTTCAGCGCCTCCAGTTCCGGTTCACTCAGTTTCAGTTCGCGGCCCACCGCCAGCGCGGAAATCTGCACCCGCCGCACGTGCATGTGGGTAGTCTGGTCCCGCGCGTCGATGGCGAGAGCCAGAGTATCCAGCGTGTTGCGGTGCAACTGCGCGAATTCTTCTTTGCGCTCAGCCAGAGAGGCGGTCCAGGTCCGGTAACCGCGGTCGAGGGTAAACAACAGCGGAAGCGCGATGAAGGCCGGGTGGTAGCCCGTGCGAATGCCCACGCACTGCACCAGATACGCAAAATAGGCGGTGGCGATAAACCAGGGCAACAATGGACGGCATTCGGTGCGGTAGGTATCGAGGAGCGGCTCCTTTGGCTTGGTTAATAACATCACGGAAAGACCGCAGTTGATCATCAGCACGAATGCACTCGCGATAATGGGCGCGGGGAATATAGCGTTATCGGTTAATTGCAAAATCGTTTTGTACGTAGGCTGCGCCGCCGACAGCCCGATGGTGACGCTGGCGATCGCATACAGCACGCGGCGGATGTCCCGCGTGCTGTGGAGAACCTGAGCCTCCCGCTGAAGCGTGATGCTGAGCGCGATGAACAGCAGTTCGGGCAAGGTCAGATCTCCGATGCCCAGCAGGAGGAAAAGAAATCCAGCGGGTAGGACACCCTGGCTGGAAGTCAACCGCAGACCGAATGCGGCCACATTGGCGCAAGCCAAATAGATTAAGAACCGGCCAGGCCGGCCCTCGCCCGCCCAAGCCAGAATGACGATACAGGCGAGCACGCCAATCACACCGTACACAATCGCCCACAGGCGTACGTTCTTATCCTCGACCGGTAGTTCCTCGGCGCGGTATTTCAAGTCGTCATCTATTGAGAACCTGCGAATTTCCCAGTCAGTTGGATACGCGGGAGCCGCTGGTTTCTTGGGCGAATTGAGCAACCGGGAAACATTCATACCAATTCCTCCGAGAATTTGTCGCCGGACTCGTCCCGCAGCCGGGCGCACTGGCTCAGCCCAAATTCAATTGGTTCGATTAAAGTTATGCCCCCCTCCATGCCCGCCGGGAGACTCACCTCGGTATGGTTTCCGGTCTTTATCAGGCTGGAGAACATCCGCATGGGATACAGACTAGCTCGCGGTCGATTAGCCGTAATGAGACCAGGGGTTCAATATGGGTGGGTACCGACGTTCTAGCAGGTTCGTACGGGGCTTCGCGCGGTTCTAAGTAAACACTAGGTGGGAACTCTCAGTTAAATCGCCGAGAGCAGTTTGTCCGGAAGACGAAAGCTGGGCTCCGCAACCGCGTACCGGTACGCTGCCGGCGGGGGCGTAAAAGAATGCTGATCTCATTCAGTCGACCTGCGGTGACGGCGAAAAGGATCTCGCCCACCTAACTGGTAAGTAAGGGCGATCTACCGCTTGGCTTTCACGTCCGGTCTCGCATCCGGAATAAAGCCGTCGCGGTTGGGCATCTTGACCTTGGGCAGCGTGTCTCTGTCGATCTGGTCGTTCTCGCCTACGATGCCGTTGAGGTTCAAGACAAAACCCACCAGCGAATAGATTTCGTCGGCTTGCAGCGTGCCTGGCTGGTCGTAAGGCATTGCGCGGCGGATGTAGTCGAATACTGTGGTCGCGTAGGGCCAGTAGCTGCCCACGGTTTTCACTGGCTTGGGAGTATTGATCGTTCCCTTGCCGCCCACCAGAGCAGGGTATTGTCCCTCGCGTCCCTGCCCCTGGTCGTTGTGGCACACCGCGCACTTCTCTTTGAAAATGTCTTTGCCCTTGGCGGCGGTGCCGCTGCCCGCCGGAAGACCGCGGCCGTCGGGAAACACCGTGATGTCCATGGCTTTGATCTTGTCTTCGCTGGCCGGCTTGCCAATCCGCGCCTGTTGGCCGAAGGCGGCGACGCTCAGCAGCGCTGCGATACTAAACGCCCTGCGCAACATGCGACACGCTCCCATCAGCTCGGACATACCAGACCTTGATCTGATTGTTGTGATAGCTGTAATTGCGGCCGCGCGCGGCCAGCATCTCGTCGGCAGTGGGTTGCATGTAGCCGGTATCGTCGGTAGCGCGCGATTGCAGTGAGGCGGCGCCGCCATCCCACGTCCACGGCATGCGGAAGCGCGTGAATGCCTTGGTAAAACCGGCTTGCTGCAATTCGGCGTCCTTCCAACTCTTGCCGTCGTCCACGGAAATTTCGACGCGCTGGATCTTGCCGCGTCCGGACCAGGCGAGGCCGGTGATCTCATAGGTGCCCGCTCCGCCCGGCATCTTCTGTCCGCCCGCCGGACGCGTGATCACCGATTTCGCTTCCAGCTCAAAACTGAACTGACGAGCCTTGCCATCCGGCAGCAGGTCAGTGTAATACGCGGTTTCATGTTCGGTCATCGCGGGGCCGTCTGTTACATTCAGCCGGCGCAGCCACTTGGTATTGATATTGCCCTCCCATCCCGGCAGCAACAGACGCATCGGGTAACCTTGCTCAGGGCGGATGGGTTCGCCGTTTTGTCCATAGACGATCAGGGCATCGTCGAGCAGCTTTGCGAGCGGGACGCTGCGCGTGAGCCTGCATGCGTCGCCACCCTCGGCGATTACCCACTTGGCCTCGGGCTTCACTTTGGCCTCGGCCAGGAGCAGCTTCACGGGAACGCCGGTCCACTCACTGCAACTCGCCAGACCGTGACTCGTCGCCGGATTGGCGCCCAGGTTGCCCGAATATTCACTGCGGCCATTGCCAGAGCATTCTACGAAATGGATGCGCGACACCGAAGGGAAGCGCTTCAGGTCTTCGAGCTTATAGACCAGCGGCTGCTCCACCAGGCCATGGATCAGCAACTCGTGGGTCGCCGGATCGATATCGGGCACGCCCGAGTGGTGCCGCTCGAAGTGCAATCCAGAAGGCGTAATGATTCCATAGGTATCCTGCAGCGGGGTGCGCGACGAGCCGGTCGCGGGAGTCTTGGTATCCGGGGGCGGAAGAGCCCGCACCGACGTCACATGCGGCGAGCGGTTGCCGTGCGCCGAGAGAGGAGCGCCAAGCATGGAAGGACTTTCCTGTTTAGCGCTATTGCAGGCGGTGAGAGCTGCCAGGCCTGCTCCAAGCGAAAGCACATTTCGCCGGCTGGGATCCATCTTTTTCATGGTGTTCAGAATATCATGAAGACCTGGAGAGCCGCGCCAAGAAGCCGTGTAAGATACAGTTTTTTGCATCTTTTGCACGCTATCTGCTTCTAATACAGAGGAAAACGCTATCCCTTTGCGTTGACAGACTTTGCAGGGGATCTCTACAATCAAAAGGTACCCACACATGGTCTCCGTAGCACCCAAAACAGCCATCCAGTCTGCGCACTCGCTGCTGGGCCAGATCGGCAATACGCCGCTGATCCGCTTGGCGAAGGTTGATGAAGACTTGCCGGGCGTCGAAATCTACGCCAAAGCCGAGTTTTTCAATCCCGGAGGATCGGTCAAGGACCGCGCCGGATTGAACATGATCCTGGAAGGCGAGCGCTCGGGCGCC
>Ga0157370_10004780_pt1 | contig 15407 bp, 14 predicted proteins | sample C35metaG_FD_113463 | JGI IMG/M metagenome (GOLD analysis project Ga0157370, IMG submission 113463) | Corn rhizosphere microbial communities from Kellogg Biological Station, Michigan, USA - C3-5 metaG | ecosystem: Host-associated > Plants > Roots > Rhizosphere > Soil | place: USA: Michigan...
AGTTCGATTTCTGCGTCCAATGGCTGATTCAGCGCCGACTTCAGGGTCACTTCCCCGAGCCCCAACGCGTGCGCCATACCGGACGTCAGCGCCGAAGCAGCCGCGATTGCCAGCACCAGTTTGCGAACCCGAGCCATAGCGATATCCCTTGTTTTATCTTTCTTCTCGAACTGCGAGAGGGTCTTATTACAGTTGCTGCCTGTTCCGCCTTGCGGCGGCTCCCCAACCAACAACAGCTCAGCCCCCGGTTGTACCAAGATAGGCCAAGCTAGAATGATTCTTCAAATTTCTAGGTAAGTATCTTTTACAGATAGTGTTTTATCAATAACTCAGCAATTTGCACAGCGTTCAGAGCGGCGCCTTTGCGCACATTATCAGACGCAATCCACAAATTGAGTTCGGACAAATCGTCGAATCCAGCACGAACCCGTCCGACATAGATCACATCCTGGCCAACGGCGTCCCCGACCACGGTCGGATAATCACCCTCTTCCACCAGTTCGATGCCCTCGGCCGCTTCCAAAGCGGCGTTCACCGCAGCCGCATCCACAGCCTCGGAACACTGCACCGAGACGCTCAGGCTGTCGCCGAAAAATACCGGGGCGAGCACGCAGGTGGCGGACACTTTCAGATCTGGCTTGGCCATCACCGCTTTCAGCTCATCGACCAGGCGCTTTTCAACGCGGGTGAAGCCGCTGGCATCCGGTTTACCGACTTGTGCCAAGACATTGAAGGCCACTTGTCGATCAAAGAAGCGCGGTTCCAGCGGACGTACATTTAATAACTCCGCTGTTTGCCGGGCGAGTTCCGACACACCTTCGCGACCGACACTTGAAATTGCCAGACATGCCGTCGCGGTCACACGCTGGATATCCAACAGCGCGCGCAACGGCGCGAGCGCAACGGCCAGGGCAATCGCGCATGGACTTGGGCTGCTGATCTGGAATGGCGCTTTCAGTTGCTTCAGCACGTCGGCATTGGCCTCGGGCACCACCACCGGCGCCTCGGCGACGGGCAGCGCGCCGGACAAGTCGATCAAATGGCAGCCGGCGGCCTGGGCACGAACGGCAAAACTATGGGTGACCTGCTCGGCAGCGGCGAAAAAGACCAGTTGCACCTGTTTGAAATCGAATTGCTCAACCTCACGCACCCGCACGTTTTTGCCACGGAACGGCACCGAGGCGCCGGCCGATTCGATGCTGGCCAGCAGGTGCAGGTTGCCAATGGGGAATTCACGCTCTTCGAGCACTTGAACGAGGGTTTCGCCGACGGTGCCGGTGGCGCCAATGATGGCGATATCGAGAGTCTGGCTCATGCTGCTACCTCTGTTGAAAGCCGGGTGTAACGCGGGGAGCGGCACTGTACCCGCCCGCACATAAAAAAACAGCCTTGGTGTTGCACCGGCGTTAACCCGTGCGCTCCAAGGCTGTTTTTTTAAAGCGTCTGTCTGTGCGCCCTTCCCTTCTTTATAGAAAGGATTGCGGCGATTAACGCTCCAGCAGAATCCGCAGCATGCGGCGCAGCGGTTCGGCGGCGCCCCACAGCAGTTGGTCGCCCACGGTGAAGGCGCCCAGGTACTGCGAACCCATGTTCAGCTTGCGCAGACGACCAACCGGAACGGTCAGGGTGCCGGTCACAGCAGTCGGGGTCAGTTCCTTGATGCTCAGCTCGCGCTGGTTTGGCACCAGCTTTACCCAAGGGTTGTGTTGGCTGATAAGGCCTTCGATGTCGCTCAGCGGCACGTCTTTGTTCAGCTTCAGGGTCAGCGCCTGGCTGTGGCAGCGCATGGCGCCGATACGTACGCAAATGCCGTCAACCGGAATCGGGCTCTTGAAGCGGCCCAGAATCTTGTTGGTCTCGGCCTGGCCTTTCCACTCTTCACGGCTTTGGCCGTTGGGCAATTCCTTGTCGATCCAAGGAATCAGGCTGCCGGCCAATGGCACACCGAAATTTTCGGTAGGGAACGCGTCGCCGCGCATGGCTTCGGCCACTTTGCGGTCGATGTCGAGGATGGCGCTGGCCGGGTTGGCCAGTTCATCGGCGACAGCGGCGTGGGTGGCGCCCATCTGCTTGATCAGCTCGCGCATGTTCTGCGCACCGGCGCCCGAGGCCGCCTGGTAGGTCATGGCGTTCATCCACTCCACCAGACCGGCTTCGAACAAACCGCCCAGTGCCATCAGCATCAAGCTGACGGTGCAGTTGCCGCCGATGTAGTTCTTGGTGCCAGCGTCCAGCGCCTGATCGATGACCTTGCGGTTCACCGGGTCGAGCACGATCACCGAGTTGTCGTCCATACGCAGCGAGGATGCCGCGTCGATCCAGTAACCGTTCCAGCCCGCTTCGCGCAGCTTGGGGAATACTTCGCTGGTGTAGTCGCCACCCTGGCAGGTCAGGATTACATCGAGGCCTTTAAGCTCTTCAATGCTGTAAGCGTCTTTGAGCGGCGCAATGTCTTTACCCACGGCCGGGCCTTGGCCGCCGACATTGGAGGTAGTGAAGAACACCGGCTCGATCAAATCGAAATCCTGCTCTTCGAGCATCCGCTGCATGAGTACGGAACCGACCATCCCGCGCCAACCGATCAGACCTACACGCTTCATCGCAACTACACCTTAAGAAAACATGAATACGAACCCCCGCTTTCGAGGGGGTCGCAGAGAGTAACCGAGTTGATGTCGCCCGTGCGACCCCGAAAGCGGTTGTTGCTTGGCGCCGCTATTTACAGCTCACGCAGCGCTTTTACTACGGCGTCACCCATTTCGCGGGTGCCGACCTTTTTGCAGCCTTCCGACCAGATATCACCGGTGCGCAAGCCTTGGTCCAGCACCACGCCGACCGCTTTCTCGATGGCATCGGCCGCCGCGTTCTGGTTGAAGCTGTAACGCAGCAGCATGGACACCGAGAGAATGGTCGCCAACGGGTTGGCAATGCCTTGGCCCGCGATGTCCGGGGCAGAACCGTGGGACGGCTCGTACATGCCCTTGTTGTTGGCATCCAGCGAGGCGGACGGCAGCATGCCGATAGAACCAGTCAGCATGGAAGCCTCATCCGACAGAATGTCGCCGAACATGTTGTCGGTCACCAGCACGTCGAATTGCTTGGGCGCGCGCACCAGTTGCATGGCGGCGTTATCGACATACATATGGCTGAGTTCGACGTCCGGGTAATCCTTGGCCACCTCTTCAACCACTTCGCGCCACAGTTGGCTGGAGGCCAGCACGTTGGCCTTGTCGACCGAACACAGCTTCTTGCCACGCACGCGCGCCATGTCAAAACCGACACGGGCGATACGGGCGATTTCGCTTTCGCTGTACGGCAGGGTGTCGAAGGCAAAACGCTCGCCGTTTTCCAGTTGCTTGGTGCCGCGCGGCGCTCCGAAGTAGATGCCACCGGTCAACTCGCGAACGATAAGAATGTCCAGGCCCGCAACGATGTCGCGCTTGAGCGACGAGGCATCGGCCAATTGCGGATACAGGATGGCCGGACGCAGGTTGGCGAACAGGCCAAGGGCCGAACGAATTTTCAGCAAGCCACGCTCAGGGCGAATGTCGCGTTCGATTTTGTCCCATTTAGGGCCGCCGACAGCGCCCAGCAAGATGGCGTCCGCAGCCTGAGCACGGGCCAGGGTTTCGTCGGCTAGCGGCACGCCGTACTTATCAATGGCGGCGCCGCCGATGACGTCTTCACTGAATTCAAAACCCAGCTGGAATTTGTCGTTGGCCAGTTCGAGCACTTTCACCGCTTCGGCGGTGATTTCTGGGCCGATGCCATCGCCGGGGAGAATCAGGATTTGCTTGCTCATAGGTTCCTCAAATTAATAAATGGACGGGCTTGGGGGCGCGTCGTACAAAAACCTTAAAAACCACCATCGTTTTTTGCGTGAAAGGGGGAAGATCCAGACTCCTTCAAGCGACAGCGCCCGTCGTTACATTCTGGATTCCCGCCTTCGCGGGAATGACGGAGTTGGGTCAGATGGCACCGTCATTCCCGCGAAGGCGGGAATCCAGAATTTAAGTCGAACACCGTCTGCTGAACGAGCCTGGATCCCGAATCGTCGGACCACCGCCTTCGCGGGAATGACGGAGCCATTTGACCCAACTCCGTCATTCCCGCGAAGGCGGGAATCCAGAATGTCTCGTCGAGCACCGTCTCCTGAACGACTCTGGATCCCCGCGTTCGCGAGGATGACGGCGGTGGTTGACCTATTTCCGTCATTCCCGAGAAAGCGGCGGTTCGACGATTCGAAATCCAGAATGCCTCGTCGAGCACCGCCTCCTGAACGACTCTGGATTCCCGCCTGCGCGGGAATGACGGTGGTGAGACAGGCATCTGCGTCTTTACTGCGCGCAAAGACTCAGCAGCCTTAACCCAACGCCCTACTTCTCAGCCCACACCACCAACACATCCGTACTAAACGTACCGTCTTCACCAATCTCAAAATACTCACGCACCTCCGCGCCCATCGCTTGCTGCAGTTCGCGAATCGCGACGCGCAAGTTGTGCGGCGTGCGCATGCGTTCCACCCACGAGCTGTATTCCAGTTGCAAACGCTGGCGGCTGTAGCTGCGGGTGTGCAGGCCGGCATCGCTGATAAAGCGCAGCCATTCGCTTGCAGCGTAGTTGCGCACATGGCTGGTGTCGCGCAGCACTTCCACGGTTTGCAGATAGGTGTCGAGCAGCGGCTTGCCCGGCGACATCACGTCGATAAACGCCGCCACCCCGCCCGGCTTCAATACACGCCGCACTTCGCGCAGGGCCTGGCCGACGTCGCTCCAGTGGTGCGCCGAATAACGGCTGAAGACGAAATCGAATTCGCCATCCGCGAACGGCAGCTGCTCGGCAGCGCCGTGCTGGGTGCGGATGTTGCTCAGCCCGCGCTCGGCAGCAGCATGGTTGACCACGTCGAGCATTTTCTCCGACAGGTCGTAGGCCACCACTTCGCGTACCAGGGGCGCGGCATAAAAACTGACGTGCCCGGCACCACAGCCCAAGTCCAGCACCCGCGCCGCGTCATGACCGGCCAGCTCAGCCTGTAGCAGAGCGAATTCAGGACCTTGGGCGTGCACAGCACTGCTCAGGTAGGCGGCAGCCTGTTCACCGAATTGTTTCTGTACAACTTGAGCGTGGGCGTTGCTGGTCATGGTGACCTCCTTGTGTGGCGCAGCTTTTAACCGCGCCAGGGCTGTTCGCGAGCAAGCTCGCTCCTACAGAGAACGCGAGGCTCGTAGGAGCGAGCTTGCTCGCGAAGCTTTTAATCGCGAAACAACCACGGTTGCGAAGCGCGGTGCTTGGTTTCAAACGTGCTGATCGCCGCCGCGTCCTGCAAGGTCAGACCGATGTCGTCCAGGCCGTTGAGCAGGCAGTGTTTGCGGAACGCATCGACGTCGAAGCCAATCACTTTGCCGTCGGCGCGAGTCACGGCTTGTGCGGCCAGGTCGACGCTGAGTTGGTAGCCGACGTTGGCTTCCACCAGGTGGAACAATTCGTCCACTTCGGCTTCCGGCAAGATGATCGGCAGCAAGCCGTTCTTGAAGCTGTTGTTGAAGAAGATGTCGGCATAGCTCGGCGCGATGATGGCGCGGAAACCGTACTCTTCCAGTGCCCACGGGGCGTGCTCGCGGCTGGAGCCGCAGCCGAAGTTCTCACGGGCCAACAAGACGCTGGCGCCTTGGTAGCGCGGATGGTTGAGCACGAAGTCTTTGTTGATTGGGCGCGTGGAGTTGTCCTGGTTCGGCTGCCCGACATCCAGGTAACGCCACTCGTCGAACAGGTTCGGACCAAAACCGGTGCGCTTGATCGATTTCAAGAATTGCTTGGGGATGATCTGGTCAGTGTCGACGTTGGCGCGATCCAAAGGAGCGACCAGGCCGGTGTGCTGGGTAAACGCTTTCATGTGCTGGTCCTCAAGCCTGGGTCAATTCGCGAACGTCGATAAAGCGGCCGGTTACCGCAGCGGCGGCGGCCATGGCCGGGCTCACCAGGTGAGTGCGCCCACCGGCGCCCTGGCGGCCTTCGAAGTTGCGGTTGGAGGTAGAGGCGCAATGCTCGCCGCTGCCGAGTTTGTCCGGGTTCATCGCCAGGCACATGGAGCAGCCTGGTTCGCGCCATTCAAAACCGGCTTCGAGGAAAATGGTGTGCAGCCCTTCTTCTTCGGCCTGCGCTTTCACCAGACCGGAGCCCGGCACCACCATCGCCTGCTTGATGGTCGAGGCCACTTTGCGGCCTTTGGCGACCACGGCAGCAGCGCGCAAGTCTTCGATACGGGAGTTGGTGCACGAACCAATGAACACGCGGTCGAGCTGGATATCAGTGATCGCCTGGTTGGCGGCCAAACCCATGTATTTCAGCGCACGTTCGATGGAGTCTTTTTTCACCGGGTCGGACTCTTTGCTCGGGTCCGGCACGTTGGCGTCGACCGGCAACACCATTTCCGGCGAGGTGCCCCAGGTCACTTGCGGCTGAATGTCGGCGGCGTTGAGTTCGACCACGGTGTCGAACACCGCGTCTTCGTCGGAAACCAAGTCTTTCCAGGCTTCAACAGCGGCGTCCCAATCGGCGCCTTTCGGTGCGAACGGACGGCCCTGAATGTAGGCGACGGTTTTCTCATCGGCAGCCACCAAGCCCACGCGGGCGCCGGCTTCGATGGACATGTTGCAGATGGTCATGCGCCCTTCGATCGACAAATCGCGGATGGCGCTGCCGGCAAATTCCAACGCGTGGCCGTTGCCGCCTGCGGTGCCTATTTTGCCGATCACGGCCAGCACGATGTCTTTGGCGGTGACGCCGAACGGCAATTGGCCTTCGACGCGCACTTGCATGTTTTTCATTTTCTTGGCCACCAGGCACTGGGTGGCGAGCACGTGCTCGACCTCCGAGGTACCGATGCCGTGGGCCAGCGCGCCGAACGCGCCGTGGGTCGAGGTGTGCGAGTCGCCGCACACCACGGTCATGCCCGGCAAGGTAGCGCCCTGCTCCGGGCCGACGACGTGAACGATGCCCTGACGGATGTCGTTCATTTTGAATTCGAGAATGCCGAATTCGTCGCAGTTGTCGTCCAGGGTTTGCACCTGAATGCGCGACACTTCGTCAGCGATGGCCGCGATGCCGCCTTTGCGCTCGGTGAGCGTGGTCGGCACGTTGTGGTCCGGGGTGGCGATGTTGGCGTCGATGCGCCACGGTTTGCGCCCGGCCAGACGCAGGCCTTCAAACGCCTGTGGCGACGTCACTTCGTGAAGGATGTGGCGGTCGATGTAGATCAGCGACGAGCCATCGTCACGCCGTTTTACCTCGTGCGCTTCCCAAAGTTTGTCGTAGAGCGTCTTGCCGGCCATCAGTTATTCCTCATCAGGTTTGCGTTTGGGCCTTGTCGGCTGAGCATTTGCCCCTGTCCGAATAACCCTTCTGCTTATGGGGTTGGATCGTAAGGACTTGCTTTAAATAACTCAAATTCATATTTTTCATACTTTGGATAACCAAGTGGAATCCCAGTATGGATCTGGCCAACCTCAACGCCTTTATCGCCATCGCTGAAACCGCCAGCTTTTCCGGCGCTGGTGAGCGCTTACACCTAACCCAACCGGCCATCAGCAAACGCATCGCCAGCCTGGAGCAGCAGTTGGACATGCGCCTGTTCGACCGCCTTGGCCGCGAGGTGAGCCTGACCGAAGCGGGCCGCGCCCTGCTGCCGCGTGCGTATCAGATTCTCAACGTGCTGGATGATACGCGCCGCGCGCTGAGCAACCTTAATGGCGAAATCAGTGGCCGGCTGACCTTGGCCACCAGCCACCACATCGGCCTGCACCGCCTGCCGTCGTTGCTACGCGCCTTTACCCGCGCCTATCCGCAGGTTGCGTTGGATATTCAGTTTATGGACTCGGAAGTGGCCTATGAGGAAATCCTCCATGGCCGTGCCGAGGTGGCGGTGATTACGCTGGCGCCGCAAACGCACGCGCCGGTGCGTGCCGTGCCGGTGTGGGACGACCCGTTGGACTTTGTGGCCGCCCCCGAGCACCCACTGGCGCGGCTGAGGAAAATCAACCTCAAGGCCATCGCCGAGCACCCCGCGGTATTTCCGGGCGAAAACACCTTTACCAACCGCATCGTCAGCAAGCTGTTTGCCGAACAGAGCCTGACGCCCAATATCGGCATGAGCACCAACTACCTGGAGACCATCAAGATGATGGTCTCCATCGGCCTGGCCTGGAGCGTATTGCCGCGCACCATGCTCGATGACCAAGTGGCGCGCCTGCCTATTCCGGGCATTCAGTTGCGTCGCCAATTGGGCTACATCTTTCATACCGAACGAACCCTGTCCAACGCAGCCAAAGCGTTTATGGCGCTGCTGGACGCCCAACGCGAAGAAACGCCGCGCAGCGATCAATAGTGGCGTCTTGCCTAAGCGGGCAGGCAGACGCTAACGTGCTACACATAATGATAAGAAGGGCGAGCCCATGACCCCACCCCGCTTGCATGTAACCGCGTCGTACCCCTCCGTCGAATGGGGCATTTATGCCCAAACCATCTGATTCCCTGCCGCCACGGCCGCATATTCCTGTGTCCGACCCGGTCGAACGGGAACAAGCCTGGCAAGACGCACCGCGCCTGCTCGCCGCACTCAATGGCGCGCGCCTCGGCGCCTGGCACTGGGAACTGGAAACCGGCCGTATCAACTGGTCGCGCGGTGCCCAGGCGATTTTCGGCCTCGACCCCAACCGCCCGGTGCGCCAACCGGTCGACTACTTCTCGCTGATACCCGAAGACGAGCGCGACACGGTTCAGACCCTGTTCCAGGAAGCCATCAGCGGTTTGCCGACTACGCGCGCCTTTCGCCACCGCATTCGCTGGCCCGACGGCAGCCTGCACTGGCTGGAAATTTCCGGCAGCCTGCAGCACGACGATAACGGCAAGCCAAGCATGATGGGCGTGATCCGCGACGTCACTGAACAGCAAGAGCGCGAGCACGCCTTGCGCGCCTCCGAGCAACGCTTCGCCAGCCTGTTCCACCTCAGCCCCGACGTCATTTTGTTGGTGCGCTATGAAGACAACGTGCTCATCGCCACCAATCAGCACTTCGAAACCCTGTTTGGCTGGGCGCCCGAGGCGTGCATTGGGCGGTCGGTGGGCGAGCTTAAATTGTGGGCCGACGCCGCGCAGCACGAGCAATATTTGCTCGACCTGACGCAAACCATCGAACCCGTAAGCCACGAAGTGCAGCTACGCACACAAGACGGCCGTGTGTTGGACGGGCGCCTATCCAGCCAACTGATCGAGCTGGAAGATCAAAGTTTGATCCTCAGCACCTTTCTCGACCTCAGCGAGCACAAGCGTCGCGAGCAAGCGTTGCGGGCCAATGAAGACAAATTCGCCAAAGCCTTTCGCAACACGCCGGACGCCGTGGTGATCACCGACTACCCCACGGGCGAATTCATTGAGGTCAATCCCGGTTTCGAAGCCCAGTTCGGCTGGAGCGCCGCCGAGGCGCTTGGCCGCAGCTCGACCCAGTTGGGCTTGTGGCACAACATTGATGATCGTCGGCGCATGCTCGAAACCCTGGAGCAGAAAGGCCGCATCGAGCAGCTGGAAATCGTCCTGCACGACCGCGCCGGCCGACAAAGCGTCAATGTGGTATTCGGCGGCAAGATCGAGCTGGATGGTCGGCCCTGCCTGGTGTTGTCGATGCGCAACATCACCCAGCAGCGCGAGCAGGAACAGGAACTGCGCGACAGCCGCGAGCGGCTTTCTCTGGCCCTGGAGTCTGCGGAATTAGGCACGTGGGATTGGCACATTCCGAGCAACATGCTGTACGGCTCGCCGCGCGCTTCGCAGTTGCATGGCATGGCCAACGAGCCCTATCACGGCAGCTTCGCCAGCTTTTTCGGCAGCGTGCCGGAAGCTGAGCAGCACGCCATGCGCCAGGCGTATCGCGACGTGGTCGAGGGCGAACGCAAGGACTACCAGATCACCTACAGCTCCCAATTCGCTAACGGCGAAGTTCATTACCTGGAGAGCACCGCCAAGCTGTATCGCGACAACGACGGCCAGCCGCTGCGCATGGTCGGCATTCTGATGGACATCAGCGAGCGGGTGCACCGCGTTCAGCGCCTGGCCGCGTCCGAAGAAAAATTCTCCACGCTGTTCCAGGCCAGTCCCGACCCGATATGTGTGTCGCGCGTGGTGGACGGCGTGTTTATCGAGGTCAACCCGAGCTTCTGCAGCACCTTCGGCTGGAAGGCGGAAGACATCACGGGCAAGAGCGCCAAGGAGATCCGTTTCTGGGCCGATCCGGACGTTCGTGAGCGCCTCGGGGCGCAGTTGCGGCAGAACAAGGAACTGAACAACGTCGAGGCGCGTTACTTCACACACAGCGGCCAAGAGCTGACCTGCGCGGTGTCGAGCCGCTATATCAACGTCGACCGTCAGCTGTGCATCACCACGACCTTCCGCAACATCACCGAGCGCCAGCAGGCGCAAGCCGCGCTCAAGGCCAGCGAAGAAAAGTTCGCCAAGGCGTTTCACTCAAGCCCCGACGCCATCACCATCACCGAGCGCAAAGACGGCCGCTATATCGAGGTAAACGAAGGGTTCTTCCGCCTCACCGGCTTCCGCCCGGACGAAGTAATTGGCCGCACCCCCGAAGACCTCAACGTCTGGGCCAAGCCCAGCGAGCGCGAGCGCCTGGTCGAACTGCTGGAACGCGACGGTCGGGTTCATCACCTGGAAATGCTTGGCCGCCACCGCGACGGCACGCTCAAACAGGTGGAAGTGTCGGTGGAGCCTATCGACCTCAACGGCCAGAGCTGCCTGCTACTCACGGCGCGCGACATCGACGAACTGAAAAAAGCCCATGCGCAGATTCAGCACCTGGCCTACCACGACCCGCTGACCAACCTGCCCAACCGCGCCTTGCTGATGGACCGGCTGACCCAACAGATCGCCCTGCTCACCCGCCACGACCTGCGCGGTGCGCTGCTGTTTCTCGACCTCGACCACTTCAAACACATCAACGACTCGCTGGGCCATCCGGTCGGCGACTCGGTGCTGAAAATGGTCACCGCGCGCCTGGAGGCCAGCGTGCGCCAAGAAGACACCGTGGCGCGTCTGGGCGGCGACGAATTTGTGGTGCTGCTCTCCGGCCTGGAAGGCAAGCGCTCGGAAGTGATGCGCCAAGTGCGGCAGATCGCCGACAAGCTGCGCAAGCTACTGGCCGAACCGATGCTGCTCGACAGCCACCGCCTGCAAGTGACGCCGAGCATGGGCATCGCGCTGATTCCCGACCACGGCAACACTCCGGCGGACCTGCTCAAGCGCGCGGACATTGCGCTGTATCGCGCCAAGGATTCCGGCCGCAACGCCATTCAAATGTTCCGCAAGAGCATGCAGGAGGCAGCCAGCGAGCGCCTGCGCCTGGAGAACGATCTGCGTCAGGCGCTGGTGCGCGGTGAGTTCAACCTGCACTTCCAGCCGCAAGTCGACGCCCGCAACGGCGCCATCATCGGCGCCGAGGCGCTATTGCGCTGGAGCCACCCGACGCTCGGGCCACAGTCGCCGGCGCAGTTTATTCATGTGCTGGAAGAAAGCGGTCTGATTCTGGAAGTGGGAGGCTGGGTGATGGCCGAAGCCTGTCACGCCTGCGCGCGGTTGTTGGCTGACGGGCTGATCGAGGCCGATAACTTCAGCCTGTGCGTGAACATCAGCCCACTGCAGTTCCGCCAGAACAACTTTGTCGAGCGGGTTTCCAACAGCCTGCGCGACAGCGAACTGCCCCACTCGATGCTCAAGCTGGAAATCACCGAAGGCATCGTGATTCAAAACATCGACGACACCATCGCGAAAATGCTGCGCCTGAAAAAAATCGGCGTGACCTTTGCCATGGACGACTTCGGCACCGGTTATTCGTCGCTCACCTACCTCAAGCGCCTGCCGGTGGACGTGCTGAAAATTGACCAATCGTTCGTGCGCGATGCCACCAATGACCCCAACGACGCCGAGATCATCCGCGCGATTGTGGCCATGGCGCGCAGCCTGGGGCTGGAAATGATTGCCGAGGGCGTGGAGCAACAAGACCAGCTGGATTTCCTGCTCAAGGAAGGTTGCCACTTCTATCAGGGCTATTTGTACAGCCGCCCCGTGCCACTGGCCGACTTCCGTGCCCTGCTGCCACCGGCGGTGAAACGGCCGTAAGGCAGACATGACAAGGGCGCCCTGGGGCGCCCTTGTGCTACTGACGTGGTCTGCGCAGCGCGCGACTGTTATCAGCTATTCAACGCCGGACGCGAACCCGCAATCGGGATGCGTTTTGGCTTGGCTTCTTCCGGCACTACGCGCTCAAGCTCGATGCTCAGCAGGCCGTTGGCCAGGTCAGCGCTTCTGACCTCGATATGGTCAGCCAGACGGAACGACAACTTGAACGCACGCTGGGCAATGCCTTGGTGCAGATAGGTGACTTCTTTGTTGGCGTCAGCCCGTTTGCCGCCGCTTACGGTCAGCACGCCGCGCTCGACTTGCAGCTCCAGGTCTTCGTCTTGGAAGCCGGCTGCAGCGACCACGATGCGGTACTGGTCGTCACCGTGTTTTTCCACGTTATAGGGTGGATACGAACTGCCCTGATCGTTGCGCATGGCGGTTTCAAACAGGTCGTTGAAACGGTCGAAGCCAACGGAGCTACGGAACAGCGGAGCCAGGGAAAATGCAGTACTCATGGTGTTTCTCTCCTGAAAAAATCAGCAAGTGGTTAAGTCCGGGACCCGACTTCGGCATCCCGTAACCGCTAGATGAGGACAGGCTGATTGTTTTCAAGGGGGACCGACGAACGGCAGTTAAACGCCGATCCCGTAGGAGCCAGATTGCTGGCGAAGCTCTTCGTTCGCAGGGTTCGCCAGCAAGCTGGCGCCTACGAAACTGACGTGCAGCAACTCATCAATCCGCACGCAATCGCTTTCCCGGCGAATCTGGCTGAACAATTCCATGGCCTGCGGGTAGTTGCGGGTGAGCTGACCGAGCCACTGTTTCAGTCGGCCCGGCGCATAACGCGGCGACAACTTTCCACGGGCTTGCAACCAGAACGACTGCAGCAAGGGCATCAGTTCCGCCCAAGTCATGGGCACGACTTCCTGCCCCGCCCGAGCTGCCACAATCTGCCGCGCCAAGTCAGGCAAGGCCACCAGTCCACGGCCCAGCATGATGTCGTCGACGCCGCTGATTTCGCGGCAGCGCCGCCAATCGTCAACGCTCCAGATTTCGCCGTTGGCGTACACCGGCACCTTGACCACATCTTGAATGCGCGCAATCCATTCCCAGTGCGCCGGCGGCTTGTAGCCGTCGCGCTTGGTGCGGGCATGCACCACGATTTGCGCTGCGCCGCCGTCTGCCAAGGCGCGGGCGCAGTCCAGCGCGCCGTCGGGCACTTCGAAGCCCAGGCGCATTTTCGCCGTCACTGGAATGGCCGCCGGCACGCTGCGGCGAACCTCGCTGACGATGGCGTGGAGCAACTCCGGCTCCTTCAGCAGAATGGCGCCGCCACGGGATTTGTTCACGGTTTTGGCTGGGCAGCCGAAGTTCAAATCCAGCACCGGCGCGCCCAACTCGCACGCTAGTGCGGCGTTGTCACCGAGGCACACCGGATCGGAACCCAAAAGCTGCACCCGCAGCGGCACGCCAGCTCGGGTGCGGGCGCCGTCGCGCAATTCGGGGGCCATTTTGTGCATATGCGAGGCCGGCAACAGGCGGTCGCTGACGCGGATAAATTCGGTCACGCACCAGTCGATGCCGCCCACTTGGGTCAGCACGTCACGGAGGATTTCGTCGACCAAGCCTTCCATAGGCGCCAGGGCGATTTGCATAACGACAATCTCTTTAGAGCGGGCGAAAAAGGCGCCTAGTGTAGGGACCGGCACCGGGCAAGGCGATGATTCAGAGTGAATTCAATTGGCCAGCATGCGGTCACAACGCATAGAACCCGATGAAAGGATGTCGTCCATGCCCATTTCCCGCCTGTTGCTCGCCCTCGCCTGCCTCGTTTGCCTGACGAGCGCCAACGCCGAATCGCTGGTACCGCCGCCGGACGTACCGCTTACCGCCGCACCCGACAGCGAAGCCATGGCGCGCCTGGTAGTGAGCCGCGACAACAACGCGCCGAACGCCTGCGCCGTGGACTTGTACGTGCAAAACCAATTGGTGGCGCAGCTCGCGCCGAAGCAGTCGATTGCCGTCGATGTGCCGCCGGGCGAAGTATCGATCAGCGTCTCGCGCGGCGGCTCGGGCTATTGCGTCAGCGACATGCCGGCCAATGCGCAGTCCGCCGTGTTTACGCCTGGGGAAACCAGAGAGTTCAAGATTGTGGTGGATGACACCGGGGCGTTTTTGTCGCCGGCTGATACCCAGGCGCCTTGATTCGGGTTTTGCCGTTTGCAGGTCTGGCCTATCGCGGCTAAAGCCGCTCCGATAGGAAGACGAGCATTCGGCGCCGGCATTCCCTATGAGACTCTGGATCCCCGCCTGCGCGGGGATGACGGTGGGGTTAGCAGGGCTCTGTAGGAGCGGCTTTAGCCGCGATGGGGTTCGCGCATCAACGCTGAAGAACCGCCGGACCGTACCCTTCGAGAAATTCCGGCGGCATGCGCTTGGGCTTGCCGGTGCTGAGCTCGATGCACACAAACGTGGTTTTCGCCCGCAGCAGCGTGACGCCATCCGCCGGGCGAATTAGCTGGAAATGCCGGCTCATGCGCAGTTTCTGATCCGACTCGATAATCCAAGTCGCTACCTGCAACTCGTCGCCCTCGTAGGCGCTGGCGAGGTAATCCACCTCATGGCGCACCACCGCCATCGCGCGGTCCAGGCGGCGGTATTCGCTCAGGTCCAGGCCCAGACTCTGCGAATGGCGCCACGCGCAGCGCTCAAGCCAACTGACATACACCGCGTTATTGGCGTGGCCAAGCCCATCGATGTCGTCGGCGAGCACCTGCAGGTCAATTACAAACGGCGTCGGCAAATCCCAGTTCATACGTCTCTCCATGGCGGCGAGGCGGCAGTTTAGCAACGTGGGCGGATGCGGGGTACGAGATCAGATCCGTGAATAGACAGCGAAAAACTCTTAGCCCCAAGACAATCGAGAGCGAGCGAGCTAGAGCGGAGCAAGGCAAAAATGGTTTTTAAAGCGCAGTGGGCTGTAGCCCATGAGCATTTAAAAACCATTTTTAACGCAGCCCCGCCGACGCGCAGCCGATCGCTTAGTACCCCAGAAAAACAAAAGGGCCATTCCAATGGAATGACCCTTCAAAAGTCCGCAGAGCGGATAAATTGGCGTCCCCTAGGGGACTCGAACCCCTGTTACCGCCGTGAAAGGGCGGTGTCCTAGGCCACTAGACGAAGGGGACAAAACCTTCAAAAACAAGGCCAGCAATAAGCTGGCC
>Ga0157370_10004782_pt1 | contig 15404 bp, 12 predicted proteins | sample C35metaG_FD_113463 | JGI IMG/M metagenome (GOLD analysis project Ga0157370, IMG submission 113463) | Corn rhizosphere microbial communities from Kellogg Biological Station, Michigan, USA - C3-5 metaG | ecosystem: Host-associated > Plants > Roots > Rhizosphere > Soil | place: USA: Michigan...
AGGGACGCAAGGCTGGCCGTTCGATCGTCAACCCGCCGCTGCCTCGGCAGTGTCGCCGGCCTGTGCGGCACGCTGCACCATGACCCGGTTGCGCCCGGCCACCTTGGCCTCGTAGAGCATCTGATCGGCCTGCTTGAGGAGTCCCTCGAGCTCGGTGGCGGCTCCCGTGGCGACGGCAATGCCGAAGCTCGCGGTCATCTGACAGCACGTACCTGAATCGGTATCCACGGCGGCTCGGGCGATATCCTGCCGCATGCGTTCGGCAATCTGGCGGGCGGCTTCCGCGCTTGGCACGCGCGTCATCACTGCAAACTCCTCGCCGCCGATGCGCGCGACGATATCCGAGCGCGCGAAGTGAGTGTGGCAGAGTTGGGCGACCCTGCGCAGCGCTTCGTCGCCGACGGCATGGCCGTAGGTGTCGTTGACGCGCTTGAAGTAGTCGATATCGAACATGATCAGCGCGATGCGTGACGAAGGATCGTAGGGCTGCCGGCATAAGGCGCCGGCACGCCCTTCGAAGGCGCGCCGGTTCAAAAGCCGCGTGAGCGGGTCGGTTTCGGCCATCGTCGCCAACTCGTCGATCAGGCGTGCGCGGTCGGTTTCGAGCCGGGCGCGTTCGATACTGTTCTCTTTCAGGACGCGCAGCGCATCGAACATCACGCGGATATCGTCCCGGCTGAACGAACACGGTACGTGATGATCGAGGTTCCCGGCCGCGATGGCCTGGATGGCCGCGGTGGCCTCTGCGAAAGGGCTGACCACGTCGCGCCTGAAGCCGACGATGAGCAAGCCGAGGGCGATCAGCAACAGCGCTTCGCCGCCGGCCGTGGTAACCGCGGCCACCAGCGCGGCATGGCGGTTGCGCTGTAGTTCGGACGCGGCCTTCTCGAGGACTGCATCGCGAAAGCCGACGATCGGTCTCATCGTGGGCACATACTCCTCGGCGAAGCGGCCGGTGGAGATGCCGGCACCGATCGGCCGATCGGCAAGCGCCTGAACGGAGGCGACATAGCGCAAGCCGTCGCCGAAGTAGCGGGTGTTGACGGCGGCGAACGCTTCCGCGCTCAGCAACGGATGCTCGACCATGCGCGCATCGATGAGCGCGCGTATCTGGTCGATGCGGCCGTGCGTCTGCGCGATCGCGAGCTTTTCGTCGATCGTCAACTGACGCCGCATGGCCAGCGCGCTCGTGAAGCGCGAGCCGAGCCGGCCTGCATGCTCGCGCAGATCGGCGGCCAGACGCGAGATGATGAGGCAATTCATGGTGTTGGGATCGCCGCGCGCGACCGCCGAGGTCTGCGAGACCGCCACGGGACTGAAGCCGTCGACGATCGAGAACATGCGATGAAGGACGTTCTCCAGCGCGCGGTCGTCGCGCACCGCGCGCGGCATGGCCGCGAGGCGATCGACCTGAACGCGTGCCGCCGTCAGCTCGCTTTTGAGCTGACGCACGATCGCGTAATCGTCCGAGCAGGTGGCGCACTCGTCCGGGCTCAGCGTTTCGAGCAGGCGATTGAGTCGCTCGTCGCTTTCGATGCGCGCACGCTTGAGCAAAACCGTGCGCGTAGCTGGGATGGGCAGATCTTCGCCGAGCACGCCGTTCATCGGGCCGCGCTCGGCGGATATCTTCTCCATCGCGATCAGCGTGGCGCCCAACGAGTGAAAACGATGCACGGCCGCGTCCGCGTCTTGAAACGCCATCCATTGATGCTTGAGCAGCAAATAGGACAGCAAGAAAACGGGCACGAGCGCGCAGGCGACGCCGATATTGAAGCGCCGGCCCATTGGCATCCGGGAATGTAAATTGTCTTTCATGACGCGTCATGCCGGCCACGCGCGAGCGTGGCGGGCGGGGCCTAGCTCCCGATACGAATCGAAACCGGTCGGCACGCGTCATTAGCGGCCGTTCGCCGTTCGCCGAAAGGGCGTATCTGGCTATCGGCAGGCGGGGCGCCAATCTTTATAGCGGATTACGGCTAGCGGGCGCGCGTAGGGGAAAACACGTAGACCCCGCTTATCGCAAGAAGCGGGGCGGGGCGGAGGCCGCCGCGGTGAACGCTCGGCCCCCGGCTGATTCTCCCGTCAATGTAGCGTGCCAAAGACCACGTTCGCGCCTTCCGCAGGGGTCAGGCCAAAGCGAAAGAACCCTTCCAGGCGTTCGGCCATCTCGTTGTCGAGTTCATAGGGGGGTTCCACATAGCCGCTTTTCACTGCCGATTGATACCAGTCGGTGATCCACTGACGCAGTTCGCGCTCCTCGGGCGGCAATTCCCAAGCGTCGTAGCTGCTGCTGGCGTAGGACGTGTTCATGTCGTGGCTCCCATTTCTGTTCGAGTGGTAGTGCGGCGCGCGGGGTGGCCCCGTGCGGGCGGCGCCATCGATAGAAATCGATTTTGCCGCTCGAGAACCATGCTACGCGTATGCGCTCGGTTGTTCGATAGGCGCAGGCGGATTGTCGAGTAAGGATAGGTTGCGCATGGTGTAGGGATTTTCTGGCATGCGTTCAGGCGTGCCAGTCCGCGCGCTCAGTTCGAGGCGAAGCTCTGGGCGAGCCATTCGCGCATCATCGCATAGGACCGGGCCGCGACTTTCGCGTCATAGCGGCACATTCCCGTGGGGCTCGTGGCCTCGGTTTCCGTAAAGCAGTGAACGGCATGGCCGATCTCGACAAACTGCCAGTCGGCCGGGCTTTGCTTCATTGCTTCGACGAATTTGGGGGCGTCCGGCATGGTGAACGCGTCGTCGGCTCCGTTCATGGCGAGCACGCGCGCCTTGATGTTTCGGGCGAGCGCCGGGTTGTCGGTACTCAGATCGCCATGAAAGGCGACCACGGCCTTCGCGGGGGCGCCGCTGCGCGCGAGATCGAGTGCGACCGCGCCACCGAAGCAAAAGCCGATGGCGGCAAGGCGTGCGCGATCGATCGGAGCCCCGGCCGCGGCGGCCTCGAGCTGTTCGAACGCCTTGACGATGCGTTTGCGCATCATGGCCCGGTCCTTGTAGAGCGGCGTGACCGCCGCCTTGGCGTCTTCGTCCCCCTTCGGGCGTGTTCCTTTGCCGTACATGTCGGTGAGCAGGATGACGTAGTCCTTGCCGGCGATCTTCTTCGCCTTTTCGATGGCGATATCGTTGACCCCGTACCAATTGGGCACCATGACGAGGCCCGGGCGCTTCGCCGTAGAGTCGTCGTCATAGACGAGCCGGCTATCGAACGTCGTGCCGTCGAGTGTCCATTCGACGGGTTTGACGACCATTTTCGCCAGCAGCGGCGAAGCGATGAGGGCGGTCAGCAGCATCAGAACGAGGCGCAGGGCTCGCATGTCAGTTTCCTTTCGGCGGTTCGGACGAACGGGTGGAGTGCTTCGACGGGAAGTCTTCATTCTAGGGTGAACAGACTTGCAGCATTAACCCGCGTTGGCGCCTGCCACTACACAAAGCCGTAATCCTCATCGCGCGACATGCACGTTTTCACGATTCCCGGCGCGTCCGGCCCACGGTGCGGCCGGTATCGTTTTCGGCGTCCGTGCCGCGTTTCTGGCTGCATCGTTGCCCGGTAGACATTGCCAGGCCGGACACCCCGAGCAAGCGTTCGAAACTGCTGTCGCACGAGGGCGTTATGACGAGCGGTCCGGATTTTCGATTGTGCTTTTCAGAGTCCCCTGGCTTTCGACCAGGCACGCTCGAACCCGCGGGAGCGAGCCTTCGCGACGGTACGGCGTTCGAGCCGGGATGCGATGACACGGCGCTGCCCCGACAAAGCGTGGCGCTCATGTTCGCACTTTGTCTGCGCTACGGCGTCGAGCCTGCCGTTCGGTCGCATCCTCCGTCATTCAGTGCGGCGCAAAAGCAGCGCATCGTCGCACCAGCCCAAGTGCAAAAGACCGTAACGGTGCGCTTGGGCGACTCGACGCTGCTGTGCACAGCCATCGGCGATCCATTGCTGAGCCGCGATCTAATGCGCGAGGTCGCCGAACGGTTAGGGCTCGCTCGTGCCAGCGTCAAACGGCTGCATATCAATCCGCCCGGCTGCGATCCTTTGATCGAGTTCGGGATGGCCCCCGGCATGGTGTCGCCGTGGCTGCGTCCGGGGCGGCCGACATCGGTGCGCGCCGTCGTGCTGACCGGGGACGCGGCGCCCGCTGCGACGGACGAGACCGCAGTGGCGCTTTCGTTGTCGTTGCGGCAAAGCCTTTTCGTTCCTGCGCGCATCGTGCCCGCGATGCTGCGAGACTATGCGGCGCGGGCCTATCCGCAAGTGGCATGGATCGATCTTCGGCGCGAAACGGCAGTGCCGTGAGGCAATCGGCGCCACGGCCACCTGGCCGGCGGCATCGCGGGCGCCGTCGTTGTGCGCTTGCGGGTTGACCGCCGGGGTCCGCAGCGACGACTCCCGGGGAAGCGAGGCACAGGTCTTGCGCGGCTGTAAGAAACCCAACCAATCCATGGGAGAACTGCCATGCCTGAGAAGAAAACCCTCTCGCGTGCCCGTGCCGACAAGCGTGCGGGCAAAGCGCCGAGCACGCAGGCCGGCGAATTCGTGAAGGAAGAGATCGATCATGTGCGCGCCGGCAAGCATGGCGTGAAGTCGGCGAAGCAAGCGGTGGCCATTGGACTGTCGAAGGCCCGCAGGGCGGGTGTGGACTTGAAGCCGCCGAAGAAGGGGGCGACCAGCGAGTCGACGCGCAAGAAGGCGCAGAATGATCGCGAGGTGGGTCAAACCCCGGCCGCGGCGCGCAAATCGGCCAGCAAGGAGACCACTGCCAAGCGTTCCCGCACGACGACGGCCGTGCTCAAGCACGACGGTAAAAAGAGCGCATCGCGCGGTGCACTTTCGGCGCAGGCCAAGTCCGCGGCGGCGAAGCGCCCGGCGGCAAGCCGCTCCGCCGCGGCCAAGAAGGCCGCCGCCACCAAGGGCGCGGCTGGCCGCAAAGCGGCCGCGAAAAAGGCCGCGCACACGCGCGCGGCACGCGCGCATCATTGAGCCTTCATCGGCAACGGGGAATGCTCATGAGTCGCGATACCGCCTATTCGAAAACACCGCCGACGCGCGGCGAAGTCGACGCCTTCGTCGGTCCGACGGTCCTGGAGTTCGGCACGGACTGGTGCGGCTACTGCGAGCGGGCGCAGCCGCTGATTGCCCAGTCGCTCCGGCCGCGCGCGCAGGTGCGCCATTTGAAGATCGAGGATGGCCCGGGCCGGCCGCTCGGCCGTTCATTCAAGGTGAAGCTTTGGCCCACGCTGATTTTCCTGCGGGACGGCGCCGAGGTCGCGCGCGTCGTGCGCCCGTCGGATGCCAGTGTCATCGAGGAAGCCGCTGAGCAAATCGATTGACGGCTGGTTGTCCGCGTCCAGAGGCGTGGACCGGCGTTCACGCATAGGCCTGAACCGCGTGGCGTGCGCCTTCGCGAAGGGCCGACAGCGCTCGAACGAGCACATCCCGCAAGACGCGGTTGTCCGCGAGCGCTTCGGGAAACACCTCTCTGATGCCGAGCAAGGCGTCGGCGAGCGCTTCGGGCGTATTCGCCGCGGTCTGTGCGGCGTGCGTCAGCCGGGCGGCAAGCGGATCGCTGATCTCATACGGCGCACCATCGTCGGTTCGCCCTCGCAGGAACCGCATCCATGCCGCAACGGCAAGCGCGAGCCGCGGGAACGGTTGGCCGGCAGCCAGGCGCTCGGCGACGGGCCCAAGCAGACGGGGAGGAATCTTCTGGCTGCCGTCCATTGCGATCTGTGCGCAGCGGTGCTTGAGAGCCGGGTTCGCATAACGTTGAAGCAATGCGTCGCGATAAGCGTGCAGGTCGAGCGACGGCACGCTCAGTGTCGGTGCAATTTCGTCGGTCATCATGGCGTGGATCAATTGGCGTATCGATTTGTCGCCGATCGCGACATCGACCGTTTCGATGCCCGCGAGCATCGAGAGATAGGCGATCGTCGAATGCGTGCCGTTGAGCATGCGCAGCTTCGCGAGCTCGAACGGCGTCACGTCCTCGACCATTTGTACCCCAGCCTGCTGCCATGCGGGGCGCCCCCCCGGGAAACGGTCTTCGACCACCCATTGCCGAAACGGCTCGCAAGGCACCGGCATCAGATCGGTATAGCCGAGCGCCGCGGATGCCGATTCGCGATCCGCTTCAGTCGTAGCCGGTACGATCCGGTCCACCATCGTCGAGGGAAACGCTACGTTTCCGACGATCCAGTCCGCAATGGACGGATCCAGCGCCCGGGCGTAGGAGGCGACGACCTGGCGCGTCGCTGCGCCGTTATGCGCTAGGTTGTCGCAACACAGCACCGTAAACGGATCGGCCATGCGGCGGCGCAGCGCGGCGACGAGTATGCCGGGAACCGTCGACGGCGCGTCGGGATGCGCCAAGTCATGGGCAATGTCGGGGTGCCCCAGTTCCACATCGCCCGTTTCAGTGTCCCGGCAGTAACCCTTTTCGGTCACCGTCAGCGACACGATGCGGACACGCGGATCGGTGAGCCGCTCGAATAGCCGCGCGCGATCGTCGGGCAGCGCGAGCACTTCGCGAACGATGCGCGCAAGCGTGAGGCGTTCGCCATCCGGGCCGCGCTCGATGACGCTATAGAGCCCTTGCTGGGAGGCGAGCGCGTCGCGCTTGCCCGTATCCGCTTTCAATGTGACGCCGCAAATGCCCCAGTCCCCACCTGCGGCCACAACGGCCTGCTCCGTATAGAGCGCCTGATGGGCACGATGAAAGTTGCCGATGCCCAAATGCACGATACCGATGTCGGGCTCGCGCCAGCCCGGCGATAGAAGGTGCGCTGTCAGCTCGGGCAGCGCGTGACGAGTCAGACGAGGAGCAGGGGTCATGAGGCGAATATCCGGGTTATCCCTTGGAGTCAATCAAACATACTTGTATGGTAGCATGAGCCAACATCGAAGCAGATGCAAGGACTCACCCTATGAAAATCGTTCGCGCGGATGTCATCGTCACCTGTCCCGGTCGAAATTTCGTCACATTGAAGATCGTCACGGACGAAGGCGTTCATGGCATTGGTGATGCGACGCTCAACGGCCGGGAGTTGGCGGTGGCGTCGTATCTGAAGGACCACGTCTGCCCGGCGCTCATCGGCCGCGATCCCGGACGTATCGAAGACATCTGGCAGTTCCTCTACAAGGGCGCCTATTGGCGGCGCGGCCCGGTGACGATGACGGCCATCGCGGCCGTCGACGTGGCGCTGTGGGACATTCTCGGCAAAGTGTCGGGGCTGCCGCTTTACCGGCTGCTTGGCGGCGCTTCGCGCGAAGCCGTGATGGTGTACGGGCACGCGACGGGCACCGATATTTCGGAGGCGCTAGATCGATACGCCGAGCATATCGAGGCGGGCTACAAGGCGGTTCGCGTGCAATGCGGTGTGCCGAATATGCGCTCGGTTTACGGCGTGGCGAAAGGCGGGGGCGTCTACGAGCCGGCCACCAAAGGTGTCGTACAAGAGCACAGCTGGTCTTCGGAGAAATATCTGGATTTCGTACCGAAGCTTTTCGAGGCCGTGCGCGCGCGCTTCGGGTTCGATACGCATTTACTGCACGACGTCCATCACCGCCTGACCCCGATCGAAGCGGCGCGCCTCGGTAAGGCCGTCGAACCGTACCGGCTTTTCTGGCTCGAGGATCCCACTCCAGCCGAAAACCAGGCCGGCTTTCGGCTGATTCGCCAGCACACCGTCACGCCCATTGCCGTAGGCGAGGTGTTCAACAGCATCTGGGACTGCAAGCAACTCATAGAAGAGCAGTTGATCGACTATATCCGTGCGACGTTGACGCATGCCGGCGGCATCACGCATCTGCGCCGCGTGGCGGACTTTGCCTCGCTTTATCAGGTGCGTACCGGCTGTCACGGCCCGTCCGATCTGTCGCCCGTCTGCATGGGCGCGGCACTGCATTTCGACCTGTGGGTACCGAACTTCGGCGTACAGGAATACATGGGTTTTCCGCAAGCCGCGCTCGAAGTCTTCCCGCATGCGTGGCGGTTCGAACGCGGCATGATGCACCCGGGCGAGGCGCCCGGGCATGGCGTCGATATCGACGAGGCGTTGGCCGCGCGCTATCCCTACGACCCGGCCTATCTTCCCGTCGCGCGACTCGAAGACGGCACCCTCTGGAACTGGTAAGGAGTCCTCTCAATGCTGGCAGCCGTGCTTCATGAGCCGAAGCTCATTCGTGTCGACGACATCGAACGTCCCGAACCGGGGCCGGGGCAGGTTCGCGTGCGCGTACGCGCGGGCGGCATCTGCGGATCGGACCTGTCCTACTACTTCAAAGGAAAGAGCGGAGACTTCGCCGTTCGAGAGCCGTTCATCCTCGGGCACGAGGTGTCGGGCGAAATCGACGCGCTCGGCCCGGGAGTGCCGGAATCGAGCGCGGCTGGCGGGGTCGCGGTGGGGCAGCGCGTCGCGGTCAATCCGGGGCTGACCTGCGGGCGCTGCCGCTATTGCGTGGCAGGCATGCCGAACCACTGTCTCGACATGCGCTTCATGGGCAGTGCTTCGACGTTCCCGCATAGCCAGGGCATGTTCAGGCAGTACATCGTCGTTGCCGAGCATCAATGCGTGGCGGTACCCGAGACGCTCGATTTCGCGCAGGCATCGATGGCCGAACCGCTCGCGGTGGCGCTGCATGCGATTCGCCGCGCCGGCTCGCTCGTCGGCGCGCAGGTGCTCGTCGTCGGGTGCGGTCCGATCGGCTGCCTGTTGCTGGCTACGGCGAGCCGTGCCGGCGCGCATCGGCTCGTGGCAATGGATCTTTCGAAGCGGGCCCTCGATATCGCGCGCGCAATGGGCGCCGATGAAACCGTCGATGCGGGCGATGCGAACGTGGTATCACGCTGGGCCGAGGCGCGCGGCACCTTCGATGTCGTCATCGAGGCGTCCGGCAGTCCCGCCGGGCTCGATACCGCGCTACGCGCCGTGCGGGCGGGCGGCGCCGTCGTTCAGGTGGGCAATCTGCCCGCCGGGCAGTCGCCGGTCGCGGCGAACCTCGTCATGTCCAAAGAGATTCGATACACGGGCTCGTTCCGCTTTGCCGACGAATACGCTATTGCGGCGCGGGAGATCGCGCAAGGCAAGCTCGACTTGCGGCCGCTGATGACGCATTCGTTCTCGCTATCGCAGGCCAATCATGCATTCGAGGTGGCGCACGACCGGTCGCAATCGATGAAGGTTCATCTGCGGTTCGAGTGAGTTACCGCGATGCGAAAGGGCGCTTCGTGCCGGTTCGCTGCATTTGCATTTTCAGGTTTGTCGAACACGCCCGCAAAGAGGCGCGACAGTTTTTGCATCGATGAAAGTCAGCGCTGACGCGCTAAGGAGACGCAATTATGTTCAAGAGCCAGCGATGGTACATCGTCGCCTTGTTTTTTCTGGCAGGCCTCGTCAACTACCTCGATCGCGCAGCGCTCTCGATCGCGGCGCCGTTGATTCAGCAAGACCTGCACTTCACGCATGCGCAGCTCGGCGTCGTGTTCAGCAGCTTTTTCGTGGGCTACGCCATTTTCAACTTCGTCGGCGGGGTGCTGTCGGACCGCTTCGGCGCGAAGCGCGTATTCGGCGCCGCCATGGCGATCTGGTCGATTTTCTGCGGCGCGACGGCACTTGCGACCGGCATCGCTTCGCTGATCGTGCTACGCGTGCTGTTCGGCATGGGCGAAGGGCCGTTCAGCTCGTCGAACAGCAAAATGGTCAACAACTGGTTCCCGAAGCGCGAAGTCGCCAGCGCGATCGGTGTCATCAGTTCCGGAACGCCGTTGGGCGGCGCGCTTGCAGGCCCTGTGGTCGGTTATCTTGCCGTGCGGTTCGGCTGGCGCTGGGCCTTCGTCGGCATCATGCTGCTCGGGCTGTTATGGCTCGTCGCGTGGGTGACGACGACGACCGACGAGCCGCGCGATCATCCGCGCATTTCCCGCTCCGAGCTCGAGCTGATCGAGAGCGGGCAGCAACAGCGCGACACAAGTACCGCAGGCGCCATGGACGAGGAGTCCGCGCCGCTCACGCATTTTCTGCGGAAGCCGCTCGTGCTCGCCACGGCATGCGCGTTTTTCGCCTATAACTACGTGCTGTTTTTCTTCCTTTCGTGGTTTCCGACCTATCTGACCGAGGCGCATCACCTCAGTCTGCGCGACATGAGTATCGCAACGGTCATTCCGTGGCTGCTCGGGAGCGTCGGGCTTGCCTCGGGCGGCTTCATTTCCGACGCCATTCTCAAGGTCACGGGGCGACCGCTGCTGTCGCGCCGGATCGTGCTCGGCGTATGCCTTGGCGCGTCGGCGCTGTGCGTCGCGCTCGCGGGTGGCGTCCAAAGCACATCGGGCGCCGTTGCGCTGATGTCGGTGTCGATTTTCTTTCTCTATGTGACGGGTTCCGTGTACTGGGCCGTGATCCAGGATACGGTGCCGCGCCGCCATGTGGGCGGTGTCGGCGGCTTCGTGCACTTTCTCGCCAATCTCGCCGGCGTTATCGGGCCGGCCGTGACGGGTTTCATCGTGCAAGCCGCGCACGGCTCGTACGCGAGTGCGTTCGTCCTGGCAGGCGGCATTGCGGTGGCAGGCGCCGTCTGCTCGATCGTGGGCATTCGCGAGCCGCGCCCGGCGGGCGTTCGGGTGGGACGCGCATGGTAGTATGGTGGGATATGAAAACCAGGCTTTCCACCGCTTCGATTCCGCGTTCCGCCTCGCCGACCGGCCGGTCGGCACCCGTTGCAACGGTCAGGCGGCGCGGCGGGTTGGCCGCTGCGCCGCGCACCGCGCTTCCCGACCTGGCCGCGCAGGTTTCGCTCGATTCCCATGAGCCGATCGGCGCACAGATTTTCCGGGCGTTGCGCCAGGCGATTTTCGTCGGGCAGATGGTCCCTGGCACGCCGTTGTCGGAAAAAGAGGTGTCAGACATGTTTCACGTATCGCGACAACCTGTGCGTGAAGCGTTCATCAAGCTCGCCGAGGCGGGCGTATTGCAGGTTTTGCCTCAGCGCGGCACGTTCGTGCGCAAGATTTCGCCACGAAGGGTGCGCGAGGGGCGTTTCATTCGCGAGGCGATCGAGACAGCCGTGGCACGCAAGGCGGCAGAATCGATTACCGATGATCAACTGCTGCAGCTCGGCGAAAACCTTCGCGATCAGAAGCTCGCCGCAAAGGTGAACGACACCTCGCGATTCCTTGCGCTCGACGAGGCGTTTCATTATTCCATTGCACAGTCGATCGACTGTATCGCGGCTTGGGAAACGATTCAGGATATCAAGGCGCAAATGGACCGCGTGCGTTATCTGAGCCTGCCCGAGGTTTCTCCGCTCGATCTGCTGATTCGCCAGCACGCGAAGATCGTGTCCGCGCTGCGCGCGCACGATCCCGCCGCGGCGGAGCAGGCGATGCGCGCACACTTGCGGGAAATCCTCGTTTCACTGGGCCCCGTCGCCGCTCGCAATCCCGATTGGTTCGACGCGGACGAGCCGGAGCGCGTATCGCTTTGCACCTGAGCGCGATGCACGCGACGAGATTGGCTGCGTCATCGCACCCGCAGACGGTAGGACGAAATGGCCTGGGGCGGCAGATCGACGTGAAGCATATCGAGCAACTGCCCCATGCCTGAGAAGACCTTATAAGCGCTCGCCGTCTGAGCATACTGGCCGCTGATGTAATCGATGCGCGCGCTGTAGTACTCGCTTTCGGCGTTGAGCAGATCGAGCAGCGAGCGCTGCCCAATGCCGAATTGCAACCCATAGGCTTCGCGTGTGGAAGCGCTCGAGCCTACGTACTGCGCGAGGACGGCGGTACGATCACGCGCGGTGCGGTAGGCGTTGAATGCAAGCGAGACAGTTTCCTGAACTTCGCGACGCGTATGGTCGCGCTGCTCCTCGGCTTCGCGAATCTGCGCTGCGGCTTCCCCGATTCGTGCCTTGTCGGCACCGCCACTGAAAATATTGAAGCGCAGCCGAAGCATGACGCGGCGATCCGTGCTGGGCCCGAGCATGCTTTCGCGGTCATGCGCGGTGCTGACTTCGAGATCGAGGCGCGGCCATAGTGCTGACTTTGCGACGTTGTACTGGGCGCGCGCCTGGTCGACGTCCGCGTCGGCTCCGCCGAGCGAAGGATGGCGCGCCAACGCAGCATCCACAGCGAGTTGCTCGGTAGGCGGGATCGCCTCCTCCTGCGCGATGGGCTTCATCAGCGCCGCCGGCGGCACGCCGACCAGACGTGTGTACGCGATTTCCGCATCCTTCAGGCTGCTTTGCTCCGAGCGCAAGTTGTCGCTGGCCAACGCCAGACGAGTTTCAGCCTGATAGAGATCTGCGCGTCGTCCAACGCCACGATCGCTACGCAACTTGATCTGCTCGTAGATGCGGCGATGTGCCTCGATGTTGTCTTCGGCCGCGGCAGTTGTTTCTTTCCGGCGCAATACTTCGAGATAGGCACCCACGACGCGCAGCGCCACATCCTGTGCCGTCGCTGCCACTCCATAGCCAGACGATTCGATGCGCGCCCTTTGGCGTGCGACTTCGCTTTTGACGCCCGCGCCGTCGAACAGCATTTGCGTCAGCGTAACGTTGGCGGTGCGATGCGTGAAAGTAGTGCGATTCAAACCGAGTAGGCGCGTTTCGGTGTCGTCGCGTCGCTCCCGGCCGATGCCGGCATCGACATCGAGACGTGGCAAGTAGCCGGCTTGCGCTTGTTTCAGCGCTTGATCCGCTGCCTCGCGATGATAATCCGTGGCAAGCACTTCGGGATTGGTTGCGACCGCCTGTTCGACTGCCTCTTGAAGGGTCTGTGCGCAAGCGTGCGAAGCATCGACGGTTATCGCGGCCAGCAATAAAAGCATTGCAAGCCTTGGCCTATTTTTATTCATTGCGCATTTCCTGTAACCCCAAGACCGCTATCTCATGATGCCGAAGCAAAAAATACCGCCCCCGGTGCTTCGGCATCATTCGACGATTTATATTGCTTGAGATACGTTGCGCTTTCAATCAGGAGAATCCCGTTAAGCCGATTCCGACACGGGTTCTTCCGATATCTCCGTTAATACTCCTGGACATGTGGCAAGGCCGGCGCAATATACGTGACCAGCGTGCCGCCGCTCTGGTCTTGCGCGAGCTGGAACCCTCCACTGGACAAATTGCCTTGCATTGCAACCTGAGCTGTGTGGACGCCATCGCTGACGGTCAGCGTGCCACCTGTTCCCGCATCGTTTGCCGTGAAGCTGAGCGTCGCGTGGTCGCTATAGAGTACGTCTGCCAGGTCCAGCTTGTCGCCGGTCGTAAAGCCCGAGACGGAACCGCTGAAGCTTTCGGCGCGATCGAGCTGGAGCGTGCCGGCTGCGCCGTCGGAAAACGCGGTATTGGCTGCCGAGGCGCCACCGAATTCCAGTGTTGCCGCACCGCTGATCGTGGCGGCCCCGTTTCCTGTCACATCGCCATGTATCGTCAGGTTTGCGCCATTGGCCCAGAGGTTTCCTGTATTCAGTACGGCACCGTCGACCACGAGACCGCCCGCCCCAGTCGCTTCGAGCGTGCCCGTATTGCTGACGGTGTTACTGCCGGTATCGATCACCAACGCATGGGTGCCGTTGGCGACGATCGTGCCACCGTTCGTCAGCGTCAGTTGGCCGGCGCCGATTTGGCCCGCGCCCGCGATCGTATTGTCGACGTTGACGAGCGCCGCATCGGCTGTGCCCCCGAAGATGATGTTGTGGCTGTCGTCGGAAAGCTGAACCTGGCCGCCGCCTTCGAGCGTTGCATTTTTGACGAGGACTTCGAGGTTCGTTTCGTCGCCGGTCGAAGCAAGTAAGATCGTCCCGGTATTCTCGATGGTTCCGCCGATGGGCAGCATGGCGCCATCGTTGATCGTCAGGATGCCTGTATTGGTAGTCACGGGCTCTTGATCGAACACGAAGTTGCTGGCTGTCAGGTCCGCCGAATGCACGCCCTCGACCGTAATACTTTGGCCGGCACCGAGTGTGATGACTGCGTTGCCATTGGCGTCATCGGTCATGTGTGTCTGCACATCGCCAAAGCTCCCCATGCCGGCAAATCCGACCAGATCGATTTTGTCGGCTGCAACATCAAGGTTATGCAGCGTATCGTTACCGATCGGTTGGGCGAAGACGAAGAGGTCGCTCGCGCTCGAGCCGCTGAGGTGGTCATAGCCAGACCAAGCGAAAATGGGGGCGTTGGCCGCGTAGGCTTCGACGTTGTCTGAGACAGTGAGCGACGAGTGGCTGCCGTCGGCGTTGGTCCAGTTCTCCGTTACGTTCAGTACCGTTGCGCCAGTGAAAGACGCGGGGGGCGTAACGGAGAGTCCGCTCAGATCGTGTGTCGACACGAGCCAGGAGCCGTTGCCGAGGTCGGTCCCGGCGCTGAGTTTCCAGTCGGCCGGCATCCCCGAGATCGTTACCGTGAGATCGGCTGCGCCGTTCGATGGATCCGCCAATGCCAGATTGATGTCAGATCCGGCGATTCCGGCAGGAGCTGTGTGTTGCAGTGATCGCGTATTGCCCGCGAGGTCCCACTCGGTCACCGTAAGGGAGTCCTTGTTCAGACTGAGAGTCTGGCTCGAAAAGCTCCACGTTCCCGGGCTTTGCTGTGTTGCCAGATAGTCGGCACCCGTCGAATTGTCGTGAATCGTGACCTTCCAGACATTCGATGTGTCGGTGGTGGCTGTCAGTGTGTGCCCGCTGTACTGCCAGGTCAGCGTGGAGGGTGCCGCGGTGTCCAGTGTGAAATTCAATGCGGTGGAGGCCGAAGTGTTGCCTGCGACGTCTATTTGACGAACCTGCACCGAGTTCAGGCCTTCGGCGGCGGTAAAGGTGGTCGTCCAATGAGCACCGCCATCGGTGGAGTACTGTACGGTGGCGCCGTTCTCGACACCGCTGAGGTTCAGTGTGCCGACGTTGGTAACGTGGTCGGTGGTACTGCTGCCGGAGTCGGTGGCAAGCGTCACGCCCGGGGCGGCGGCCGTCGTATCGAGGGTGAAGCTGAAGCTTGTGGCGTTGGAGACGTTGCCGGCAACATCGGTCTGGCGCACCTCGACAGAATTCAGCCCCTCGACCGCACTGAAACTGCTGGTCCAATGAGCGCCACCATCGGTGGAGTACTGTACGGTGGCGCCGTTCTCGACACCGCTGAGGTTCAGTGTGCCGATGTTAGTGACGTGATCGCTCGTGCTGCTGCCGGAGTCGGTTGTAAGCGTCACGCCCGGCGCGGCCACCGCTGTATCGAGGGTGAAGTTGAAGCTCGTGGCGTTGGAGACGTTGCCGGCGACATCGGTCTGGCGAACCTCGACAGAATTCAGTCCCTCAACTGCACTGAAACTGCTGCTCCAATGAGCGCCGCCATCGGTGGAGTACTGTACGGTGGCGCCGTTCTCGACACCGCTGAGGTTCAGTGTGCCGATGTTAGTGACGTG
>Ga0157370_10004783_pt1 | contig 15402 bp, 11 predicted proteins | sample C35metaG_FD_113463 | JGI IMG/M metagenome (GOLD analysis project Ga0157370, IMG submission 113463) | Corn rhizosphere microbial communities from Kellogg Biological Station, Michigan, USA - C3-5 metaG | ecosystem: Host-associated > Plants > Roots > Rhizosphere > Soil | place: USA: Michigan...
CCGTACAAGGAGGCGCCGCGCGCGGGATCGAACTTGTACGGACCGGCGGGTGTTGCGGCTGCGCTGGCCGGCGTCGCAGGCGTCGCCACGGGCGCGGCTTGCGAGATGGGTGGCTTGGCGGCAGCCGTCGCGCCGGCCGGTCCCTGCACGTCGAGGACGCCGACGGCGCCGATCATGAGATGCGCAAACGAGTGGTCGACGAACGGGTAATGACCGGGCTCGGGGATCACGATGTCGAAGACCGCGCCCGCGCCGGGGCCGACGCTGTAGGTGGAAACGCCGGTCTGCGCGTGTGCCGCGTTGCCATCGGGATAGACCGCGTCGAAGATCCCGCCGATCACGTGAAATGACGACCACAGGCTCGGGCCTGCGTTCACGAAGTAGATGCGCACGCGCTCGCCCGCCTTGACCGTCAGCGGCCGATCCCGGTACTGGAACGCGACGCCGTTGAACACCACTTCATCGGGACGCTCGGCGAGCATCTTCTCGTAGCTCGGCCCCATCAGGCGCCCGGAGACCTGCTGCGTGTACCACTCGCTCTGCACGATCACGTAGCTCTCCGCCGCCGGCGGCAGCGGCGTCGTCGGCGAGACGATGATCGCGCCGTACATCCCGTTGCCCATGTGCAGCAGCACGGGCGGCGTGCCGCAGTGGTAGACGAATGCCCCCGGCACCTTCGCGACGAAGGAATACGTGATCTTCTCGCCCGGCTTCAGTTCCGCGTAATGCAGGTTGGGAGGCGTGATCGCGGAGTGGAAGTCCAGCGAGTGCTCCATGGTGCCGCGGTTGGTGTAGGTGACGTTGATCGTCTGGCCCTGGCGCACGTGGATCACCGGCCCCGGCACCTCGTTGCCGAACGTCCACGCCTGATACTCGACGCCGCTGGCGATCGAGACCGTTTTGTCGGTGGACTCGATCTCGATGTCCACGCTGTCGCCGGGGTTGAGCGGAGGCAGTCGCGCATCCCGGGCGCTGGCGAGCGGCTCCTTCGAGGCGAGCGCAAGCGGCGACACCGCCGCGGCCGCAGCGGCGGGCGTGGGTGCCGCGACCTGCGTAGTGCTTTGCAAGCCACCGATCAGGAAGAACACCAGCAGCGCGATCCCGACAATGGCCGTGACCTGCGCGGCGACCGACGACCGGTTTGGCGCGTGCAGCGGGACGCCATGGCTCCATTCGGCGACCCGGCTCCAGGCGGGCCAGCGCCGCTCGATCAGGTAATCGACGCTGTACGGGCTGGTACCGCTGCGATAGTTGATTCCGATCAGCAGCAGGAACACCAGCACGTACGTGATCGCGGTCCCCATGTTCGTGGCGCCGACCGTGTAGGGTCCGCCGAAGCCTTCGGCGGTGGCCCAGATCAATAGGCTGAACAACGCGCCGAGCACGTACGTGGTCTTGCGTGCGAATCCGAGCAGCAGCGCGATGGCGAGCAGCGTTTCGGCAATCCGCGTGAGCCACACGAACAGCATGGCGTGCGGCGTGACGATCGCAATCCACATGTCGAACCACCACGCCGACCACGCGGGCTGCCCCTGCGCCGCGTTGTGGAGATAACCGACGTAGTTGGCGGCGAACTGCGAGGTCCAGGTGAACGCGGCGCCGATCGCCCAGATGATCCCGAATGCGATGCGGAGCGCCGCATTGGCGACATCCGGCCACGCGTCCGAAGACCGTTCACCGTCAGGGGGATATGACATGCGCTGCCCTTCTGCTTTCGCGATTGACTTCCGAGATTGGCGCGAACGTTCCAATCCCGCCGGGCGACAGAATTCCGTCGGTCGTTGCGCCCTTAGTCTAGCGGAGCCTCACGCAGAGGTCGTCGGACGGTTCATCGCGAGGCCGCGCCGCGGGGCTGAAATTGCTGTGCTCAACCGGTGGCGAAACCGAAAACGCCGTCCCAATCCGCGCCAGGCGGCCTCGCGCGGAAGTGGACGATGCGCTCGCGATAGAGAAGGTACAGCTTCACTTCCGGCGCGGCGGCAGCGAGCGCCTCGAGCAGTGCTTCCGCCTCGTCCCAGCGCTGCCCGCGGAAGTGCGCCAGGGCCCGGTGAAAGCGGTCGATCTCCGCAAGCGTGTCGCTGCCGATCTCGCCCTGCACGCCGATCGGCTCGAAAATCGCGACGGCCTGCTGCTTTCCCTTTACCCGAACCTTGTCCACTTCCCGGTAGACGAAATGCTGCACCGCTCGCACGATGTTCTCGGAGACGAGAACGCCAACGCCGTATTCCTTGGTGAGACCCTCGAGGCGCGAGGCCAGGTTCACCGCGTCGCCCATCACCGTGTATGAACGGCGGAATTGCGAGCCCATGTCGCCGACGCTCATCGTGCCGCAATTGAGGCCGACGCCGATGCGCAGCATGGGCCAGCCTTTCTTCGCGAACAGCGGGTCCAGCTCGCGCAGTGCCTTCTGCATCTCGAGGCTGCATTCGAGCGCGTGCCGCGCATGTTCGGCATCGCGCACCGGTGCTCCCCAGAAAGCCATGATCGCGTCGCCCACGTACTTGTCGACAGTGCCGCGCTTGTCCTGGATGCAGACGGTCATCCGCGTGAAGTAGGCGTTGATCAGGTCCTTGAGGTCTTGCGGTGTGCGCGTCTCCGCGATCGAGGTGAAATTGCGGATGTCCGCGAAAAGCACGGTCATGTCGAGGCTCTGGCCGTGCATCGAATACTCATCGGGATGCTCCGCCATCTCGGCGACGATTTCCTTCGGGACGTAGGTACCGAACAGATTCGTCATCAGCTGCAGGTGACGGGTTTCGGCGAAGAAACCCCATACGACGTCGAGGAAGTACAGACCGACCAGCATCACGAGCGGCCCGGCCAGCGGGAGCACCAGATTGCGCGTCTGCCACGCCCACGCGTTCGCGCCGAGCAGGAGCGCGAGCACGACGGCCGTGGCGAGCGTCGCGCCCAACGCGGAGAGGCGCGGCAGGAGCACCACGAGCGGAAGCCCGACGAGCAGGATGGTGAGCACGGCAATGGCGAGCGTTTCCGCCGGCCGGGATTTCATCGCGTTGTCGAGCGCGCCGGAAATGAGGCTCGCGTGGATCTCCACGCCCGGGAGGTCTTCCTGCGTCGGTGTGGCTCGGACATCGACGAGTCCGCGGGCCGAGGTACCGACGAGGACGATGCGGTCCTTCAGCACGTCGGCGCCGAGCGTGCCACGGATCACGTCGGTCGCCGAGACGTAGCGGTAGCTATGCGGGCTTCGGAACGGAACGAGAGCCGCCATTCTCTCGTCGAGCGGAATGCTCACGCGGTCGCCGACGCGCACGAAGCGCATCCACCCCAGCTTGCGCCCGCCCGAGTCGACGATGGTCGTCTCGAGCTTGATCGGTGCGTTGCCGAGATAGACGCGAAGAACGGCGAGCGAAAGTGCTTCGAAGAAGTCGTTTCCCACCTGCATGAACATCGGCACGCTGCGCGTGACACCGTCCGGGTCGAGCGCCTGATACAAATGTCCCGCGGCGGTCGCGGCCGCCTGCAGGGGCGCAATGTTGCCGCTGTAGCCGGGGCCGGTGAAATAGCGGTACTCCGCGTTGGCGAGAGCGCTCATCGGGAACGCCGGACGCGGCAAAACACCGGATCGTTGTGTCTGTGCGCTCACCAGGAATCCGAGGACCACGGGATGCTTCTGGATTTCTTCGGCGAAGGCTCGGTCGTAGTCGAGCGAAGGGCGCACCCGCTGCAAGAACGCCTGAAACGGCGCGTCGTCGCGCAATTCGCCGCTCGCGGCCGCTTCGAGGACCGGCAGGCTGGCGTTCGAGTCCGGCTCCGGAAACGCAAGGTCGAAGCCAACGACGCGCACGCCGTAGCGCGCGAAGAGCTGATGAAGCATCAGCGCGAGCTTGTCGCGCTGCCACGGCCAGTGTCCCTCGGCGCTGAGGCTTTTCTCGTCGATGTCGACGATCACGATGCGCGGATCGCGCGTTCGCGGCAGGAACAGCCGGACTCTCGCGTCGTACGCCCAGAGCTCGAGCTGGGCGAGCGCACGGATCTCGACCCAGCCCGCAGCGTCGACCAGCAGGCAGGCGACGAGCGCCAGTCCGATGCCAATGCGAACGAGGGCACTGACCGAAACCTTCGGGATCCTGCGAGCGATCGTCACGACGGCGCTATGCTTTCGGTGCGCGAAGCATAGGCGATGCCCCTTTGACCGTCACGCGCCAACCGGCCAAAATCGAACTCGAGCCTCATGAAAGAGCGACGATGACCAGGAATGGAAATAACGAGGATCCGCGCCGCCGGCTTCTGATCAAGGCGCTCGCCGCCGGGTCTTTCTCCAGCGTCGTCGTACGCCGCGAGGCGAGCGCGCAGGTCCTCGGGCGCCGGCCGGCGCCATTACCGACCGGGAAGTCGATCTATCGGATCGAAGGCGAGGTGCTGGTCGACGGGCGACCGGCCACGCTCGACACCATGGTCGCCGCGAACTCGACCGTGCAGACCGGCAAGGACAGCGAGATTGTCTACGCCGTGGGCGAAACCGCGCACCTGCAGCGTAGCGAGAGCGAGGTGACGCTGGAAACGAAGGAAGCGAATTCGGTGGTCGTATCCGGCCTTCGGGTGTTGACCGGAAAGATCCTCTCGGTATTCCCGAGCGGCAGACCCGTGCGCATGACGACGCGGAATGCCTCGATCGGCATCCGCGGAACGGGGACCTACATGGAGTCGGACCCGGAGCAGACGTACTTCTGCACGTGTTATGGCACGGCCGACATCGCCTCCGCGGACGACCCGACGAGCCGCGAGACCGTCGTGTCGCAGCATCACGACCGGCCGCTCTACATTCTGACCGGCGAGCAGCCCGGGCAAAACATCCGCGCTGCGCCGTTCATCGATCACACCGACCAGGAACTGATGCTGATCGAGACGTTGGTGGGCCGCACGCCGCCCTTCGTCTTTCCGCGGGACGACTATCAGCAACCGCGTCGGCGCACGTACTGATCCCGTCGACGGTCGCTATTGCGGCGCGCCGTTCAGCGCCCAATTGAGGAAGAGATCGTACTTGGCACGCGCCGGGTCTCCGGGCGCCTGACTCGCGTCGAAGCCTTCACCGAGGCCACCGAAGTGATGCTGGCCCGCGGGCTTCTGCAGCAGCGGGCTCGCGACGATCTCCTCGAAATTGATGCGGCTCCTGATCTCGGCGTAAAACCAGGCGTCGTCCGTTGGCGTGATCCCGCCGTCGCCATCCCGGTCGTAATCGGTGAAATCGATCGGCGCCTTCAGCGGCGTGGCTCGATTGTGGCAGCCCTGGCATTCCTTCCCGTCCTGCAGCGCCGCCTTGATGTCGGAGAAACGAATGACGCCTGGCGCCGGCGTCAACGTGTTCTTAACCACGAGCGACACCGATTTCGGTGCGCTCCGCGCCGAGCCTTTGCTCGCGACGAGGCTCAGCACGTACGTTCCGTCGGTCGTTGCATTGAACGTGGGTTGCGCCGTGTTGGCATCCGTGAGCGTCGCCCCTTTGACCGGGGTTGCGCCGTTCGGGCCCGAGACGATCGACCACGCGTAGGCATCGGCAAACAGGCTGTTGCTGGCCGATAGACGCGTATCGCCCTGGCGGACCACACGATCCGGTCCTGGATCGGCGATCGGGCGCCCGGGCCGCAGCACGGCGCCGCTGGCGTCGCGCGCCGGCAAGCCCTGGCCGACGAGGAAATCCGCCAGTACCGCTTCTCCAGGCGACGCGTGGAACGCGCTGTACACGAGCTCCGCCAGCGGCATGTTGCCGCGATTGATGACCGTCGCAAACGTTCTCTGCGCATAGGACTGGAATTTCTCGAAGGTCGCGAAACCGATGTCCGATTGCCTCCCCGTTCCGCGCATCTGGTGGCAGACGCGGCACGCGGGCGCCACCACCGTCTCGTACAGCGAAGTCTGTCCAGCGGCCACCCACGACGGCGGCGCCGTCGATGCGGCATAGGCCGGGTTGGGCAGCCCATCGCCCCCGTAGCCTTCCTTGATCAGCGCCGCGGCGGTGCCTTGCCATTCGCCGACGCTTGCCGTGCGCCGGCAAGCATCCTCCGGCGATGCCGATGGCGCGGGCAGCGGGTAGGAGCACAGGATCATCCTGTTCATCGTCTTGAGCGCGGCCTCCTGGTCCGCGCGCGTGAACCCCGGTGTCGTGGAGAACTGGAAAGTGTCGACCTCCATGGGCGGCAATTGCGCCAGCGTATCGCCGCGAGCGCCCGAGACCGCGTTCAGGAGCAGGGGGAAGTGCCGCTTGCCCGAGGTGTCGGGTGGCGTCAGCGCGTCGGCCCTTCCGCCGTGGCAGACAATGCACGGTCCGGGCATCGCCTTGTCGCCGCGGCCGTCGACGTCCGCCGTGTCCTCGCGCACGCCGGTCGCGACGTTGAAGTTGTAGAACTTCGCGAAGCTCGCTCCACCCGCCGGGCCCGGGCTGAACTCGATGCCGGCGACGTACACCAGCGCGTTCGGGTCGCGGACGATCGCGGCCTCGAGGTTGATCGGCGAAAAGCCGTACGCCGCACCGGTCTTGATGAGGTAGTTCTCGACGTAAAAGGCCAGCGTGCCGTCGATGTTCTGCCGCGCGGTGATGCGCCGCCCGAAGCCCAGATCGCGTGTATCACCGAAGACGACGGTGAACTGCGTGCCGGTCCCCGTATCGAAGCCGTTGGCGGCGCGCCATTTGGCGAGCGTGTCCTTCGTTTTGTCCGGATCGATCGCGTCGTAGTAGGCCTGCGCATACGCAGGCGTGTTGGTTTCCAGCGAACCGTCCGGCTGCACCTGCGGGTTGGGAAACAGCAGGAAAGCTTTCGGCTCATCTTGCGCGATGACGGGGTCGGCTCCCGGATGAACATCGTTCGGGCTTCCCCCGCCGCCGCACGCGGCCAGTACGAGTGTTGCTGCCGCTGCGAAGACCCAGCCGAGCGTGCGCGCGAGTGCCATGATTCTGTCGTCTAGAAGCGCTTCAGGAAAACGATGGAGTACTGGTTGTCGACGTAGCGCAGCGAGCTTTGCGCATCGAAGCCGAGCTGACCGGTTGGTGTCGACTGTGCGCGTCGCCACGAGATGTCGATCGATGCCTGCTGACCCAGTGGCAGGTTGTATCCGATGGTGCTCACCCAAGTACCCGCGTCGGAGCGGTAGGCGAAGAGTTGCTTGCCGGGGAAGGCGTCGTCGAGCACGAAGACCTGCGCCAGGCTTACGTTCACGAGCGTCGCGTGGCCGTCCGATACCGTGTCGCCGCGCCGGTACTCGCCGCCGAGATACAGCGTCCCTTTGTCCAGCGAATAGTCGAGGTCGAGGCGCGCGGAATAGTCGGCCAGGTCCCACACTTCGCTTTTGGCGCGGCGCTGATTGCGTGCCAGCTCGGCGGAAATGCCGATCCGATCGGTCACGGCGCCACGCGCGCCGACACCGACGGAAAAATGGCTGCCGTCCCGCAGGTGCGACGCGTAATCGGCCAGCCAGCCACGCGCGAAGGCCGCGAGCGTCATCGCGTCGAAAGCGCCCGACTGCCGGTACTGAAGCTCCGCCTCGAGGCCGCCCGACAGGTTCGAGAGGCCGTTGTAGCGGATGAACTTCTCGCCGCTGAACAGACCGGTCACGACGAACCGCGCGTGGTCGTCGATGGGCAAGGCACGGCTTGCACTCAGGTTGAGCGCGAAAAGCTGATCCCACAGGATCTCGTCGTCGGCACGGGCCCGGGTGACGTTGTCGTCGTAGGTGTAGCCGAGGTCGATCTGCACGCGATCGAGCATCGACCGGGTGGATCCGGGTGCCGAGGATGGGCCGAGGCTACCGGGCACCGCACTCGGCACGACGTCGGTTCTTTTCACGGTGTCTTGCGCCGTCGATGCCATCGGTGCCGCCAGACCAAGTAGCGCCGCCACGACGACGACGCGGCAGCGGGCCAGACGGCTCTTCGGATATGGGGTCCGCTGCCGGTCGCTCGGGGAACGCAGAGTGGCTATTGCGCAGAAACTGACGAGAACGCCTACCCCGAGTGCGGCTCTTCGTAACATCTGCCTTCCACCGAGCGTTCGTCCGAATGGACATCTCGACGCTACGCCGTTGCGTTTGGAGGGTCAAGGAATGCGCGTGCTGCACGTCTCACCGAGCGTGCGAGGAAGGGTTTACTCGGTTCCAGGTTGACATGTGGACACATGTTTGTATGCTGGTCAGCGGCCAACGATGATCCGATCGCGTCACGTTCCGACGGGCGTCGCGTCATCGTGCATTTGCCCGTGACAGGAGACGCCAATGGGTGACAAGAACACGATCTGTCTGTGGTACGACGGCACCGCCCTGGACGCGGCGCGATTCTATGCCGAGACGTTCCCGGACAGCGCCGTGGGCGCGGTGATGCGCGCGCCGGCCGACTTTCCCGACGGCAAGCAGGGCGATGTCCTGACGGTGAACTTCACCGTGGCGGGCATTCCGTGCGTCGGGCTCAACGGTGGGCCCGCGTTCAAGCACAACGAGGCTTTCTCCTTTCAGATCGCGACGGACGACCAGGCCGAAACCGACCGCTTGTGGAAGGCGATCGTCGGGAACGGCGGCGAGGAGAGTGCGTGCGGCTGGTGCAAGGACAAGTGGGGCGTCTCGTGGCAGATCACGCCACGCGCTCTTATCGACGCGATCTCCGACCCGGATCGCGCGGCGGCCAAGCGTGCGTTCGACGCGATGATGACGATGAGAAGGATCGACATTGCGGCCATCGAGGCGGCGCGGCGGGGCCGAGGTCGTTCCTGAGGTTTCGATGGCGTCGTAGCGCTGTCCTGAAATGCGAAGACGCGGCACGCGGTCGCGCCTACCATCACAAGGCGATCGAGCGATCGAGGCAGAAATGATCGAGGGACTTCACGCCTTTGGCGTGATGACAGCAGCGGTCTCCCGGGTGGCGTGATTCGACAGATCTGCCTCGCCTTGGCCCTCGGCGCCGCCACCCTGTGGGCGGGAGGCTGCTATTACCCGGTGGCCGTCCAGCCCGGCGCGCCGGCCAGCTTCGACCGTTCGTGGAACGCAGCGCTGGGCGGCACGCAGGACGCGGGCATCCAGGTAACGTCGGCGGACCCGAACACCGGACTCATCCGCGGCACGCGAGGCGGCATCGACGTGACCGTGGTCGTCGCGCGCCAGTCCGATGGAGGCGTCCGCGTGCAGTTCGATTCGAAGGGCCCGACGCAACAGGACCCGGGGCTCGCCGAGCGCTTCTCCCAAGCCTACGAGCGGCGAATGGGACGCTGATCGGTCATTGCTTCGACGTGACTTCTCACGTCGCGACGGCGACGGACGTGCGTCCCTCCAACAGCCCGCGCGCGGCGGTCCGTACGGATGAGCGTGACAGCCGGAACACGGCGCGATCGAGCCAGTAATGCAGGAATCCGGTCGTGAAGCCCAAGGCGAGCAGCGCGGGTACCCATTGCGACTCGCGTAACTCGACGGCCAACGTGCCGAAAATGCGGTCCCCGTAGAACGTGCCGTCGGATGCGATCGCTTCCACCTCCATGATGGGAAGCAGCAGCACCGAGAGCACGCCAAGCACGAGAAGAAGCGCCCAGGGTCGCCGGTTGACAGCGTGCAACACCCGCCCTATCGGCGAACAGGGTGAAGCCGGCTCGGCACACGCGACGCGCGTTGTCAAGGCGGTCGCTGCCAGCCAGTGTTGGGCGCTCCAGACAGCCACGAACAGCATGGGCCGATCCGTATGGAGTCCGACGCCGACCATCAGGGCCACGCCCGTGATGTACAGAACGCGCGGGAGCGAGACGCTGGGAGCCCGTGCTTCCGAGGCGAGCAGACCGAGGCTCACCGCGATGATGACGATCGTCGCCAGAACCCGTATCGGGCCAGATGCATTCTCCAGCCATTCCGGGTCGACCCACGGCCCCGCCCAGACGTCCTGGAACAATGTCGTCTGTAGAAGCGCTTCGACGATCACGACGAGCGCGCCACCGACGCCCAATGCGAACAGGCGGTCGAGGCGCCGCGTCCGGACATCGGCGCTTCTCCCGCTACGAACTCGGTACAGGCTGAGCACACCGAAGTGCTGCGCAGCGAAGTGGTACGTCACGAGCACGAAGTCCAGGGTTGCAAGCGCCAACACGCGCTGCGCGCGGGTGAACGGCAACGCCTCGTCCCCCGGGAGCAAGACGGCGAAGCAGACCGCGGCGATCGCGATCGGAACGATGACGAAACGCCCGCGCTCGGCACGCACCAGCGGCCGGTAAGCCGTCGTCGCGTATGCCAACCACGTCGAGCCGAGCCTGTGGCTTATCCAGAACAGCGCTGTGAGCCCGAAGACCAACCAATCCAGCGGGCTCTCGCCAGGGTCTTCGTGGTCGTACGCGAGCACCACAGCAACGGGCGCCAGCCAGAGGGCTGATTGCAGCCAGAACGAATCCCATGCGAGGCCGTGCACCCAGGCAGCGCGGATTTCGCGGCCGGTCGGCGACGGCGCCGCGCCCATCGCGTTCTTCTAGGGAATCTCGACGACGGGCTTGGAATCGACGATGCCGTTGTCGATCTTGTACAGCCTTGCGCCCCTGCAGTTGCCGTCCTTTTGCGGCGCTTGCCTTGCGAGCCCGCCGACGGCGGTTGCCAGTGACGCGACCGAACTCAACGTTTCGGGGATCTTGGAGTCGGTTTTCTGACCGATCGAGTTGATCATTCCCCCGCTAAGGGTGAGGGACAGATCGGCTGTGCCGTAGCCCGAATGGAACGAGACGCCCTTCTTGGTCTCCGGGACGGAGATGATCGTTGCGGTGCTTACGCAATCCGCGTTAGTCGAAATGAACAGGTAGGGCTTTGGATCGTAGTACGTCAGCGCAGTCGTTGATTCAGGGCCGAACGTCAGACCGGCACAACCGGTCAGAAATGAAACGGCAGCGAACGATACAGCCAGGCGTTTCATGCATCCCCCTGCGGATGGTCACTTCAATGAGGGCCTGAACCGGCCCCAATTCCGCGTGGAACTCTGCAGATCGGAAGCACTGACCTGCGCCTGCCGCGCCGGACGCGTGCTCGTCGCCGCCTCGACGGCGAGGCCGTATTCGCTCGCTGCGTCTTCCAGCCAGGTCCACAAATAATCGGCGAAGCTGCGGCGCACGACAATCTCGAACGACGGCGCTTCATCGACCTGGCGAACGAGGATCGGTGCCTTCGCGAGGTGACTCTGCGCGCAACGATCGACGCCGAATGCGCGAGCATGCAAATCCAGCGGGCATCCCTTGGCCAGCAGATCGTGCACCGCATCGCCGCGCAGCGCAAGAACGGTTTGGCCCCCGCTGACGTCGGTCACCGCGGCGAACACGCCGTCGAGCGCTGCGCGCAGCCCGTGCGCAATCGCGCCGTCGCGTTCGCTCGGCGTCACGACGAGCCATTCGTTGGGGCCGAGCCAGCACACCACGTTGTCGCCGCCGTGGGCGACGGTGTTGGGCGTCGCCGGCACCGCCGTGCCGACGACGCCCGCAACGGCTGCGGCGAACCGCGCGTCTGCCGCGTCGCCCCGCACGTTGATGTGGCCGAGGAAGGGTCGCTCGGCGCACGTCACGCGAGCGTCGACACGCGTGACCGCGACGCGTGCCGGAAGGTCGAAGCGCACCAGCGGACTTTCGCGCCCGGCCGCCTGTTCAGGCATTCTGCCGCGCGCCTTCCGGATCGAGGAACACCGAGCTTGCGACGACCGCCCTCATCACCTTGCCACCGGGGAGTGGCACGTGGACCGTCTCGCCCATGCGCTTGGCGCCGTCCTTGACCAGCGCGAGCGCGATCGATCGCTCGAGGCACGCACTGAAGTAGCTCGACGTGACGTGGCCGAGCATCGGCACCGGCGTCGCGGCGTTCGCATCTTCGACGACGGGGGCGCCTTCGGGCAATACTTCGTTCGGATTTTCGGCGAGCAATCCGACGAGTTGCTTTCGTCCTTCCCGCGCAGTGTCCGAACGCGCAAGGGAGCGACGGCCGACGAAGTCCTTGCCCTTCGCGATGATCCACTGCATCCCGAGATCGACGGGCGTCACCGATCCATCGGTGTCCTGGCCGATGATGATGAAGCCCTTCTCGGCGCGCAGGACGTGCATGGCTTCGGTTCCATAGGGCGTGATGCCGTACGGCTCGCCCGCAGCCACCAGTGCCTCCCATACGCGACGCGCGTCGTTCGCCGACACGTTCACTTCGTAGGCCAGCTCGCCCGAAAAGCTGATGCGCATGACGCGCGCCGGGATGCCCGCCGCGGTTCCTTCACGGTACGACATGAAAGGGAATGCTTCCGCCGAGAAGTCGATGTCCGGACAAACGGCTTGCACGACGCTGCGACTGTCGGGACCCACGACGGCGGCGGTGGCCCAATGGTCGGTGACCGAGGTGAGATAGACCTTCAAATGCGGCCATTCGGTTTGCAGCCAGCGCTCGAGCCATGCCATCACGCGAGCGGCGCCCCCGGTCGTCGTCGTCATCAGGTAATGGTGCTCGGCAAGCCGCGTCGTGACGCCGTCGTCGATCGCCATGCCGTTCTCGTCGAGCATCAGGCCGTAGCGGCAGCGGCCGACCGCGAGCTTCGACCACGCATTGGTATACACGAGGTCGAGGAACGTCGCCGCATCGGGTCCCTGGATGTCGATCTTGCCGAGCGTCGACGCATCCATGATCCCGACGCCGTTGCGCGCCGCGAGACATTCGCGGTTCACGGCTTCGTGCATCGTCTCGCCGGCCTTCGGGTAGTACCACGGCCGCTTCCACTGTCCGACGTTTTCGAACGCGGCGCCATGCGCTGCGTGCCACTGATGCAGCGCCGTCTTGCGGATCGGCTCGAACATGTCGCCGAGATCGCGACCGGCGATCGCGCCGAACGTGACGGGCGTGTAGTTGGGCCGGAACGTCGTCGTACCCGTGCTCGGAATATCGTTGCCGAGGGCTCGCGCGAGAATGGCCATTCCGTTGATGTTGCCGAGCTTGCCTTGATCGGTGCCGAAGCCGAGCGCCGTGTACCGCTTCACGTGCTCGATCGAGCGATATCCCTCGCGCGCGGCAAGCTGGATGTCGGACGCCGTAACGTCGTTTTGCAGATCGACGAATCGCTTGGGGCCGCGACTGCCTGCATTGGACGATGGCACGAGCCACAGCGCTCGCATCGGCTCTTCGGTCGTGACGGCGGTCGCGGGACTCGCGATCGGCGTACCGTCGCCGTATCCGGCGCGCCGCGCGGCTTCGGCGCCGGCTGCGAGCCCTTCGCCGACGCATTCATGCAACTGAAAGCTGCCGTTGCACGCGCCCGCCGAGCGTTCGTCTTGCACCGATTCGCCGGGCACGAAGCACGCGCGTAACCGATCGTACCGGGGTCGGCCTCCCGATTGCGCGTGCAAGTGCACGACCGGGCTCCATCCGCCGGATACGCCGACGACATCGCAGGCGATCGTACGTGCCGGCCGCGTTACGCGCTCGCCGTCGGCGGTGAGCGCCGCCACCTTGACGGCGCGAACGCGCTGCGTGCCCCTCGTGTCGACGACCACCGCGTGGTCGATGATCTCGATGCCGGCCGCGCGCGCGCGGGCCGGCAGCGACCCGCGCGGATCACGCCGCGCATCCACGATCGTGACGACGGGAATGCCGGCGGCCATGAGATCGAGTGCGCTTTGGTACGCGCTGTCGTTGTTCGTGAATATCACGGCACGGCTGCCCGGCCGCACGGCATAGCGGTTCAGATAGGCAGCGACGGCCGAAGCCAGCATGATGCCGGGGCGATCGTTGTTGCCGAACACGAGCGGACGCTCGATGGCGCCCGTCGCGAGTACGACTTGCCTGGCACGAACGCGCCATACGCGCTCGCGCGTTCCATTGCGCCGACTCGGCGGAAGGTGATCACGCAGCCGCTCGTTGATCGTCACGAAATTGTGATCGTGGTAGCCGAAAGCGGTACTGCGACGCAGCATCCGAACTTCGGACAGGGCCGTCAGCTCGACGACGGTCCTTTCGACCCATTCCAGCGGCGCCTTGCCATCGATCGCGGACGACGCCGCGCTTGTCGCTCCATTGGCCGTGTGCAGCAGGCTGCCGCCGAACGCGTTCTGCTCGTCGACGAGCATCACACGTGCGCCGCTGCGGCCGGCCGCAAGCGCCGCCGCGAGTCCTGCCGGCCCGGCCCCGACGACGAGCACATCGCAGTGCGCGTTCATCTTGTCGTAGCGATCCACGTCGGCGACCGCCGGCGCGACGCCCAGTCCCGACGCCTTGCGGATGCAATGCTCGTATTTCATCCACAAGCCCTTGGGCCACATGAAGGTCTTGTAGTAGAAGCCGGCGGGCATCAGGCGGCCGAACATCCCGGACACCGCCATCAGATCGAAGTCGACGCCCGGCCAGCAGTTGACGCTCGTCGCCGTCAGGCCCTCATAGAGCTCGACTTCGGTCGCGCGTGCATTGGGAATGGTGCGTGCGCCGGATTCGAGCTGAACGAGCGCGTTGGGTTCTTCGACGCCGCACGCGACGACTCCGCGCGGACGGTGATACTTCCAGCTTCTCGCGACGACGAAGACACCGTTGGCCATCAACGCGGAGGCGAGCGTATCGCCGGCGTACCCGGCGTAGCGCTTGCCGTTGAACGTGAACGAGAGCGGCCGATCGCGCTCGATGCGTCCGCCCTCGCGCAAGCGGTACGCGCTCGTCATGTCGTGCTTCCCGGCGCCGGCTCACCCGGCTTGTAAACCGCCGCGATCTTGTACGTGACCGTGTCGCGGGCGAGATTGAACCAGCGACGGCAACCGTACGTGTGCACCCATTGCTCGAGATGCACGCCGCGCGTGTTCCTGCGCATGAACAGGTAATCGGCCCATTGCCCGTCGCTGAGCGCGTCCGGCTGGGGCGGCCGCACGATGTGCGCCTCACCGCCATAGGAAAACTCGGTTTGCTCGCGCGGACCGCACCAGGGGCAATCGATGATCAGCATCGTTGGAACGAGCCGAGTTCAGTGCGCGACGCCGGCCGCGCCATGCTCGTCGATCAGGTGGCCGGTCGAAAAACGCTCGAGCGAGAACGGCGCATTGAGCTCGTGCGGGCGATCGTGCGCGATCGTGTGCGCAAACGCCCATCCCGACCCCGGCGTCGCCTTGAACCCGCCCGTGCCCCAGCCGCAATTGAAATAGAGGCTCCTGACCGGCGTGAGGCCGACGATCGGACAGGCATCGGGGCACACGTCGACGATGCCGCCCCACTGACGATTCATGCGCACGCGACTGAACGTCGGAAACAGCTCGACGATCGCCGCCAGCGTGCCTTCGATGATCGAGAAGCTGCCGCGCTGGCCGTAGCCGACATAGGCATCGATGCCGGCACCGATGACGAGGTCGCCCTTGTCGGATTGGCTGATGTAGCCGTGCACGGCGTTCGACATCACGACGGTGTCGAGCACCGGCTTGATCGGCTCCGACACGAGCGCCTGCA
>Ga0157370_10004784_pt1 | contig 15400 bp, 6 predicted proteins | sample C35metaG_FD_113463 | JGI IMG/M metagenome (GOLD analysis project Ga0157370, IMG submission 113463) | Corn rhizosphere microbial communities from Kellogg Biological Station, Michigan, USA - C3-5 metaG | ecosystem: Host-associated > Plants > Roots > Rhizosphere > Soil | place: USA: Michigan...
AAGTGTTTTTGTTGTGCGTGCTGTAAACTCATTTTTACAGAATTCGCAGATTCTGGTAATCTCGATTTTTGAACTCATAGAAATTGGACTTTAAGTGTCCCACTGTGTCTATGTGTGTCTCTATGTGCCATCATTTGTCCAAAAAAAAAATTTTTTGTACCTCGAAAAAACGAGGTACAAATGAGGTACAAATTTAATCAAAACATCACCTAATATCCAAAAGAAAACGAATATAAAAAACGAGTTAAAATATTGTTTATCAATATCTTAACTCGTTTGGTTGTTTTTATTTTGTAATATTTTATTCTTCTACTTGCCAATACAGAAATTAGCAATTGACTATCTCAAATTACACTGCATTTACTTTCTTTTCATTCTCTTTTTGAAGATAGGTTATAAAGGTTAAAGGTGAAAAACCCGTTACTTTTTTAAATGTTACAGTAAATCGGCTGTGCGAAGAAAAACCAGATTCATCGGCAAGAAAACTAATTTTGTATTTTAAATAACTAGGATCGTTTTTTAAACGTTCAACGATATAATTTACTCTTAATTCATTGATATAACCTGCAAAATCTTTGGATTTATGTTTGTTGATTACATAAGATAGATAACGGTGATTTACCCCCAGTTCTGCCGCAACAGAATTCATAGAAATATCCTTTTTTAAATACGATTGTGAATTTTCAAATTCTTCGAGACTTTTCAAGATATTGTTTTCGGCAGCTTCAGACATGTATTCTTTTGCCAGCTCTTTTTTGGGCGCTGCTTTGACGTCTCTTAGCGTAATTAATTCCTCCTTATTGATATAATTTTTAAATTTTTTATAATCTGATTTTCGCTTGTAAATATAAAGTGCTCCTGTAAGTAAAACGATTAATAGAGAACCTCCTATAAGTATGTAAGTGCTTTTTTGATAATTTGTCTCATTATCGTATTGTTTTTTGCGAAGCGTTTTAATAAGCTCGTCTGCAATAACTTTTCTGCTGTTTTCTTCGTTTTGAGTTAATTGTTGATTCTTTTCATTATACGCAATGTACATTTTGGCATCGCTGTTTTTGTAGAACTCTAATAAGGATGTATAGACTTCTTGTCTTAAGATGAAGAAATTGGAATCGTCTGCAATTTTCTCGGCAGCCTTATAGTTTACAAGTGCTTTTTCCGGCATGTTTTTTTTGTTATAAACATTGGCCAGTCCGTTTAAAATAAACCCTTTTAGCGGGCTGTTTGCAGATTCGGATATCGAAAGTTCTTTCTGGGCTTTATTGAAGTAAAACAAAGCAGAATCAACTTCGCTCAGCGATAAATAATTCTTGGCAATCATTTCATCATTTACTGCTGTTTGAAAATTTTTGTCTACATCAGGTCCGGTTTTTAAAAACAGCTTGTTACCGCTTTTCAAATGATTAATAGCTTTTTGATAATTGGAAGAGTACATTCGGTAATAGGCCGTTTCTTGAGAGAGGTTCCCCAAAAATTTGTTCATTTCACTTTTATCAATGATTTTCTTGCTTGCTGCAACGGCTCTTTGCAAATGAATGCTTCCTAAGCTGTTAATGTTGTTTTCTCTATAAAGTGTAGATAAGAAACCATTTATTCTGGCCTGCATCGTGTAGTTGTTATCTATAATCGCAAAACTGTCTGCTCGTTTTAACGAAGAAACAGCCTCTTTTCTCAGACCGTATTGGCGGAGCAAAGTAGCTTTGAGCATACAGGATTTAATTTTTTGAGCATTATCGGCTGCAATAGTAAAGAGATAATCGGTGTTTTCTAATGCTTTCGTGGGATTTGAGCTTAGAAGATCTTGAGCAGTTTCAGCAAAAATACGATCAAATCTAGAGTCCTGGGCATGTAGTAAATGACTAAAAATTATTATTACAAAAAATAATGGGTAGTTTTTAAGGTGCATATATAAAATAATTAGCTCTAAAAAGCAGTGAAAAATTGGTTTGTATGGAAATTGTAATTTTTATACAGTTTAAGTAAAAACTGATAAAATTAAGAGTTGACTAGTAAATGATAATCAGGCCGCTAAAGTAATAAAATCAATTTTATAATGGCCGCTTTTTGCGACTCATAACAAAATTAATTCTTATGTGATATTCAGAATACATTATTTAAAATTTAAAGCTTTTTAGGATTGATTATATCCCTGAAAACTTTCGATACACAGCTTAATTTATAGGTAGAATCACTCGATTCATTGATAAGAATCCAAAAATGCAGTGATTTTGTCAACCGTCAGATAATGAGGTTTTTGTGATTTTTTTCGGGTTAGAATATTTTCTCTTTTACGTAATTGGTAAAGACTATTGTTTAAGAAGAGACCTTCAAAACGGTACATTCGCGGTCAAAATTCTGAAAACTATAATTATGATCGAGAACGTTTACAGGCGGTATAAAAATATTGCCAAATGCTGTGGGTTGAACTTATTATTGCTGCTATTTGTCAATTATGAGTTAACAGCTCAAAATGCTAAAAATATTGATTTCTACAAAGTGATTTCGTTTGGTGAAAAAATTGATTTTGGAAACATTGATCCAAATACAACCTGGACGCTTACCAATTCTAATAAGAATATCTATAGTACGCTGCACGGCAATGAAATCAATAATTATTCATTTCAGGAACCTGGTGAATATGATGTTACTTTTCACGAAACTAAAAAGCATGACGGCGAATGTGATCATGCTTCATTTCCGGATCGGTTTCGTATCAAAGTAGAACCGGTTAGAATCTCTTTTGATTTTTCAAAAATTACCTTTTCTGAAAAAATAGTCAGAGGTAGGAACTATTCGGATTTAATAATTACGGTTCCTGCCAAAATTACTACAAAGGAGAATTCTAATCTAAAATTACCTGCACCAGCTATGTTGGTAGCCGGAATTGGAGTGTCAATGACCAGCGAAACTCTGGATAAGGAGATCAGTTTAGGCAATAAAACGCAATTATTGAAATACAAATTATCAGGGACAGTGAATAAAGAAACGTATCTGATGTTTGATTTTTATGATTTTAACAATCAGGTACAGACTTATAATCTTCCTCAGATAATTAAATAACCCATACAGTATGATAAAAAATTACTATAATTTAAAAACCGTATTGAATTTACAAAAAACAATCGCTTTGTTTTTTGTGTTTTTTATATTTAATCAGGCTGCAAATGCGCAATGTGCAACTCCTGTTGCGGGTTGTTCCAATACTGATTTATCAAACTTTGGGGCTGCATCAAACAATAATGCTGCCACTATAGAGTATGATAACTTTGTTTCGAGCTGGCATACTACAATTGTGAGAACATCAGATGGTTCTTTCCAGACTTGGGGAGAAAAAATTTCCAATACAGGTGCAAATCTAGTGTCGCCTGTAACCATAAACAAAACAAACTTTCCTGCTTTGTCGACTGGAGCAGTTCCGTTAAAGGCAGGTTTAGGAAGCAGTTCTTCGGATAATGTTCAAGGAATACTTTTAGCAACCGACGGTTTATATGCCTGGTCATACAGAGGAGTAGTTTTAGATGCTTCACTTACTACTAACGCGACTTTTCAAAAGGTAACTATAAACGGTAATTCAAAAGGTCTGCCAAGCGGCGTTGAACCAGGAGATGTTAAAATGATGTTTGTTACCTATAAAACACTTGCTATCACTACTTGTAGCGGCGATGTATGGGTGATTTCACAAACGGCGGCCGTGCGAGGTAATGGCGCGGCAGGAAATGCAACAACTTGGTATAAAGTAAAGACTTCAGATTCTGGAAACCCATTTTTAACCGATGTGGTTGCGTGCAGAGGAAATAATGATGGTCTTATGGCTTTAAAAGCTGATGGTACGGTCTATGTTTGGGGTACTGGTGTTTTCTTAGGGAATAACACTGCTGCATCTGACCAAAACTATGCTTCTCAAATGACAATCCCAACTGGGATTACACCAAAAATGATTGGTTCTTCGGGGAATAATGGTTCAACCCGATCTCATTATATTTTAGCAACAGATGGAAATTTATATGCTTTAGGTAAAAATGGCAGCAGACAATTGGGAGATTGGACCAATTCAGAAAGATTATCATGGATTCAGCCTAGATATACTTCTACATCAGGTCCTGTTATGGATAATATAAAATGGATTAGTACTCAGGAGCATGATGCGCAGTATGCCGCGGTAAATGTCCTTACGAACACCAATAAAATTTACGCATTTGGAAACAGCTCTGGATCACTGCTGGGAATTGGCAGCGGAACAGCTAATAATCCGACATCCCCAGGCGGATTGACTGCTTCAGACAATATTCTGGCAGTTGAAACAGGCGGACATACTTCTATGTTAGTAAAGAGCTGTGAAACTAAATTTGGTTATGTAGGGCATAGAATCAGCGGTAGTATGGGAGACGGTACTAATGATACTACAAATGAAACTAATTATACTTTTAGTACAGCCAATGTACAGATTTGCGGTGCAGAATCAAATCCGGTTATTCAGCCTATTTCAACTGGAGGCGGACCAGATTCTAAATACTGCGTTGATGATCCGGTATTATTAAATCCAACTCCAGCCGGTGGTGTTTTAAGCATCTTAAGCGGGCCTGGAACTTTATCAGGAAATACGTTGAGTTTTACAGGAGAAGGAACAGTTTCGGTTCAGTATTCCGTAACTACTTCATGCGGCGGAACATCGGTAACAACCAGAAATTTTGATGCGGCACTTTGTCCGGCAGATCTTGAGATTACGAAAGTGGCAGATAATTCTTCACCAAGCGTGGGAGGTAATGTTGTATTTACGATTACAGTCAAAAATAAAGGTCCGTATAAAGCGACAGGTGTTTCGGTAAGTGATGCGCTTCCATCAGGGTATACTTTTGTCAGCGCAGTGCCTTCAGTTGGTACTTGGTCAGCACCAAATTGGAGTGTTGGATCTCTTGCAAACGGTGCAAGTGCAACTTTAGCAGTTACAGCTTCAGTAAATGCTGCGGGATCGTATGCTAATACAGCTAGTATTACTGGAAATAATCCTGATAGTACTCCGGGAAATAATTCGGCAACAGCCACACCTTCGGTTCAGACTAATCTTTCGGTAACAAAATCAGTAAGTAATACTACGCCAAATGTTGGAGATCAGGTTACTTTTACCATTACGGCTTCTAATGGAGGTCCTAGTGCCGCAACAGGAGTAAAGGTTACAGATAATCTTCCTTCGGGATATACTTTTGTAAGCGCAACTGCTTCAACAGGTACTTGGTCAGCACCAGATTGGACTATTGGTAATCTTGCTAATGGTGCAAGTGCGACTCTTACCATGACAGTAACAGTAAATGCTTCAGGTTCTTATGCTAATACTGCTGCTATTTCAGGCTCACAAAACGACCCGACTCCAGGAAATAATTCCGGTTCGGTTACGCCAACTGTGAATCATCATCCAACAGCAGTTTTAGATACTTATTCTGTTCCTAAAAACAATACAGTTACATTAACACCGCTTATCAACGATACCGATGTTGACGGTAATACCTTAACCATTACTTCAATCAACGGAACAACTTTAACAGGTTCAGCACAAGTTATTACAGTTCCAAACGGAACGGTTAACATCTCAGCTTTGGGAGTAATTACTTTTACGCCTGCAGCGAATTTCAGCTCAACAACGCCAATCAGCTTCCCTTATGAAATCAGCGATGGACATACAGGAACTGCAACAGCCAATATTGAAATTACGGTTACGGCAGTAAACGATAATCCGGTTGCTGTAAAAGATGTATACACGGTTGCGGAAGATAATACAGTTACCTTAACGCCTCTTATCAACGATACAGATGTTGACGGCGATACTTTAACTATTACTTCAATCAACGGAATAGCTTTAACAGGAGGTGTTCAATCCATTACAGTTGCAAACGGAACGGTTAACATCTCAGCTTTGGGAGTAATTACTTTTACGCCTGCAGCGAATTTCAGCTCAACAACGCCAATCAGCTTCCCTTATGAAATCAGCGATGGACATACAGGAACTGCGACAGCAAATATTGAAATAACAGTTACGGCTGTAAACGATAATCCGGTTGCTGTAAAAGATGTGTACACAGTTGCCGAGGATAACACAGTTACTTTAACACCGCTTATCAACGATACAGATGTTGACGGTGATACTTTAACCATTACTTCTATAAACGGAACAGCTTTAACAGGTTCAGCACAGGTTATTACAGTTGCAAACGGAACGGTTAACATCTCAGCTTTGGGAGTAATTACTTTTACGCCTTCGGCAGATTTTAATTCTACAACACCAATCAGCTTCCCTTATGAAATCAGCGATGGACATGGCGGAACAGCATCAGCAAATATTGAAATTACGGTTACGGCAGTAAATGATAACCCAGTTGCAGTGAAAGATGCATACACAGTTGCCGAAGACAACACCGTTACATTAACGTCGCTTATTAACGATACAGATGTTGATGGTGATACCTTAACTATTACGTCAATCAACGGAACAACTTTAACAGGAGGAGTTCAGTCGATTACAGTTCCAAACGGAACAGTTAATATCTCGGCTTCGGGAGTAATTACTTTTACACCTTCAGCAGATTTTAACTCAACAACGCCAATCAGTTTCCTTTATGAAATCAGCGATGGACATGGCGGCACAGCATCAGCAAATATTGAAATAACAGTTACGGCTGTAAACGATAATCCGGTTGCTGTAAAAGATGTGTACACAGTTGCAGAGGATAATACAGTTATTTTAACACCGCTTATCAATGATACAGATGTTGACGGCGATATCTTAACTATTACGTCAATTAATGGAACTGCGTTAACAGGTTCAGCACAAGTTATTACAGTTCCAAACGGAACAGTTAATATCTCGGCTTTAGGAGTAATTACTTTTACGCCTTCAGCAGATTTTAACTCAACAACGCCAATCAGCTTCCCTTATGAAATCAGCGATGGACATGGCGGAACAGCATCAGCAAATATAGAAATCACAGTTACAGCAGTAAATGATAATCCGGTTGCTGTAAAAGATGTATATACGGTTGCCGAGGATAACACAGTTACATTAACACCGCTTATCAACGATACAGATGTTGACGGTGATACTTTAACCATTACTTCTATAAACGGAACAGCTTTAACAGGTTCAGCACAAGTTATTACAGTTCCAAACGGAACGGTTAACATCTCGGCTTCGGGAGTAATTACTTTTACGCCTGCAGCAGATTTTAACTCAACTACACCAATCAGTTTCCCTTATGAAATCAGTGATGGACATGGCGGAACAGCATCAACAAATATTGAAATTACGGTTACGGCAGTAAATGATAACCCAGTTGCTGTAAAAGATGCATACACAGTTGCCGAGGATAACACAGTTACATTAACGCCGCTTACTAACGACACAGATGTTGACGGTGATACTTTAACCATTACGTCAATCAACGGAACAGCTTTAACAGGTTTAGCACAAGTTATTACAGTTCCAAACGGAACGGTGAATATTTCGGCTTCGGGAGTAATTACTTTTACGCCTTCAGCAGATTTTAACTCAACAACGCCAATCAGTTTTCCTTATGAAATCAGTGATGGACACGGCGGAACTGCATCAGCAAATATAGAAATCACGGTTACACCAGTAAACGACGCGCCAATTGCAAACAACGATACCAATAACATAATTTCGTCTGCAGCTGGAGCTACCACTATCAACGCTCTAACCGCAACAGATATTGACGGTACAATTGCTAATTATACAATTCTAAGTTTACCAGCAGATGGCGTTTTAAGCTTGATGGGAAATCCAGTTACAGTAAATCAAATATTGACGCCGGCCGAAGCTGCAATGCTTACATACACCCCAAGTGGTACTTTCACTGGAAACGTTTCGTTTACTTTTACTGCAGCAGACGATTTAGGATTGACTGCGGTAACACCTGCAACTGTAACAATCCCTGTTGGTAATAATGCACCAGTGGCGCATGACGATACAAATTCAAATATTCCTTCCAGAGCAGGAGCAACAGCAATTAAAGCATTAACAGCGACAGATACTGACGGAACAATTGCAAACTATATAGTACTTACTTTGCCGGCTCATGGTGTATTAGCCTTATCTGGAGTACCCGTTACAGTAAATCAGGTTTTAACAACTGCACAAGCTGCAATGCTGACGTATGATCCAAGTGGTGCATTTTCTGGAAATGATACTTTCACTTTTACCACAACAGATAATAATGGAGCAGTAGATGCGACTCCAGCAACGATTACAATTCCGGTTGATAAAACGGTAATAACAGCCACATCAGATCCAGTTGGTACTGTAGTGGGAATTAATGAAGTAGTTGAATTAGTAAACGTTTTAAAGAACGATACTTTAAATAATGATCCATTATTACTTACAGATGTTAATTTAAATGTTTTGGTTAAAGATCCAAACAATGTATTGACACTAAAACCAGACGGAACAGCGGAATTAGCACCAAATGCTCCAGCAGGAAATTACACTTTAACTTACGAGATCTGCGAGAAAGCAAATCCGTCTAATTGTACTTCGGCAGTAGTTTCGGTTACGGTTGAGGCTCCTAAAATGACAATAAAGGCAAGCAGTTATTGTGCCGACAATATACCTTATGTTTCGTATAACGTAACGGCTGATAATTTTACGCCAAAAAGTTTGTTAACTATCAATTGGATCGACAGTGCCAATAATATTGTTGCCACTCAAACCAACTTGCCTTTAAGCGGTAATTTATTATGGCCTGGAGCAGTTGTTGACAGCAGCAATAAACCAATTGACTGGCCGGGATGGGTATTGGTAAACGGACAATGGATAGAAGGTAATGATGGTTTTGAGTTAACAAGGCCAGCTGTTACAATTCAGTTTAGTTTAAACCCTACAGAATCTGTAACCGTAAATTATCCTGCAGCATCTTCAGGTTGTAATGCAAGACCTCTTTTTGGTATTAAAGCAGAAAATGATGATAATAACATAATTGCAAACGGAACAAATGGTTCAACTAAAATAGTTAATGTTTTAGAGAATGATAAATTAAACGGTGCTCCGGTAAATCCTGCCGATGTTGTTTTAACACCTAATAATTTCCCTTCAGGAATTACTTTAAACAGCGACGGAACTATTGATGTAGCTCCGGGAACTAAAGGAGGAAGCCATACGCTGACTTATCAAATTTGTGAAAAGGCCAATCCTAATAATTGCAGTTCGGCATCCGTTCAAATTTTTGTAGAAACACCATCAATCTCACTTGTTATGAAAGCATCATTGAATGATGAGAACGGAAATGGTAATGTTGAAGCAGGAGAGACGGTTACGTATACTTTCACAATTAAAAATACAGGAAATGTGCCTTTAAATAATATCCTGATTGCGGATCTTCTTCCAGGAGTTGTAATCACTGGAGGCCCTATAAGTTTAGGTGTTGGAGAAAGTGATTCTACAACTTTCACAGGAACTTATATTCTGACTCAGGAGGATATTAATAAAGGGTCTCTAACCAATCAGGCAACGGTTTCAGGAGTTTCGCAAAGCGGTACAGCTGCAACTGACAAATCAGATGCTGAAAACTTAAGCGAAGACAATCCAACAGTGCTGGAACTTAATGGCTGTAATATAAAAATCTACAATGCAGTTTCTTTAAACGGCGACAGCTTAAACGAGAGATTTTATATTAAAGGTATAGAATGTTATCCGGACAATACGGTTCAGATTTTTAACCGCTGGGGAGTTTTAGTTTTCGACAGAGACCATTACAATAATAACGATGTTGTATTTAAAGGCTTTTCAGATGCAAGAGCTACTGTTAAAGAGTCAAACGGACTGCCGGAAGGAACGTATTATTATATCGTAAGATACAGTAATAATAACACTAAGCCTAAACAGGAAGCAGGATACTTATATCTAACTAAATAATATTCCATATTAATAAAAATGGCTTAGCCATTGGTTAAGCCATTATTTTAAAAATATACAAATGAAAAAAATAACTTTAGTTTTATTGTTTTGTTCTGCCGTTAGTTTTGCACAGCAGGATGCTCAGTATACACAATATATGTACAATACCATAAACATAAATCCTGCTTACGCTGGTTCAAGGGGAGTTATGAGTATTTTTGGTTTGTATCGAACACAATGGGTAGGTCTTGACGGCGCGCCGGAAACAAGTACCTTATCATTAAACACACCTATAAATAACAGCAATGTAGGATTAGGATTTTCATTGGTAAATGATAAAATCGGACCCACAACCGAAACGGATTTCTCGGTAGATTTATCTTATTCCATCCAAACATCTGCCACAGCAAAACTTTCCTTTGGTATTAAAGGATCGGCTAATATTTTTAACCTTGATCCAAATAAACTAACACCGGAACATCAGGGAGATCCTCAATTTTCGGACTTTAGAAATAAGTTTTCACCCAATGTTGGGGCAGGGGTTTTCTGGCATTCAGATAAAGGATATATCGGATTATCTGTGCCAAACTTCATTCAGGCTAATCGTTATAATGATAATGATATGGCAATTTTTAAAGAACAGATCAATTACTATTTAATTGCAGGTTATGTCTTTAATTTAGATCGTTACGAAACAATCAAATTCAAGCCGGCAGTTTTAGCAAAAATGATCGACGGTGCACCGCTTCAGTTAGATGCTTCGGCAAACTTTATGTTTAACGACAAATTTGTTGTGGGGCTTTCGTACCGATGGAGTGCCGCTTTAAGTGCATTAGCAGGATTTCAAATCAACAAAAGCATGTACATAGGATATGCTTACGACCGCGAAACAACGAAGCTGAACAACTACAATTCAGGTTCGCATGAAATCTTCCTGCGCTTTGAATTTATGAAAGGGTATAATCGAATTACATCACCAAGATTTTTCTAATTATGAAGCTTAATAAAATATTATATTTCGTCCTTTTATCTTTTTGTATTTTCAATGCAAAGGCACAAAACGCTCTTTTGGCAGAAGCCGAAAAAGAATACAATAATTACGCTTATGCCGACGCCATAAAAATTTATGAAAAGCTGGCAGAAAAAGGACTTGAAGACGAAAAAATGTTCCAGAGATTAGGAAACGCTTATTATTTTAATGCCGAATTGCCGCAAGCTGCTGTTTGGTATGACAAACTTTTTGCCGTTAATCCTAAACAAGAACCGGAATATTTTTATAGATATTCTCAATCTCTTAAATCAGTGGGAGATTATGCTAAAGCAGATAAAATGCTGGCTGAATTCAACAAGAATACGAATACGGACAGCCGTGGCATTTTATTCAAAAACAACAGAAATTATCTGGATCAGATTAAATTGAATTCGGGAAGATTTGAAATTTCTCCTATCAATATAAACTCAGAAAGTTCAGATTTTGGAAGTACGGTTTTAAATAACAGCTTAGTTTTCAGCTCTGCTCGAAAAATAGGAAAGAAGGATGGAAAAACGTTTAAATGGACCAATAAAAATTTTACCAATTTATATACTGCTTCAATTAAATCTGATGGAAGTATATGCGATCCTGTACTTTTAAACAAAGAAATTAATTCTAAATTTAACGAATCGACTCCTGTTTTTACAAAAGATGGTAAAACAATGTATTTTACCCGAAACAACTTTTTAGATGGAAAACGAGGGCGAGACGATAAAAAGATTACGTTATTAAAATTATACAAAGCAACTTTAATAGACGGCAGATGGTCTAATATTACAGAGCTTCCATTCAACAGTGATAAATACAGCACCGCTCATCCTGCTTTAAGCCTTGATGAAAAAAGATTATATTTTGCCTCAGATATGCCGGGAACATTCGGCCAGTCAGATTTATTCAGCGTACTGATCAACGCTGACGGATCATACGGCAGGCCGGAAAATCTCGGTTCTTCAATTAATACAGAAGGCAGAGAAACTTTCCCTTTTATTGCTGGAGATAACGAATTGTATTTTGCAACCGATGGGCGTCCGGGACTTGGCGGACTTGATATTGTAGTTTCTAAAATTCTGGAAAACGGAACATTTGATGAGGTACAGAATATTGGCGAGCCTGTAAATACAAAATTTGATGATTTTGCTTTTTATATTGACAGTAATACACGCAAAGGATATTTTTCTTCAAACAAAAAAGGCGGCGCAGGAAACGATGATATTTACAAGTTTACCGAAACTAAAAAACTGGTTTGCGAAAGAACTTTAACCGGAACTATTTTCGACAGCAAAGCCAATGAAAAAATAGAAGGAGCAAAAGTTATTTTGTTTGATGAAAACCATCAGCAAATTGCAGAAGCAATCACTTTACAAGATGGAACGTATTCGTTTAAAGTAAACTGTAACAAGAAATATTTTGTCAGGGTAGAAAGAAAACAATATCCAGCGAAAGAAAGCAGTTTTGCAGTTACAACTAATATTGATAATAAGCTTGATTTTACTTTAGAAAAAGAAAAAATTGCAGCTATAGAAATTCCGGAAATAAAAGCCATCAAAGTAGGAACAGATTTAGGCAAAACCCTGAATATATCCATGATTTATTTTGATTTAGCAAAATGGAATATTACAGATGCCGCGGCGGTTGAATTAGGAAAAATTCTGGCAGTAATGCAGGAATATCCAAATATGAAAATCGATATTCGTTCGCATACCGACAGCAGATCATCGGCTAAATCAAATATGATTTTATCAGATAAAAGAGCAAAATCAATTATAGCGTGGCTGGTAAGTAAAGGAATAGACAGCAGTCGTTTAAGAGGAAAAGGCTATGGTGAAAGCCAGTTACTGAACAGATGTAAAGACGGCGTTAAATGTTCTGAAGCAGAACATTTAAAGAACAGAAGAAGCGAGTTTTTAATCTTATCCTTATAATTTAAAAACCAAACCAAATGAAAAAGCCTGAGGAATTTTCCTCAGGCTTTCTTTTTTCTATAAAATAAAATCTACCTATAGATTATCTTAATTTTCCAACGAATATTACACTACCGCCGATAGCTTCAGAAAGTGCTTCGAATTCAGCAGCTCCTTTTTGTTTTAGAAGTCTGTATTTAAAATTATTACTATCAGTAGGGATATTTCCATAATATTCAACACCATCAATTGTTCCTACTGAGTATACTGTTCCGTATTGTTCAAAAGAAGTAAATGGTTCAACTTTTAAAGTTTTTAAGTCTACAAGCGCATATTTAGTTGTAGCATTGTACCAATCTGCAGGTTTTGCAGGCGGTGTAAATGTATTGTCAAGATATTGAGCAAGTGCTTTACCTCCATTAACATAAGGTACTACATTTACAGAGTGTGCATTTATAGCGGCTCTTAAGTCTACAAAGAAGTTAGGATCAAATGTTCCGTCAGGATTTACTTTTAATAATCCGCCTGTTGGTGGATTACCTGTTACCGTACTATAATCTAATGAAAGAGCTGTTTCACGAGAAGATCTGTAATACAAAGCTCCGTCGTTACCTTTAGCAAAAGTAAAATACCCCATTGACATACGGGTATCCTTAACATAAGTAACTGCTTTTGATGCAATATCAAAAACTGCAATTTGAGCATATTGTGGAAATTTATTATAATCTGTTGGTGTTGCTCCCACAGGCAGAATAATTTTTTTTGCAGAAGTAACATAGCTGCTGTAAGTAGATGTTTTAACAGCTGCGTCATTACTTAAAGGCAATGGAGTAACAGCAATAGTTTCTACTATAGCCATCGTTGCTGGGTTGAACTTAATGATTTTTCCATCATTTAAGGCGAAAAAATAAGCTTCTGTTTCAGACACGAAAGCTGGAGGTCCAAAAGTACCGCTTACACCTGTACCTGCAAGGCTTAAGGCATCTGCACGCGAAATTTTCATATCGTTGCTTACGTTGTATTTTGTTAACGTTGAAGCAGTACCGTTCCAAACATAAGGATGTTCTCCATAAGAATAGATAGTAGCACCAGGTCCAATCTCTGTCATTGTTTTATAATCAAGAGTGGAAGGGAATTTATCATAAGCTCCTAAATAAAAAACTCTTCCTCCAGGAGTATTTACACGAACTGATGCAATAACCGCAGGATTGCTTCCTTGCTGGCCTTCATCTGTTTTAGGATCATCAGAGCTGCATGATGTTAATGCAAATACAGAACACATTATAGCTAATGCGGCATGTTTTATAAAAAATCGATTTGTTTTCATACTGATTGGTTATATATAATTAATTAAAATTGCGTTACTAGTTTGATATTAAATGATCTTCCCGGTTTTTGCACCCCAAAGAAGTCATAATTTTTTTCATTGGTTAAGTTTTGAATCTCTGCAGTTAAGGCATATTTAAGCTTATTAAAGCTGCTATGATAGGTGGTGCCAAAATCAAAAGTCTGCTGGCTTGGAATAACAAATGGGTTTACAGAAGCACTTTCCCAGCTTCTAAAAAATTCATATACATATCTGGCATCCAGAAAAAGAGACAATTTATCTGATTCGCCAATTAGGTTATGAAAGGAATAATTAACCCCTCCGTTAGCAAAAAAATAAGGCTGATTGGGTACTCTGTCTCCTTTGTAAGCAGCGAATATTCCTTCACTTGAATCATTATAAAAATGCTGGTACGTGCTGTTTGCGTGAAATGAAAGCCTATCATTTTTAGAAGTCCAGCTTCCGGAAACTTCAATTCCTTTAGAAGTGGCCGCAAATACATTCTGATAGCTGTTATTACGGTCTAAACTTGGTACAAATAAGATTTGATTGTCTATCTTTCTTAAAAATAGATTAGTTTGAACCTGCCAGCTGCCAGCATCATAATTTGGTTTAGACTTGAAAAAAAGCTCAAAATTAACGTTATGACTGCGTTCTGGTTTTAAATTTAAATTACCTTGTATAAATTGTCCGTCTCCAAACAATTCGTCTGTCTGCGGCAGACGGGTAGCGTATTCATACGTTAGTCTTGTAGAAAATTGTTCGTTGAATTTAAAACGAAATCCGTTTCCTAAACCAAAATAGTTCCCGCTTATGTTTTCTTTTATTACAGAGTTGTTAGAAGGGATTTTCTCTTCAGAATTGATTTTTTGTAAATAATTTTTAACAAAAAACAGATTCTCTAATTTGTCATTAAATGCATTTATTTTAAAATCTGCACCATTAATCCATGTAAACAATTCTTTTACAGCTGTGGCAGGATCATAACCATCGATAAGTCTGTCGTCGCCTGTTTGTTTGGAGTAGGTTGGTGCCGAAGTAAAACTCACAGCATAGTGATCATTGATTTTCCATGAAGCTTTTAAACGTGAAAAAACATCATTATTCCAGGTGTAGGTATCACTTGGACCAGTAGATTCTGAAATTTCTCCTTTTACATTTCCTGCAGAACCTTCAATACGCTGGCCATACCAATTGTAGACATAATCAGATACATCTTTAAATTGACGTTCTCTGTAATT
>Ga0157370_10004785_pt1 | contig 15399 bp, 16 predicted proteins | sample C35metaG_FD_113463 | JGI IMG/M metagenome (GOLD analysis project Ga0157370, IMG submission 113463) | Corn rhizosphere microbial communities from Kellogg Biological Station, Michigan, USA - C3-5 metaG | ecosystem: Host-associated > Plants > Roots > Rhizosphere > Soil | place: USA: Michigan...
GACGGCACCGTGACCGCCGGCAATGCCAGCGGCGTGAACGACGGCGCCTGCGCGCTGCTGCTGGCCGACGAAGCCAGCGCCGCGAAGCACGGCCTCACGCCCCGCGCTCGTGTGGTCGGCATGGCCACCGCCGGTGTCGCGCCGCGCGTGATGGGCATCGGCCCCGCGCCCGCCACGCAAAAGGTGCTGGCGCTCACCGGCCTCACGCTCGACCAGATCGACGTCATCGAACTCAACGAAGCCTTCGCCGCGCAAGGCCTCGCCGTGCTGCGCCTCCTGGGCCTGAAGGACGACGACGCGCGCGTGAACATCAACGGTGGCGCCATCGCGCTCGGCCACCCGCTCGGCGCCAGCGGCGCACGCCTGGCCACCACCGCGGTGAACCAGCTGCACAAGGGCGGCGGCCGCTACGCGCTGTGCACCATGTGCATCGGCGTGGGGCAGGGCATTGCCGTGATCCTGGAACGCGTCTGATGACGCTCGCGCGACGCGAGCTGCTGCTGGGCCTGCTCGCGGCGGCGGGGCTTCCCGCGCATGCGCAGGCCGATGCCAGGCCCATCCGCATCGTCGTGCCCTTCGCGGCCGGCGGCGGCAACGACGTGTTCGCGCGCCAGATGGCCAAGGGCCTCGGCGAGCTGCGCAAGTCCGGCGTCATCGTCGACAACAAGCCTGGTGCGGGCGGCAACCTCGGCACCGAGCAGGTCGTGCGCAGCACGCCCGACGGCAGCACGCTCCTGCTCGGCCACACCGGCACCGTGTCGATCAACCCCGCGCTCTACAAGGGCCTGAGGTTCGACGCGCGCAAAGACCTCGTGCCCGTCGCGATGTTCGCTTCGTCCGCGCTCGTGCTCGTGGTGCCCGCCGCATCGAAGGTGCGCAGCGTGGCCGACCTCGTCGCTGAAGCCAGGGCGCGGCCCGGCATGCTCGACTACGCATCGAGCGGCAGCGGCACCGGCGGCCACCTGACCGGCGAACTCTTCGCGCAGCGCACCGGCACCAGGCTCAATCACATTCCCTACAAAGGCACCAACCCCGCGCTCACCGACCTCACGGGCGGGCAGGTGCAGATGATGTTCAGCGTCATCCCGCCCGCGCTCGCGCTCGTCAAAGGCGGACGGCTGCGCGCCATTGCCGTCACCGGCGACAAGCGCCTGCCGTCGCTGCCCGACGTGCCCACCGTGGCCGAGTCGGGCCTGCGCGAACTCGCGGGTTTCGAAAGCACCCTCACCTATGGCCTCCTCGCGCCGCGCGGCACGCCCGATGCGCTCGTCAAGGAGCTTTCGGCGCAGATGCTCAAGGTGGCGGGGGAGAAGGAATTCCAGTCGCGCCTCGACGTGGAAGGCGCCGTGCCCTTGCTCGGCGGGCCCGCCGAGTACGCGGCGCTCATCTCACGGGAGAGCGAGAAGTGGGCCGCGATCGTCAAGAGCTCGGGCGCGACGGCGCAGTAGCAGCAATCACGCAGTCGCCGCGCAGCCCGCATCGCACGGGCAGAGAACAAGTTTCAAACCAAGAGAACCGAAAGAAGAGGATCAGAGAGATGAAGAACACGAATACAACGCGTCGCGCCATCGGCGTGGCGGCAGCACTCGCGCTCGCCACCGCAGCGCTGGCGCCCGCCACCGCATCGGCACAGGCGGCCTTCCCGACCAAGCCCGTGCGCATCATCACGCCGTTCCCGGTCGGCGGCGGCCCCGACGGCGTTGCCCGTCTCGTGGCCGACAAGCTCTCGCGTGCGTGGGGCCAGCCGGTCGTGGTCGAGAACCGCCCGGGCGGCAACGGCTTCATCGCCATCGATGCCTTCAAGCGCGGCGCCAAAGACGGCCACGACATCATCGTTCTGGACAACGTGCACCTGGCCGCGTACCCGGCGCTCTTCAAGAAGCTGCCCTACGACAGCGCCAAGGACTTCGACACGCTGCTGCCCCTCTTCAAGACGTACTTCTTCTTCACCGTTGCCACCAACAGCAAGTACAAGACCGTGGGCGACCTGATTGCCGACGCCAAGGCCAACCCCGGCAAGCTCGACTACGGCTCATGGTCGGTCGGCAACCCGGTGCACCTGGGCTCGGAGCTCTTCGAGTCGGCCACCGGCACGCAGATGGAACACATCATCTACAAGGAAACCACGCAGCTCTACACGTCGGTCGCGACCGGCGAGCTGGCCTTTGCGCTGGGCAGCAGCGCCACCGCCGGCCCGCTGCAGCGCGCCAACAAGCTGCGCTTTCTGGCCGTGGCCGCGCCCCAGCGCAACGCCGCCTTCCCCGACGTGCCGACCGTCGCCGAATCGGGCGGCCCCAAGGGCTTCGAGGTGATCGGTTGGAACGCGATTGCCGTGCCGAAGGGCTTGCCCGCGTCGGTGACCGAGAAGATCAAGCGCGACATCGAGAAGGGTCTGGCGGAACCCGATGTGCTGGAGAAGTTCAAGAGCTTCGGGTACGAGCCGTTTCCGACGACTCGGGCGCAGTTTGATCAGTTTGTGGCGAGCGAGACGCAGCGGTTTGGGGATGTGATTCGGAAGGCGAATGTTTCGCTGGATTGATTGATGCTCAAGTCTCGCCCGTGGCGTCGCTCGCGCGGGCGGAGTAACACGGGTACTCGTGCGGACTGAGCTTCGTAGACACAGCCGGAGCGTCGGCGATCAATGGCAGAAAAACGACGTCGATGCCGATCGGCATCGCTGGCCAATCTCGTTCAGGCGGCAAAGATCGCCAATGGCGGCGTGCTGGCCGTTGGTGGGCGCTCGGGGCAACGCCGAGGCGGATGTCTCGGAGATCTCTTGCTCCGAACTGTCGCTATGCGATGGGTTTCGAAGCGGCCCGTTTCGGAGGGATCGGCCGGAACGTGATCTCCGTGCCAACGGCTTGTCTGCTGCGGAGCCACAGGATCGAGCGTGACATCTGGAAGATGATGCTGGATCCATGTGTTTGGGTTGTTCAAAAGCGTCGAAAATGACTTCAGGCAATCTATCCAGAATTAAATCAATTCACGGCGAAGGATTGAGGCGATTTTGGGTTGATCAAAAGAAAAATATTTCTTTGTCTTGAACGGCCCATTTTCTTGATGATGAAGCCGCCTAGAAAAAGCGATAGGGCTAATTCTCTTTGGGTGGTCCTGGCAGCAAAGGATTTTCGCTATCCTTATGGCTTGATGAAATCCTTAATTGCGGGCGCTGCAGTTGAAATCTCCGCCAGCCGGAGAGGTTTGGTATATCCATATGGACCTCGCGCGTTCCCACAACGAAACTGGATTCGTGCTCCATAAGGGAATTGAGCTTCAACGCAATATTGGTTGCAGCATCTCGCAAACCTTCCTTCATTTCGGTTGCATCGACGTCTACGGCTTCTAGTTTCTGAATCGTCGCAACAATGGCATCGATCTGCTCGGAAGATGCTTTTGTGCCAGCAATTAGTCCTTCGCGGGTGTAGTTTCGATGGCCGAATTTTGCCGCCTCCAGCAAAATTTTCCCTATTGCGCCCGCTATCGCTGCATGGCCAATCAATTCAATCCACATGGAGCCAGATTCGATCTTGGCGATTCGTAATGGATAAAATTCAATGTCTATGCGAAAAATTTTCGCTAGAAGTTCGTAGAGATCTTCAAGCGCCTTAATTTTTTCCCCGAAAGAGTGAAGTGTTTGCGTTGAATAAAAAGCCAAGCACAATTCATCCTCGTCCTCGGAGCGCTCAACATCGGGCGCCAACTGTATTGCGAGGCTACTGAGCCCTTTCTGGAAATTTTTAAGCTCCGCGTTGAATGAGGTTGCAGCTCTCAGAAGAGGCAATGCGCTCGCACTAGATTGATGAGCGATATAGACGCTGAAAAGACGTCGCAAAGCAGCTAATTCATTGACCAGTTCGTCGACTGCCCTATTGGGTTCTGTCGAAGGAAAAAGTGTGCTAAGAAGCTCGTGTAATTGAGAGGAGCTGGAAAAGAAGCCTTCAACATCAATTTCACGAGTTACCTTTGGAGTACGTCCCACGTACGTATGCAAGGTTGATGCGGCAGAGTTAATTTCATTTGCCCCTGGCGCGGTGGCAATTTTCGCCACAATTTCTTCAGCTCCGTTTGCCCAATTTGCAAGCTGCTCAATGACCTTTAGAAAAGGATTATCTGCTTCAATAAATGCATCGAATTTTTCGGCCGCCATTCTCACATCGCGCGTCAACATGCTCCATGCCTTTCAATTCGTTGATAAAAATAAGAGTGACTACTTTTGAGTGCCGCGAATGGTCGCGAATCACGATATGCCCATTGGAGAGATTGGGGAGAGATTCTTATTGAAGAAGCATTTTCGGATATTAGAGTCGCCCCTGTTCACGAAAGCTACCGTACTTGCCATCACCGATGATGATGAAATCTTGCAGCGGCATCCCATGAATCTCCCCGAGTTCATGCAGCTTCAACGCAATGCTGATATCCGCCTCCGAAGGCTTGCAGTGCCCTGAAGGATGGTTGTGCACCACGATCAATGAACTCGCCCTTGCAAGCATCGCGTTCCGATAAATCTCCACCGGCTCCATCAGCGTCGCAGTAGCCGACCCAATCGCCGCCACCTCATAAGAAAGAATCTCCAACTGCGGATTCAAATGCAGCACGACGACCTTCTCCTTGGTCTCGTCCTGCATGTCCTTGAACAGCGCGAACACCTGTCCGGGGCTCTCCACGGGTTTGTTCAGAAGGTCGTCGTCCACCCGCTTGCGCGTGAACGTGACCTTGAGTTCTTTCAGGTAAGCCATCTTCAGTTCCTCCGGCGAGCGGTGTCCGCATATTGATAGTGCGGAAGATTGTGATGCACGCAACTCGGAGCGAAGCGCGTCAGGTTCTGGCGTACGGCTTCGAGTTTTCCGATCACCCCTTGCGCGCCTTCCTCTTACGCGCTTTGGGCGTCACGATCTCCGGCGCACTCAGTGCATAAAACTCATGCAGCTTGGCCGCCAACATGTGCCTGTCGGGCAATTGCGTCTGGTACTGCGCCACCAGCGCGGGCGAGAGGGTGCGGCTCAACGCGTACTTCACCACCTCGCTATCTTTGCTGGCACACAGCAGCAGGCCGATGGCCGGGTTCTCGTGCGGCTTCTTCACATCGCGGTCCAGCGCTTCCAGGTAGAAGTTCAGCTTGCCCAGATGTTCGAGCTCGAAGGCGGTGACCTTCAGCTCGATGGCCACCAAGCAGTTCAGGCCACGGTGGAAGAACAGCAGGTCTAGCGCAAAGTCCTGGCCACCGACCTGCACCGGGTACTCGCTGCCGATGTAGCAGAAGTCGCGCCCCAGCTCGGTAAGGAAACGGCCCAGGTTCATCAGCAGGCTGCGGTGCAATTCGGCCTCGGAATGCGGGTCGGGCAAGGCCAGAAAGTCCAGCAGGTAGGCGTCCTTGAAGTGCTGTACCGCCTGCGGCTGCATTTCTTTCAACGCTGTTGAGGCTTTGGGCGGGTGCAGCACGGCCCGCTCGAACAGGCCGCCGTCGATCTGCCGCGCCACTTCGCGCACTTGCCATCCCTGTCGCACTGTCATGTGCAAGTAGAACTCTCGCTCCTCCTCGCGTTTGGTGCGGCTGAGGATGTGCAGATGCGAGGACCAAGGAATTTCTCTCAACAATGTTGAGAGTTTTGAGCTCTGCGGGTATGCCTGAAAAAACTGCCGCATGCGCCACAGGTTTTGAGCCGAGAAGCCGCGTCGGCCCGGCTCACGCTGGGCGATGTAGGCCGCCAGTTGCTCGACGGTTCCCTTGGCCCAGCCATCGGCCTCGATACGCTGATGAAGGTATTGGCCGATGTGCCAGTACAGCTCGATCACTTCGGCATTCGCTACCCTGGCAATCCGCTGCCGCGCACCCTTGATCAGCTTAACGACCTCGCCGAAGGCCGCCTCGGCGCTCGTTGCTACGGCACGGTGCGTTGGTTTGATGGTCTTGCTCATGCCCTGGTACAAGCCACTTGCGGGCCAAGGACTTCATTTCCGGCGGCCAAGATTTCGGCGAGCGTGACCTTGAGTTCTTTCAAGTAAGCCATCTTCGGTTCCTCCCTTTCGCGGTGCCCGCGTATTTGATAGTGCGCAAGATTTTCATCCGCTCAAGCTGGCTGCGCGCCACCGTCCAGCGGGTCAGAAGTGACGTTCGGGTCCTACCTGGTAATCGACCGCCTGCACGCTGCCAACGACCCGTTGCTCGAAGAGCAACTTTACGAAGCGTGGCTGCGCAAGGCGCGTTCGCCAAGGTCGGCATGGTGCGCAGCCGCGAAGACATCGTCCGCCGCTACGTCAACGATGCGCCCGAAGCCACGCGCGAGATCGCGGCGCGCGCCCGCATCCGGGCAGGGCACCGAGACCCTACCGCCCAAGCGCCTGCACATGCCCCAAAAACGCCCGAAGGTGCGAAGGCCGCACGGGCTTCACGATGACGGGCAGGCCCGCCGCGCGCGCCGCGTCCAGATAGTCGCCTCCCACGTCGCCGGTGACGATCAGTGCGGGCAGTTCGGCATCGCCCAGCGCCGAGCGAATGTCCTCGATCGCCTGGATGCCGCTGACCTGCGGCCCCAGCCGCAAGTCCACCACCAGCGCTTGCGGCCTGAAGCCTGCGGGGCCTGTTGGCCCTGCTTGATGAAGAACGCCCAGCGCGCTCTGCAGGTCGCGCGCGGAGCGCACATCCATCCCCCAGGAAGCGAGCAGTCCGCCGAGCGCTTGCAGCGAGCTGTGGTCGTCGTCCACGACCAGGATGCGCATCGCCAATGCCGTGGTGGTCGATGCGGGGGCGTGCTCGGCCTCATGCCCCCGGTCGCTCGCGGCGGCATCGGCCAGCGGGAGCTGCAGTTCGAACACGCTGCCTTGCCCGGGCACCGAGTGCGCCGTCACCCGCAGGTCCAGCAGTTCGCTCAGCCGCTTGACGGTGGCCAGCCCCAGGCCGTAGCCCAGGCGCCGGTCGCGCGCCGGGTTGTCGACCTGGTAAAACTCTTCGAACACATGCGGCAGATGCTCGGCGGAGATGCCGATGCCCGTGTCTTCGATGGCGAGGCGCAACCGGCCGTTGTCGATGCGGCTCGCGATGCGCACGTGTCCCTCGCGCGTGTAGCGGATGGCGTTCGCCAGCAGGTTGGTGACCACCCTTGCCAGCAAGGCCCGGTCGCTGCGCACGGCCACGTGACCGGTGGCGATCTCGAGGCGCAGTCCCTTCGCGACGGCCACCGCCTGGTGCGGCCGGCAGCAGTCGCCCAGCAGTTCGTCGATGGCAAAGGACGACCACTGCGGGCTGAGCGATCCGGCATCGGCGCGCGTGATGTCGAGCAGGTCGTCCACCACGTCGGTCATGCCGTCGGCACAGGCCACGAGCTGCTCCGCCATCTCCTTCACATGGCGTTCGGTGCTGACGGTGTGCACGGTCTGCGCGAGCAGCGCCATCGCATTGAGCGGCTGGCGAAGGTCGTGGTTGGCCGAGGCGAAGAAGCGCATGCGCGCGGCCACCGCTTCTTCGGCGGTTCGGCGGGCGGTGTGGGTGCGTTCGTTTTCTGCGCTCAGCGCCATCGCTAACTCGGCATTGCGCCGGCGTTGCGCCTGTATCTCGTGCAGTGCGGACGACAGCAGCCTGGCGCTCAGCAGCGTGTAGATGCCGATCAGCGACACGATCGACGCCATGGCCATCTGGTAGCTGCCGCCGAACCATATGTCGCGCAGCACCAGGGGGCCGAGGATGAGCGCCACATAGACGTAAGACGCCCGCCCTATGGTGGCCATCCGGATCGCCCCGCCCAGGGACACCGTGACCATGGTGATGTGAAGAATGGCCTCGGCCTGCGCCGGCCCGTCGTGCTGCAGCAGCACGCTCAGCGCTCCCAACGAGAACGCCATGAGCTGGGTGACGCCGATGACGGGCAGCATCATGGCCGGCAGGTTCGCGCGCAGCCCCGGCCGCCACAGCCATGCGAGCCATATGCCCATGCGCACGGCGACGATGGCGCAATAGACGACGAACCACACCTTCACGCGCTGGCCGTCCGCCCCGTCCGCATATTCGATGTAGCAAAGAAATCCCGCCACGGCGGCCAGGCTCCACGCCCATGGCGTGGAGCGAAGCATCTGCTCGAGCTGCTGCAACTGCAGTTCCGAGAAGCTCAGGCGCCAGGCGATGAAGCGGCCGAGCCTGGTGGAGCCGGTGGCGCCGCCGGGGCTTCGTTCGTGCGGCGCTTGCGCGGGTGAACTCATCGCAAGTCCAGCATCAGCCCAGCGCGCCGCGCCTGCACCAGCAGGTGGGTGCGGTTGCGCGCATCCATCGCATCGAGCAGGGCCGTGATGTGCAGCTTGACCGTGCGCTCCGCAATCTGCAGCTCGGCGGCGATCTGCTTGTTCTGCCGGCCTTGTGCGACCAGCAACAGCACTTCGAGCTGCCGCGGCGTGAGGCTGGAAGCGGGGAGGCCTGCGCGCGGCTGCAGCACATCGAAAGCCTCGCCGCCGGCCGCGACTTCGTCCAGCGCGGCGGCGATGCGCGCCACCGACTGCGACTTGCCGATGAAGCCGGCCGCGCCCGCGGCACGTGCGCGCGCGGCCAGGGCCGGTTCTTCGTCGCCGGAGATCATCAGCCGGGACACGAGGGGATGCCGGGCACCGAAGAGGCGCAAACCCTCCAGGCCGTCTTCGCCGCCGAGGCGGTAGTCGATCAGCACGATGTCCGGCGGGCATTGCGAGGCGCGTTCCACGCCTTGCCCGAGCGACAGGGCGGTCTCGACCTCGAAGTCGGGGCGGGCGTGCGTGAGCGCATGCGCAAAACCGACACCGAACAGCGGGTGATCGTCGACAAGCAGGAGTTTCATGGTGATCCTCGGTGCGGGCCCGGCGGGCCGCGCCATCTCCTCGTGGGGCGCCATTGTCCACACCGGTTGGCGCAGCGCGGGAATCGCAGGATCGACCGGGTCTTTCAGCAGCGGCCGGCGGCGCGCAGCAATGCGTTGCAAGCCGGTGCCGGGGCAGGTACTGGCGCCGGCTTGGCGTTGGAGCGGCGCGCGGACGCGGGCGCATCGCTCTGGCGCATCTCCTGGCAGATGGCATCGCTGACCACGCGGCCCACGACCGACACCGAGCCTTCGACGTAGCAGTTGTACGTGCGGCCGCCGTCGGTCCTGGCGATGAAGGTGGTTTGCACGCCGCTGTCGGCACGGTTCGAGATGGTGAACGCGGAGGGCGGCAAGCCGAGGGCACGCGAGGTGTTGGTGACGATGGCGTCGTCGGTCACCGCCGTCGAGGCGCATCCGACTGCAAGTGCAGCCGCCGTCAGCAATGCCAGGAGAAGAGGGGTCGATGAATGCGTCATGCAACGGTGTGAAGTGGAGGGATACGAGCGAACCCTCGCCCGGACACCGAGCCTAGCCACACCCCGCGCCACGCGATACAGCACCTTAGGGCAGGTGCCCGATGGTGCTATGGCCCGCGCCTGGGCTGCTTCCTACGATCCGACGCTCTTGATTGAACAGCAGCACAGAAGGCGCCGGGCCCCGGCGCCAGCGAACGAGGAACGGCAGATATGACCAAGAAGAGCATCTTCAGGCGATGGACGGCGTGCGCATGGACCCTGGGCTTTGCGGCCTTGTTGTCGGCATGCGGCGGTGGCGGTGGTGGCTCCGGTGGCGGGCTTTTTCCGCCCATCGGCAATCCGCCGCCGGCGGGCGTTGCCTACCGCCTTGATGTGAGCATCACCGGCGCGGGCCGCGTGGCGTCGCAGCCCGCGGGCATCGACTGTGCAGCCAACTGCGGCGCCGATTTCGCAGCCGGCACGCAGGTCACGCTCGCGGCCACGCCAGCGGCGGGGCAGGTGCTGGACAGCTGGGGCGGCGCGTGCAGCAGCAATGCGCCCACCTGCACCGTGCGCATGGACGCCGCGCGCGCCGTGACGGCCACGTTCGTTGCCGCACCGCCGGTGGTGGGCTGGGGCGATGCGATCACGCTGTCGGCCGGCGGCGCGAGCCAGCCGAAGGTGGCGGTCGATGCGCAAGGGCGCGCGCTGCTCGTATGGCGCCAGCTCGAGGCCGGCCAGTTGATCGACAGGCTGTGGGGCAGCCTCTACCGCCCGGGCGACGGCTGGAGCACGCCGCAGCGCCTGGAAGCCAACAGCGGCGGGGTGCGCGACATTCGCGTGGCCATCGACAAGAACAGCGGCCGTGCCGTGGTGGCATGGACGCAGCTGAGTTCGCCGGGCGCCTACGACATGTGGGCGCTGCAGGTCGACCCGGCCACCGGCTGGGGTGCACCGGCGCTGCTGGAAACAGGCGCCGGCACGGTCGGCTTCGCGAGCACGGGCATCGACGCCAACGGCAACGCGGTGGCGGTGTGGTCGCAGATCGGCCCGGCCACGCGCTTCAGCATCTATGCCAATCGCTACACGCCATCGGGCGGCTGGGGCACGGCCGAACTGATCGAGACCGACGAGGTCTCGGGCGTGGTGAACGGCGATCCGGCCGTGGTGGTGGCGGGCTCAGGCGAAGCGCTGGCGGTGTGGAAGCGCTCCACCGGCATCAGCTCATCGCTATGGACCAACAGCGCCAACGCGGCCGGCACCTGGGGCGCGGCGGCAGAGCTGGTGCCCGATGCCGGCACCTCGCAATCGATAGGCGCGCACGACCTGGCGATCGACGCCGGCGGCAATGCGCTGCTGGCCTGGGGCCAGGCCGACCTGCCCGGCGGCAGCAACCAGTGGGAAAGCGCCGTGTGGTTCAAGCGCTTCTCGGGAGGTGCATGGCAGGGCGGCACGGCACGCGTGGGCGCACCGTTCCTGTCGACGCAGGCCTTCCTGAGCACACCGGTGCTGCGCGTGAACGCGGCCGGCGCGGCGGTGGTGAGCTGGGGGCGGCAAGACAACGCGCTCATGGCCGCAACCGCGGCACCGGGCGCAGCATTCGGTGTGGACACGGTGGTGCGCGCAGCTGCTTCGCAAGCGCTCACCAGCCTGCCCGGCCTGGGCGTGGACGACGCGAGCAACGCGATCGCCGCGTGGACGCAGGCCCCCGGCGACCTCTACACGTCCCGCCACACGTTGGCCGAAGGCTGGGGTGCGCAGGCGCTGCAGGAGACCAGCGACGAAGCGGCGAACACGCCCGATGTCGGCATGAACGAGCTGGGCAACGCGGTGCTGGCCTGGCAGCAGTTCGAGCCTAGCGCGGGAACGCGCATCTTCGTGCGCCACTACGCTTCCGGCAGGTAGAGCGACCGCCGTCGATTCAGGCGCGCCTGCCGTGCGATGGCGCCTTAAGGCGGAGGTGCTGTATCGACCGTCGCCGAATCGGGCGGCCCCGAGGGCTTCGAGGTGATCGGCTGGAACGCGATTGCCGTGCCCAAGGGCCTGCCCGCTTTTGAGCTTCAAGTGCGGCCCGGCAACGACCCGCGAAAGGCGTGAAGCTGTGTGAGCATCGACGGCAGAATGCGGCCAGGAGCGAAAGTACGATTCAAACGTCGAACGCCTGGCCTTCCATTCCTCAATGCCAATGTCCGGACTTGCTCCACCAGACCCTCAGCCTACCAACGGAAAGTCAATGACCGAAACGACCAAAGTCAAAGGCCCCGCCTCGTATTTTCCTTCGATTGAAAAGGCCTATGCGAAGCCAATCGCCCACTGGATGAATGTTCTTCAGGATGCAGGCCCTCTCAAACACATGGAACTCGGGAACCGGCTCAAGACGGAGCATCAGATCGGTCACGGACACGCTAACGCGCTGGTGGCGGCATTCCTGGCGAAGAAATAAAGAAGTTCAGCTGTTCGAACGTTCACTTGCGGCTAGGTCAGAGGTCGGCCACAAGCCGACATTCCGCCGCACCTTCCAGCGTGACCAATGAATTTATGAAGTCTTCCTTGCTCGCGAAATTTGCCTTGATATGTTCAATGCTTGCGCCGTGGCTCGCCGTTGCGACAGACGAAGTTGTCTTCAGGGACAAGGCAGGCCGTGTTCTCAAGAAGAGCGACCTAGCCGAGGCCAACGGCAACTTCACCTGGGAACTCGCGTCCACCACTCTTGTCAGTGAGGCGGCGAAGAAAGAACATGCCCTTGGCCGAGCGGCCGGCCAACGAGGCGACCATCGCACGGCGCTGGCGCATTTCGCTGCGGCATCGAAGATGGCTCCGGCCTGGCCATACCCGGTGTACGACGCAGCCTTCACCTTCCTGCTTCAGAAGGAATTCGACACCGCGTATGAATACTACCGACGCGTAGACCAGATGGCTCCAAGAGGATTCTTCACGGCCAAAACGGCGGTTCACGCGCTTCGGATGGAACTGACCCGCGAACTCCCCAGTGGGACCTATCTCAGCTACGTTGCCCTTGAATGGGAAACTGACAAGCAGAAGGTAAGGCAGGTCGCGCAAGCGATGACTAGAGTGACGCCCGGATTTGCACCGGCGTGGAAGACTGCTGCCATGTTGGAAGACGACCTCGGTAGACGCGCGGCGCTACTAGAAAGTGGCTTGAAGGCTCGTCCGGACGAAGAAACTCGAGGCTTTCTACTCCTCAACAAAGCCTTGGTACTTCACGAACAGAACAGGACCTCCGAGGCGAAGGCGATCCTAGGAGAGCTTGCGTTGGCTCCAACCTCCCCACGCGACGTCGAGGCGTTGGCGAAACGCACCCTTGCACAGTTGGCGCAGCGCTAGCTATGCCTGCACACGGCCAGAAACGAACCTTCATTCAATCCCTCATCTCAGTATGTCGTCAGCAACCATTTTCAGAATCGCATCTGTTCTCGTGCTTCTTGCAGTTTCGGGTTGCGCGTACCACCACGCTCCTTATGCGATGTATGAAGGGACACCTGAGCTTTCGAACACGTCCGTTTTTGCTGCAGTTGACGAAAAGCAAACAAAACAGGTGGGCGTCGAGATTCAGCTGATCGACGGAAAGGAGCCATCGTGTTGGCAGGTTGGATGTCCGATCTGGGTTCGTGTCTTGCCAGGCACTCACAAATTCTTGGTGCGCTACTCGACTGATTTCCGTCTCGCGCTGCCGTCGATTAACTATCGGCTGGCAAACCTTGAGGTTGAAGTAAAGGACATGAAGCCGCGGCATGTCTACGTTGCGCGCTATAGAGAGTCGGGCAATGGGGTCGCCGTATATGTCGAGGACCTCGGCGAAAATCCGGAACACGGCGTCTGGATTGGTCTTGAAGGTGCGAATCGCAAGTATCACCGAGTCGGTTTCTGACTATCGATGCTCGGACACGAAAAGAAGAACAGGGGCGACCACTTTTGCAGCGGCAAGTCTGCGCGCGGCCTCTTGCGTCGGCAGCCATGCGGCTGCGGCCGGCCATAACCAGACTTTCAGACCCGAAACTCAGAAATCATGGATTCCGACACTGCGATCCGCGATGCGCTCGAACTCGGTGAACGACATGGCCTTGCGTCTCTGACCGGGGTTCAGAAGCTGGTTTTCGCGATTTCTGAGGCAGAGGTCTATTGCGACAAGGACGGAATCGACGGGTTGATTGATCGATACGGAGTACCTGCCATGTGCACATTTGCCGAGGCCTTCGAAGCAGTCGGGGCGACAGAAATCGCGACTGCCCTACTTGCCCTGACGAAAGATGGGCCGATACCTGAAGCTCTGCTTGCGCGTGCGAACACGCTCATCACTGATCGCCGAGGCTACGCCTATGACAACCTCGAGGCGCTCGTCAACAATTCAGCCTGACCTGTCCACTGGCCCATTTCGGCCAAGACCGGTCGGTCGTGGCGCAAAATTCACCTGTCACCAGAAGTTCGCACCGCAGATTGGAGATTCCAAAACCGTGAGCGACTTGGACGTCGCCGAACCGGTTGCAGTTCACCTCAACGGGAGAAAACAGTGGATGTCGAGTTGGCTGCAATCGAAAGAGCACTGGTTGCTCATCCTCCATCCGGAGAAGAGAAGTACTTCGTAGACATCTTTGTGCTTGGAAATGTGACTGAGCTCAATGTGCAAAGGGTGCTAGAGCTGATGAGTCAGAACAAGGCGCTAGATCTTGCTTTCTGGTCTGTCATAAACAACGCTCCGATCTCCGAAAAAGGATGGCAGTCGATCTTCTGGATTGGGAGCGACATGAGCGACGAACAGCAGGAACGGAATCGCCGTCGCCTCCGAAACGCCGTAGAGATTGTTCGGGCAACCGTCGGCGACCAGCAGGTGAAGCGCGCAGTTCTGTTTCAAAGATCGCCGTGATCCCAAGCCAGACTCGGCCAAGCGTGGTTACTCGTCGCCGCGGCAAAATTCGGTCACAACCGGACACTGAGGGACACGTTCGTGCGTTCACTGAATGAATTGCTGGAAATCCGAGAGCCAGCAATGGCGCTTGTTGAACAATGGGCTCGGGAGGCCGAACTCTCCGTTGAGATACTGCCTCCGTCCACAAGCAGAGGCGATGTCCTCGTTGAGCTTCAGGTGACCACCCGGTCGGTGCTCGGAGCCGTGGCATACGGGACGGGTGGCATCTTGATAGACGGGGGATGGTTAAGGATGCTTGGCTCGGGACACCCCAGATTGACTCGCAACATTGCGACTTGGAACGCAGGGCGGTCGAACGGGTTTTGTCTTGTGGCAGATGATGCGATCGGCGGATTCTTCGCGCTCAATGGCGGCGCTTTCGGTGACGACCAAGGGGTTGTCTACTATCTCGCACCGGACACGCTCAAGTGGGAGGGCCTGGGAGTTGGTCATGCTGCGTTCATGCAATGGGCGTTTACCAAACGCCTCCACACCTTTTACGATCAGATGCGCTGGGTCGGATGGGAGCATGAGGTGAGTGCCCTACCTGGGGACCAGTGCTTCAACTTCTACCCTTTCCTCCATACCGAGCAGGGCTCGACGCAGAGTAGCTCACGGCGCCCAGTCCCGATCTCCGAGCAATACGCACTCAACACCGAATAAATTGTCGCGACCGCAACTTGCGCCGCCGGGGAGCGGCCGCTTTGGAGCGAATCGAACTTCGGCTTCGGGCCCATCCGCGCCGTTCTCTGCCTGGTGTCGAACAGCAGCAGACAGTCTGAGGAGTGCGTACGCGAAGGACAGCTGTGCAGCGATCGCGGTCTGTCGCGCGTCTGTAATTGACGCCCGCTTCTTGCTAGTGAACTGCTGCCCTTCAACGCGGCTGCTCCAACTACCAGCGGGAAAAAAGCTGGCCACAAAAACCGGGGCGATTCAGTTCGCCCTGTGCTGTTAGCCTTGCATGGTCGGCAGGGCCTCTGCCACGCCAACTCCGGCCATCGTGCCCAATTTCAGAAGTGAACTCCCTATGACCAGCCCGCTGTACAACGCCTCCGTTCCCGTCATGCAGCAGATGCTGCGCGCCCTGTCCGACGTGCTCAAGAAGGCCGAAGACCACGCGACGCAAAAAAATATCGATCCAAATGCGCTGCTGCAGGCGCGGCTGTTCCCTGACATGTTTCCGCTGGTACGTCAGGTACAGATC